>Ga0194055_10001340_pt1 | contig 20056 bp, 16 predicted proteins | sample SepL449m_MetaG_FD_155482 | JGI IMG/M metagenome (GOLD analysis project Ga0194055, IMG submission 155482) | Anoxic zone freshwater microbial communities from boreal shield lake in IISD Experimental Lakes Area, Ontario, Canada - Sep2016-L442-9m | ecosystem: Environmental > Aquatic > Freshwater >...
GCAATACAGTTTTCAAAGATGCTGATTTGTTGAAGTCTGCGGGAGCTTCTTCCGTTAGAGTTCTGGCAGTGCATGGAATTCTTGCCGACCAAAAGTTGACCCCTCAAGAGTTGATGACGAAGTTTGACAATTCATCAGTGGATGAATTTGTTTTGACCGATTCAATTCCGCTCGCAGACAAAATTGCCCTTGCTCCAAAGAAATTCACAATACTCCCGATCGCCCCACTCATTGGTGAAGCTTGTGCTCGTTTGATTTTGGGTGAGTCGTTGAGCGAGCTACATCGAATTGATGTCTAGCATGTAAAAGGTCAATCGTCATTTGGCTTCCGAGCACGTTGCCAAGCGATTGTTGCCCTACTGATGGCCGAGGTCTGGGTTTACGCATTTCATCGATTGTCTCATCACTGGGCATTTCTTTGGAAATTCCATCGGGTTCATCACACCGTCGTTGATATGACTTGGAGCGCGAGTTCGCGTCAGCACCCGGTAGATTTTTTGGTCATCATTGTTGGCGCAAATTTGCCGGCGATGGTTCTGGGAATCGATTTAATTGGATTGTTCCCTGTTTTGGGACGGTTTTATACGGTCCTACTTCACACGAATTTGAACTTTGATTGGGGATGGTTCTCCACGATCATCGCAAGCCCAAAATTACATGCCCATCATCATAATCCAAAATGTCGAGGAAATTACGCTGGAATCTTGAGTTTCTTGGATGTTGTGAGGCGGACCTATCAATCTCCAGTTGAAAGAGAAAATGTCGAATGTGTTTTAGAAGGATCTAAAACTGATCGGTCATGAACTCTTGACCTCCTATTTGGCAAAATGGTCTTAGAATCAAATGGCCTAAGGTGAACCCAGAACCTGGCAAAGGACTACGCATCAGGGCGCATTGAAAAGCACAGGAACTCCCAAGATGTTTCCCAAGATAGCAATATCACAGGCTGGCTGATCTGACCATGTTCAGGAAGTTGTATGGCTCTCCGAGCTTGATGCTTAACTTATGCTGACTCATCCACGCCTTGATCCATGTATTCTTCAGAAGGTCACGCAAGACATCATATTCTGGCAGAATGAACGAACTGGGCAAACTCAATTGAACATGTCACTCGAGGCGATACCGATCTGGTAACGTTATTTGCAAGATAGATGAAACTCCAACTAATGGAGGAAGCCAGGGTCAGGGTGGAACTGAACCTGCTCAGCACTCGACTCGCGATGATCATTGGATCATCTAACAGGACGGGACTGAAATTAGCGTGCCCGATACTGGAGCGCTAAAGGACATGGCAAAGCAAGGCAAGATTGGTCTTGACAACTACGTTTGGAATCCAACTCTCAAGGTGTGGATGTATGCAAAGGACGTCGCTGAGATTGCCAAGTCCCTTGGGGAGAAGGAATCTACAGCTAAAGGCCAACATGTTCAACCGGTTTGGCCTGCTACTAGGTATTGCAGGCATTCTTCTGTGTGTTTTAGGAAATCTCGTTTTCGGTGCGGTTTTCATTTTGCTTGGCCTTGTGTTTTCGATCCTTTACTACACAACAAGGCAATGACATTCACCACTCATTTTTCAGCCTCTGATACAACTGCACTTAGAGCATTGAAAACGGTTGTAACCGCAATGAGCTCTTTGGGCTAAAAACGGTGTCCGAGAAGCAGGTTCAATTAAGTCGAGAAAGTCCGTGAAATGGCCTTGTAACGTACACTTTAGCGAGTGGAAAGGCATCAACTCCCCGTTGTAGCCAAGCTATCCTAGGTGCCCCAATCGCCGCTCACAAGAGGCTACGAACGGGATGTGCACTTTTCTTGAGGTGGCAATCCACCCGGGCATTTCCGCACTCATGGTAAGACAAATAGCATGGACTCCATGCAAAGAAGCTCGTCAAACCTAATCACCCATGAAAAAGCAGGATCAAAGTCTGATTGCCGAAGTACATCTTGGGAATCCCAGAAAGTTCTTAGCCCAACAATGTCTTGGTAAATTGGCGGCCGTCCAAAGGTTTCTTGAGTTGCCGGCATGTTCCTATCTTTTGCCAACCACCGATGATTCTAACATCACATGATCGAAAACGACTTGTTTCAATTTTGGCATTGAAGCTTAAAGCTTAAATGAGTAGGTCCTTCTAATATCTTCGTAGTTCTTGAAAGTTAGTTTCAAACTCTCAATTGAAGCGGTGGATGGAATTGACGCCACGAGTCTCAAGCTTTGTTCATCGCCGACCGGTACGACGCCATCGAATACCTCCGGCCTGCCTCCTCTGAGCAGATTGTTATATGGTCGAACTTCGGTCGTTTCACCGTCCGAGGTTTTAATTTTTGCCCCAAACTCTCCATACCAAAGTCGAGATGGGACAGGAGTGATTCCTCTCGCTTTGAGCTTGATCGCTACAAGCTTTTGACCCATCTCAGCCCTTAGATCGCCATAGGTTGCCCCGAGTTCTTCAATCCCGTTTACTTGAATGTCCGAGCCGCCCCAAGGATAGTATGTGTCGAGCTTAGCATCAAGAGTATCCAATGTATCAATTCCATTAAGACTCCATGCCGGGTCAGCCATTCTTTTTACCTTTCCACGCAGGTCGAATCGAACCACAGCAGCTTTATCGTCAAATCCGTTTTGAACGATGAGCTTCGGTACTTCACCTTGAGATGGAACGAGGATCGCAGCGGTCAACGTAACCTTCTGCGCTGGCTTCAGTAGCATCTCTTGGTACTTCGTGTTGTTTCCAATCCATGGATGGTTGACTTGCTCTGAATTCTGGTCGTCAGCCGAAACCACGGTGAACTTAAAGGACATGTACCAAAGGCGAGTATCCTTTGGATTAGGATTCTGCACTGTATATCGCAAAATCAGAATCTTTTGATTCTTTAAAGGGACCCAGCTAAATGTTTCGCCGACAGAATTCTCTCCAACGAAACGATCGGCGCGATATTCAGCACTAACAAGATTGAAATTCAGCAGCAACCCAGTGCCGATAGTGTATTCCTTGCCAAATGCACCAAATTCGCCAGGCAACTGATGGGTTCCCATTACGATTGCGCCAGACCCTTTCTGAGGTGCCGATTTCGGAGTCGTCTTCTTTTGTTTTTGCACAACTAAGGCGTGAGTTTCTGCACAAACTGCTAAAGTCAAAAGAGCTACGATTGAGGTTGGGGCCAAGTGCTTCATTTCTGTTGAAATCTCCGATCGAGTTGTAATGACCTAGTAAACAGTATACAATGGAGTTGAAAGGAATGCAATGGGATATCGCAGTACGATATTGACCTCGTTATCCGTGAATTGGTCACGATCTGAGCTCATTTTTGGATTCTATCCATCGTTTGGCTTGAAAAAGTGATAGTTATGAAAGTATTGACTTGCTCGACAATAGGACTCTTGGTTTTCGCAATGGCCGTCGGTCACCAGTTCGACGCGACCAATTTCTCCGGTCTCAAAGGGCAAGATCTTAAACCAGCCACTTTCGATATTGGCAAGATCAAGAACGTGGGCGATCTTCTCAATGCGGGGTCTCGTTTGTTGGAGAAGAAGCAAAATGAAGGCAAAGTCGACAGCGTCCATATCTCTGAGGACCGACGAGAGTCAGTCAGATTCAAAGTTAGCTTTCACGATCTGAAACAGGATGGGCTAACCCTTTCAGCTTTCGTCAGTGACGATGGCATTCGACCTCTCGGCAAGTTTTCGACCACTAACGCAACACTTACCGGCAAGGAAGGGGACAGCATACTTAGTATCAAGCTTGACTCAGCCGTCGCCAGTGGTACGGAACTCAAGTCAAAGTACTTGGTGATCACTATAGGCAAGCCGGCATCTGTTAGCTTTTCGGTCATCCAAGCCTTTGAGTTGTTGAAGAAATGGAAGCGACGCGAATTGAACGTCGCAGCGGTGCCAGTTGGCGCCGCACAAAGCGTTCCTGCCACAGCAATCGGGTCTGGAGGCACGACAACTCCAGGCAAAAAATGGGTAAAGGTAACCCCCCTACTTCTCAATGCGCCCCTTATTTATAAGAAGGACACTGGCATGATTATCACTCAAAATTCGATACCTCGTTCTCCCTCGAATGCAACAAAGACAAATCCGTCGAATTTGGATTTGAGTCAGATTAATTTTGATCGCCTCAAGCCAATCGGAGCCGTGCAAGGCTTGTCGCAGGATGTGAAGGATAGTGGTGGGCGTGGTCCTGATCTACAAAAGGGGATAACCCTTTTTGATAATTTCACGAGCGATGTGGAGTCACTGAAGGCCGAGCAGGCAATCGACGTGTTCTCGCAGGTGTTTGAAGATGCAAACCCTTTAAGCAACACCTATTACTACCTGCCCAAGTCATACAAGCTTGCCTGGGACAAAGACAAAGGCTACGGGATCAAGTTTCTCTATGGCGCACAGCGCACCGAAACCGACGCTTCGGTTACGATTGCGGCAAGAGTTACCTCAGGCATATGTCAAAGCGACCTTAATCTCCTCAAAACGACATTGGAAGCATTTTGCGCGGCTAACGGAAAGGCAACTCCGAAACTCAAGCCCTTCCCGATTTTGAATGCTCCTGTTTGCACTCTAAAAGGCGAGCTAGCTCGATACAATATTCCCGACGACAAAGTCTTTGTCGTCGAAGGATCTGCAGATGCCAGCGAATTTAATATTGCCATCACAACCGATACGGTTACAAAGGAAAATATTCAACTCGCCTTAACCGAGGGTATCGGGCTCAATGGCTTCGTTAAATTCAAGGTTGGAGACACCACTGACCTCAGTATTCCCCTAACGATCAAATTCGCCGATAAAGAATCATTTGGGACAAAGCTTCTTGGTCGAACACCCACAAGTGGCAGTCGAATTCAACTTGCCAATCCAATTCCCTACCCAATCCGCCTCGACTATATTCATGTCTTAAGGAAGTCAGGTTTGAATTATCAGGTGCTTAGCTATGCGTTGAACGGAGCTGAAATTCCATCGGGAGAGACGACTACTCTGCTTACCGAGCGGATTCCTGGATGGCTAGATGCGAACGCGGACACAAAGAGAATGTGGGTCGACTACTCTGTAATGGACGATGACGATGCGACTCAGGCGTCAGTTACGGCGGCAACGGGTGGAGTGACTTCGATGACTCAGGGCGAAATAACTTTCAACACTCTGACGCCGTTGGCCGATACCGGAGTCAAGTTAGTCCTTCTCGAAGTAAAGTCAAAACACTTCGATTCGAGTGGATCTAGCGAAACAACAAAGTCTCTGGTGATCGACAAAGATAGCATGCTGTTCAAGCTTGGCCCCGTTTATCTTGTGAACCGGCGGGCAGAAACGGCAAAGCCAGGCGATATTTTGTTTCAGTACCGATTAAAGCTTATTTATGCGGATGGCCGAGAAAAACAAAGCAAAGCATGGGTTCAGTCAAATGATCTCAACCTGTTCCTCGGTAAAGTTCACCTTCAAAAAGTTATCGATGAGCCAGAATCTGAGTAAGCGAGTGACAGTTAAATGAACCGAACTACCGCTTTATTTGGATTGTTTCTGGCCAGCAACGTTCACGGGCAGGCGGTACTTGGAACGGGAAGGTCAATCGAAGGTTTAAAGGTTTTTGCTGACTGGGAGAATCCACTCATTAGATATGTGGCACCAGGGACCCTGAAATTGATCGCTCTAAACGATGGTTCTCCGGATCTCTCATTTCTGCAAATGATTTATGTCGGTACCGCAGCGACCAGCGATCAGGGTGTCTTCAAGTCGAGAAGCATATTAAGTTTCGGAGTGCGATTTAGTCGACCAACTCAAGCGCAGCTAAGCGCAGTCAAGGCCAAGATATTGGCTGAAGAGGGCCGAACTGTCGAGCTAAAGGTGTTGGCATTGCAAGGTATGCAGTCCCACCTAAACTATGTTCCCTCTGAACTGGCGCCCGAATCTCCACGAGCAGTTCTAGTTGCTGGTGCTTCAGCGATGGAAGATGCCTCGGCTAAAGGCGAAACAGCCAATGAACTTTGGTTCGACCGTGTCTTTACAATACAGCCCGACGATGCATCGTCTCAAGTTCTGTGGGCGGCCCTCAAGTTGGGTACCTGTGTACTTAGCTTAAGTTATACGGCTCAAGTCATGGCAATTGATCAACCAGCTCGTGTTGAATCATCGGACTTAACGTTGCCCAATCAAGAAAAACCAAAGCCAAAGTTAGTTTCAGCGATCGACGAAACGATACCGATCCAAATCGATACGCGCAGAGATGCCCATAAACTTAAGCAAATCGATATCAATCAATCGGTGCCGCCGGGGTATCCAGCTCTCAGGGTCTTTTGCGTCGACTTTAGCAATCAACTCCGCCCAGATTTAGCGATGAAGGTCGTTGAAATCCAAGCAATTGGAGTTGGAGGAAAGGTAACCGAGCTCAGTACAACATTTTTTGCTAACAAACCGGACGTAGCGAGTTCGAGTTTGCGATTTGCTTTCGCTGTCGACCTTAAAAGGCCATACCGGTTCCGAACTAAGGAGATTGGAGTCGATGGTACTTCAACAAGCACACCTTGGAAGAAAGGCAAACCGTGGGGTCAATTACTTGACGTCACCACTCCACCAGAAAAACGACCGACTCCTAAGTCCGATGGGATCGGAATCGGCAAGACTAAATCATGAAACTAAAAATATCCATCACTGCGTTGTTGCTTCTTGCTTTGCAAGCCATGTCCTTTGGGTTAGTAAAATTCGATGATGGCAGACGAACCGTGCTTGGAATTCAGTTGCTACAAGACTACAAAGAATCCAATGTCTATTACTATATTCCGACCTATCCACGACTAGCTTCAAATCCGGACGGTACGTTTGATTTTTTGTGTCTCAAATATGTGGATCCAAAAGGTAAGTCGGGTGGAGGTCTTTTTCATTGCCTTGTTGAATTTACGCTTCCAGACTCGGCCCTAAAAACCTTGACTCAAGAGCTTCAAAAGCAAGTTCCTGGGGGTAGGATTGCCGGGCCCGTACCGTTGTTGCCCACTGAAGGCAAGGACGGGGGCGAAGAGAACTCAGGAAGTTTTAAAGTCGTTTCGGCAATATTGGGTGATAAGGGCGATAAAGGGATGACCCGCAGTGTTGTCACCAGTGGCAAGGCTCCGGTTACTCCAGGAAGTCGAGCCGCAATTGCGGCGATTCTCAATGCGAATGGGGCAACACTTCTTTGGGATTCAATGAGCGGACCAACTTCCGATGTCTCCGTTCAAATTGATGCCTACTACGAAGCGGCAGTGACAGGGTTTGAAGCAAGAATCACGGCGGACGTTAGCCAAATCTACACTCATTTTTCAAATATCATCAACGACCAACAAGGATATCAAAAAAATCAGATTAGAACTGTCACCGACAAGCTAGTGCGAGACGGCAACATAAAAGTGGAGGTACTGGATCGTACCAAGGGATTAGACCTCAAAGCCGGGGACATGCAATCTGTTGTTGACGTGGTGACGAACAAGATCGTGGAACTCATGTTTGACTCCAAAACTGGATTCTCTGCTGATCCTCCCCGTGAAGCCGCAGTTGAAGAGAATCAGTTGTTAGGTCGCCAAGAGCCAGGTTTTTTTCAAAAAGTATTCAGTGGTACCGGTAATCAACCGTATTACACCGACCATCAATTCACACTTAAGAAACGAACGGATGTTCGACAGAATAAGTTCTCAGTCGTACTCACAAAAAATTCGACGATCAAGGTGCCGGTAACGACTTCAGGAAACATCCACGGGTTCTACGACGCCCTAAAGAATGATCCAAGGTATTTCCGCGTCGTCAATTTGGCGGACACAGCGTTTGAATTTCGATCGATCTTTTTCCAGGTGGATGGGGACTTTGTCAGTGCCTTCCAAGACACGATTAATTTTGTAGGAGTCGAGGTTCGTAAGAAGTATTCAAATGGGAATTCGGACTATAACGGCCAACTCAGATTTACTTCGGACCAAATAAAAGATGGCTCCCTTGTCCAAAATGTTGACTATCCACGGCTCGGCGAGACAGAGAACTGGACTGATTTCGAATACCGAATCATTTGGAGCCTTCGTGGTCGTGACTCCATCACGATTCCCGCCGAAAAGGACAAATGGATAAGTACCGGTGATCCAATGATCGGCCTGACTCCACCAGTAGAGAAGACTAAAATCGATGTCGATCTCGATCGAGGGCAACTTCTTGACAAGGGGATTACCTCCGTTGTGCTTCAACTTGAATATCCACAACTGGGCACGACAAAGCGCACTCGCCTAACACTCCGACCTACCGACACGACGAGCACAAACTCGGTTGTGATTTATAAAGACCCGAAGTCTAAAATCAAAGGGAAGGCGATCTACTATCTCAAAGCCGGCTTAAAAATTGAGGTTCCACTTGGTGAAGGAGATGACACGTACTGGGTGCTTACCCCGCCGAGCCGATAGTCAATGCGTCAAAAATTCTTTCGCCTTTTAGTACTTATCTTTGTCGCAACACTGCTTCGTGGAGGCGCCTTTGCACAACAAGTGATGATTGATCATGGGCTGAAGGTCAATGACCTTTGGGTTTTTCCAATAGTCAACCGCCCAAAGGAGTTTTTGTATCTACCTCAACAGGGTCGGCTTGGAACAAACTCCACCGGGGGACCAGAATTCAGCTTCATCCGCTATGTCGAGAATAGCAAATCGGCGGGCGGTGGTAGCATCTCGGAAGCAAATGGTGGCGGGGTTTTGCACTTCTTGGCCAAATATGACACCGACCCGGATGTCGTTGCGGGAGCGCAACGAGAACTGCGCAAGAGGCTAAAAGACGAAGAAATGATCATTCGCGGACCCATCGTCTTTTCAAGCGGAAAGTACACAATCATTAGTTCACTTGCTAAGGCGAGAGCTGGGGAAGAAACAGCGGTCATTACTGGTAACGCTCCGGTGTTGGAGGGCAATAAGATTGCAATCGGGACCAAGCTAAACAAAACCGATGCACAACTTTTGTATAACAGTTTGCAGCAAGCTACTCCTGACCTAAGTGTATTCTTCGAACTGCAATTTCAGGGTGTGACCGACGCGTACGACGCTACCGTTACGGTGGATTGGTCCGAAGTTAGCAAAGACGAGACCTTCAGGGGGGGGGTGCGAGTGTATGTGGTCGGCGCTGATGTCGACGCAACTTTTAAGCGCCTTTTTCGCAACAATGCAATTAAATTAGTAAGTCGAGGTGAAAGCAGCAGTACTGAAGCACTGCTCAATACTGTTTACACCAAGTTGTTGGAACTTATGTTTCGCCGCACCGAGGACGAGCCCCAACAACGTCAAGAGATGAATATTGGGCAGGCTCTGTCTGGACTTTTTGGTGGAGGTGGAAGTGACGGTTCATCGTCAGGTTCAATTTTGCCAATTAGCTTGTCCTTTGGATACCGAATCAAAGACATGCAGACATCAGGGCAAAGTGTCTTGAGTTTTAACCACGCCGCGGCAGTAAGTCGCACAAATATGATTGCATTCAACGTTGGTCCACTCTTCAAAAAGTACGGCAACGACGCAGCATATTTCAAGGCAGTCAACCTTCAGGACCCCATATACAGCCAACGTGAAGTGGAAGTTTCCGTTGACGGCAGTGTCGCCCAAGACTTTGAAAAGTACATCAATAGCGTTTCGATCGCAGTCAGAAAAGTCCATGAAAACGGCGAAACCACGCTCGGAGAAGTGATTGTCGACAAAGACAGCTTTGCCAAAAACATGAATCGATATACCGTCGTTTATGGGAACTTAGGTGACATTGATCGTGAGAAATGGCTCAATTTCGAATACAAGGTTCGATGGAGCTTTCGTGATGGTGGCAGTCATCAATCCGAGTGGATTAAGACGAATGACCCATTCGTAAACACCATTCCCCCATACGAGCGCCGGGAAATAAAACTGGACGGTGACATCAAAAAACTTAAGGACCAAGGAATTCGCTTCGCCCTTGTTAAGGTCACGTACAATTTTTTTGGACAGCAAAAAACTGAACAAGCCCTCATCAAGACGACCGATGCAAGTCCGCCCGTGGCTCTCACCCTGATTCAGCCCAGGGGAGTGTACGAATACAAGTACGAAATCCGGTACCGCAAGGCCGACGGAACCGACATATCAAAGCCAAGTACGAAAGACGACAGTGGTTTTATTCTCTTTGACGAATTACCTACTCCTTCCTTAAAAACGCCGGATGTGATAGAGTGAAATTGATGAATCGAAACGATATAGGAAATTCTGCCCATTTGTACCGCTCACATCGAACCTTGGGCAGGTGCTTAACCATTTTTGCGGCAATATTCGCATCAGCTTTGGCTCACGCCCAAGCGATCATGGAATATGAAAATCCGCTTGAATTAACGTTGAACGATAACACCAAAGTTACTTTGCTTCGAGCAACCGCATCGCTTGGTTCGACCCCCAAGTATTACTATTTGCCAACAAACCTGCGTCTCAGCAAAGATGCTGATGGCGTGCCAATGTTCAGCTTAGTCAAATTTACGACCGACAAAAGCGAATCAAATGGAGGTGCCCAAGGTGCGTTGCTTCACTTTTTGATGGAATACGGACTTACCAAGGCGCAAGAGGCCGAGGTCAAAAGCCTGCTCAACCCAGCAAGCACTAGGGGAGCCGTCAATTATCGGTACATTCGCCGAGGGGTCCAACCTCCACCAACGGATCCACCAAAAGGCGAGTTGCTCGGTTGCGCACCGTTGGTTGCCGATGGCGATGCCGGCTCCTTTATCATATCGTCCGGGACTCTCTCTGACACAACTCTGGCTAAATCAATCATCACCAGTGGTAAAGCGCCAACTATAGCCGGAGAAAAGGTTGCGGTCGCCAGTCGACTGACGAGCAATGGCGCACAGCTTCTCAGTTCAACTTTTGACCGCAATAGCAGCATTGCCGATATTTCGGTTACTTGTAAGCTTGGCTACTACACGATGCTTCCAGCGGTTAAGGGAACAATTAAGTTCCATGCAGAAAAGCTAAAGACAGAGGTAGAGCGACTTAGAGCTGAGAACAAAGGCGGAGTTACTACGAAGAGAACTGGTTTGTGGCCGTTCTCGTATACCGTTACGAAATCCGACAATCGGAGTTATGAGGAAGCTTACGAGAGCTTTAACCGACTCGCAGACATTGGCGTCCTCGAAATGAAATTCGAACAAACGATCGACAACGAAACGACCGGCAAGTTTCGTGACGCATTCTTCCAATCGTTCCTCGCCATGTTTACGCAGAAATCTGAGCAAAATACGCTTGAAACACCTGAGAGACCTCAGCCAGCCAGCGAAAACGGACAAGACCCGACGCGAGGACCTGGACCTGGGGGAATCCCGTTGTACACTCGAAACAAGACTGTCGAGACTCAGAACGTCAAAGATTGGACGTACACGCTGACAGCTCGAATTCCGGTGCTGAACAAGTTCACCATTACTGACAATATCAAGAAATGGTTTCCTGATATTGATTCGAACCGGGAAAAGTGCATCAGGGCCATTAATCTCAATGACCCGTTCTTCACGACCCGAGAAATTAATTTCATTCTTGACCTAGACGCCCGGGACATTTTTGACGAATACGTCAATTACGTCACCGTAAATGTTCGAAAGAATCGGTCGAGCGGACGACCGTTCCAAGACAGTTTCGTAATCGATAGCAAGTATATCAAGGAAAAGGGAATCTCGTCTCTAATTCAATACTCTCGTGGAAACGACAACAATCCTGACAATTTCGAGTACCAAATGCAATGGAGCCTGAGGGGTGGTGAAGTCTTTCCTCAAAATCCACAATGGAAGCCCGGCAACTGGCGGGGTGAACCACTAACTGCGCCTGTAAAGGGCGTCGATCTGAGCTTTGATTGCACTCCAGAAGATCTTAAGTCGAAGGATTTGGTAAGCGTGACGGCGCAGGTGCACTATATGCGGTTTGGCCAGGAAGCAGAGTCAAATATTCGATTATCTGCCAGCGAAACCAGCGCAGTCAAAAAGCAACGATTCTTTCGTGACAAGGAGGCGAAGAACTATTCGTATCGCCTGATATTTGTCCACAAGAAACTTGGAAGGCTCGTCACTGACTGGGTGCACAACGCCAGCGATGAGTACATCTACGCGACGATTCCAGAAGACATATTAACCCTAGAAGCCTATAAGGAGCGTGGCAAAAATCTCGTTACCGGCGCGATAGAGAAAGTGCTCGGAAAAATCGGAGGTCACAACTAAATAGTGAAATCCATCACTACATTGGCAATTGGAGCCTTCGGAGCAATATTTGCCGCGCAGGCTCAAAGCCAAGAAATCCTGTTCGACAAAACAGTCCGCGCAGGAGAGCTGCAGTGCTTTCAGGACCGATCTGATCCGAGAAAGTGGTACTACATGGCTGACAAAGTTCGTCTGGCTCGCGGAGATGACGGACGCCCCCAATTTAGTTTTTTGCGATATGTCAGCAACGCAAAAAGCAAGGCTGGAGACGATCCCAACGATGAGGCTGAAGGTGGCGGTATTGTTCATGCACTGATAGAATTTCAAGTTCCACAAGAGACACTTCAAGATGCCGTAGGGGAACTGAGAAGAAAAGTGCCAAATGCCCAATTGGTTGGTCCGATCATTTACAAATCGGGAAAATTCGCACTTATTTCACAGTTTAAGCAAGAGAATGGGGATCTAGCGACCAAAGTTCTCGGTCTCGGAACAGCTCCCATCCTAGAAGGCAGCAAAGCTGCAGTTTCAATTCGCCTTACGAAATTAGGATCAAAGTTGCTTTGGGAGAGTTTCAAGACCGCCACACCGGACATCACGTTCAGCTTCGAAATGGATATTTCTGGCTATCGCAGCCCATACGAAGCGAAGCTGACGGCGAATTTTGATCAAATCTACAGCCATCGAAATTTCTCCGCCGCCGCCGCGATCAACGCGGGTAGCGTGATTGGCGGATTCCAGGTTCGTGATACATTCGATGATCTGAGGTCAAGTGGTGCAATCAAGTTGGAGACAAAAGGTGCGGATGCAGCATTGGATGGTCTAATAAGTTCCGCCTACGGCAAAATCTGCGATTTAATGTTTGACCGCATGGATGGTGGCCAATTCGCACCCAGCTCCGGTAACTCGGATAACGATACAAGTTTATTGGAGCGCGCCCAAACGAACCTCGACAATGCACGACGCGAAGCTCGGGACCAACAACGAGACGAGCGCGATCAGGCTCGCCAAGACCGTCAAAGCTCGGGCAGCGCAAACGGAGCCGGAGGAGGCACCTCAACGGGCGCCGCAGGTGGCACGACCGGCGGCTCACGTACTCCACCAACGTCTGGCGATGATCCGAGCCATCCCGGCTCTGGAACGACACATGATGGACCTCCGCCTGCAGGGATTCGACCTCGTCCGGGAAGCGAACGACCAGCCCAACTCGAAAATGGAAGCGGTGCGCGCCAAGGCGGAGCCGTTCAACCAGCATTTAGTCTCCTCGCGACTTACACGATGAAAACAGTGCATCGTTCTGGCAAATTTGAAATCGATTTCAACAAATTCGCCCAGGAGACCCAAACTTTCAGATTTGACCAGAATATTGGAAATCTCAGCGGGTTGATGAACGATCCGAGTCATTTCAAAGAAGTGAACTTAGACGATCCATTGTTTAAGCAACGCGAACTGGCCGTCTATCTCGATGGTCGGAATGCCAGCGATTTTGCCCAATACGTCAACTTTGTAACCGTCCAACTTCGAAAGAAGCACCAAGATGGCGGCCAAACGGACGATGTAATCAAAATTGACAAGTCGAACTTTAATCAAAGTGGCAATTTTTTCAAATTGCTGTACGGCTACAAGGGTGACTCTAAGCGTGACCAGTGGCTCAACTACGAGTACAGGACTGTGTGGAGCTTTTTCGGCGGCAAAGAGGTTGACATGGGTTGGCAAAGCAGCACCAAGCCGGCAATCCCTGTCAACGCCCCCTTCAATCGACAGACTATTAAGGTGGAAGCCGATCCTACACGGTTACAGCAGTCCGGTGTCCGGTTGGTCACGGTTAAGTTGAGTTATACCAATGCAGCAGGGGTGGTCGAGACCAAGCAAGTTTCCATGAACCCGACGGCGAATAACTTGTCCCAAGCTGTGGAGTTTATTCGTGCGTCTGGTCAACTGAAGTATAAGTACGAAATCACTTGGAGACTTCAAGGAGGAAAGACTGTATCATCGGGCGAAAAAGAAACCTCGGACGACACGCTATTCACCGACGAAGTCCCAGCAGGTACAAAATGAAAATTGTCCTTGTGATTTTTGCGGTACTGGCATTTTTGGAGACCGCAATTGCCGAAACCAACGTCGAATATCTATCGAGAAAACTTTCAATCGGTTACGTCGACAATCCCAACGCTTCAACAAACCCTTACGATACGATAACACCGGAACAAGTGATCGCCGGTTCGGGTCCGAGTGCCTTTTTTACTCGGCCGGAGTGTGCGCCATTCCGTGAGCTTGTCGGTGCCCTTTACAAACCAGGTACGACCGATGGAGTTCGACATGCTAACTTCCAACGCTACTTGGCGAACTTGGTCAGACTCCAGGATCAGCCAATTGTCATCGTGCTTATCAATGATGAACCCGCTCCCCTAACAAATTCAATCAACCTTGCAAACATGTGGATCAACGGCAATGGCCGAGTTTGGCCCCATGCAGGTCGGTGGAGCCCGCCGGTGGCTTCTGGTTCCGGCTCTTTCGGAGGGTATTTCACGTTCGGGAACCATACTCTGCTTCACGACAGCCAATTTAGCCGAGCTGCCTATCGACTTGGCGTGTTCGCCCACGAAATGACGCATACCCAAGACACAGCTCAGTGGAGAGCCCATCTATTTGGCCCCTATTCATACGGAAGTGATGGAAGCCATTCGATTGATGAAGTCATTCCAGACCCGATCGCTGCGTATGGCGAAGCAATTGCGAACGTCATGCATATGTTGGTTGATCCAGGAACTGTGAGAATGTTTTATCAGATGTTCTCAGATGCGGAAGCGTGCATAGTAGTCGATCGACGTCCTCCTGGAGCGGTATCGGGCAGGACCGGCACCGAGGCGGGCGGCTCTGTGAGCACAGCAGCTGCGCGTCGATATGCATTCAGGTTAATAAATGATCTACAAAGCGATGGAATTTCGCCAATGACAAGTGGTCCTTCTTGGATGAGCGCCGACGCGTTTACTCGATTGAACCGAACAAGCGCCTTGTATCGATTGCGCGATCTACCGGTCCGCTATTATGTTCGAAATGAGACCATCATGGCGTTGACGATCTACTATACAACGAACTCTGTCGGCTTTGACCGAATGATAGGCGTATATCGTAGAGCAGTTCGCGCAACCAATGAATCAAGTTCACCGGCTTTTGGCAATTTTGTTCACTTCATGGCTGAGACGGCGCATGGTGGAGACCTAACCGCGTCTCCAGGACCCGATGCTCCGATGAAAGGATTCTTGCCGCTGGCGCTGTTCGATTACTTCACCCGTTTTTCAGCCACCGATGCCTCAACCTACAAGCGCGCGCTAGAATTTGGAACCGGTCCAGACGATTGGGTCGATGCGTACTTTAGTTCTGGTTTTCGCGAACGAGTTCGCTCTTCAATCAATCTCAGCCGATTAACCAGCGGCGATATCGAGCGAATTCGTGCCGCACTCAACCTACCGAACTGATTTATGCCCGTTACCTGCTTCCTTCCTCTGCTCGCAATCGCTGTAGGCTCTTTCGTCGAAACCGACGCCGAATACCTTCGTCGAAAAATTTCGGTTGGTTATTTGCACGAGGCCGCAATATCACCGCCTCAATGGGACACCATATCACCAGAAGATATTGATAACGGCACCACTGCGAGCCCGTTTTTTAGTAGTCGAGAAGTGGCGCCTTTCAGGAATCTAACTTCAGCACTTTTTCGCTCTGGAACCACCGATGGTATACCGCATGCCAGGTTCCAAAGCACATATAGTCAGATTATATCGATTCGCGACAACCCAGTCGCTTCGTTACTGATTAATGATGTGAATTCTCGCCTTCCGACATCGCCTCGCTTTACTTGCCAGCGAACAGATGAATGCTTTGCTGTACCAACTGCATTAAGAAATATCGTAGCAGGAAACCCATTCGGCGGGACAATTTCGTTTGGCTTGTCAATCTCGACGAGCCGCGGAGACCGTTCAACCCTCAGCTGCTATGCACACTGCCTAGTCCACACGCAGGACTGATCGGTGGCCTCACTCACACTATGATTAGCCGGCCACGGTGCAAGTCAATTCAGTTTGGGTAGATAACAGTGACAATGGAATTCTAACCGCTGAAGCGTCGGCACTTTATTTCCAAATGCGCGGCATCCACACCCAATAATCGAGATTTTGATATGATCCTGCATGGTCTGAATATCAATTGATTAACTTAAGAAATGCACTTACTGCCTGAGCTCATTACGGGCCGTTGTATAAATCAATCAGAACTGATCGGTCATGAACATCTGAGGAATGCCCGGGAAGTTGTAGCCCATCAGGTACATCGGCACCGAAACCGTACCAAGAGGAATTTCTAATTGGTCGGTCATCGAAGACAGACCAATCCATTCCGTCCCAGTTGGTACCGGAAGCTTTTTCTCCGGACTTGAGAGAAGAATTTCTCTCATCTGACCATTCTCAAGGCATAAATATCCGTCCTTATGGGCAAAGGATTCACGGTATTGCCATTTCCAATAGGACCATCTCTTGGCATCCCGTTGAAGTCGATCAACGTGTGATTGAGACCACGAATCATATTTTAGTTGTAGGTCTCCAACCGTAATCGCTTCAAGATCAATTTCTAATGGTAGCGACATCACTGGTCCCCGAACGACACGATCAATGCCTTCAAATCCGGCGGCTTCGTAGAGCCTTGTATCAGCAGCGAGAAGGAGAGTTGGGCCTTCGCCTGCTTTCTCCGATTCGGATAGTACGCGGCGAATGAGCTTCAAGGCATGACCCTCTCTTTGCCTATTTTGCACAGTTGCAACTCCCGCGATCCCGACCGATTTACCCCAGCCAAAAAGTAGTGGAGTAGTGGTTAGAATGCTAACCATCTCGCCAGATTCAAAGAGTGCCCACTTTCGATTGAGGTCAAAGAATGGCTCTTCCTGAAAAAGACCTTTTGCTCGAAAGAAATCAAGTTCAAAGACGTCGCAAAGAATTTTCAGGAATTTATCCGACTCTTCAATGCGAATAGGGCGAATTTCCGTCATTTTTTTGGAGCAGTAAGAACTACCGGCGAAAACTTTACGGTGGTTCGGATCTTCATTTCATTGTTGACATCGTTAAAGCGATAAGGTGATGTAGATTCCGTGTCGCTAAGCATAATGTTGGGGACCGTCCGGTCCCCGACGTCTACTGGGCGAGGATCTAATTCCACTTCACTTGGTGATTGATTGACCGATGAAAGGTTTACTTTGACTTGAACTGAAATCACTTTCTCTACTAACTCAGAAGGTCCAGTAACGTAAACCCAGCGAGGAAATGTATCGATTGGTTCTTGTTGGAATCCTGGTCTCAAAGCTCCCACTGGCTTAGCAACAACATCCACCCGTTTTGTAACCAGCTTATCAATTTTGATTTTTGCCATCGTGACCTCGCCACCAAGAAACTCTCTGATTGAAGCGGGGAAAGTGACGATTGGATAGTCCTTTTCACCGACTGTTGCCCGTTCGAGGTCGACTATTGCTGTCGGGGCTAATTGGCTTACCGCTCGAAAGTCGCGGGTGTAGCCGGACAGTTGTAGGGAAACGCTGTCTGGAATTCTTGTGACGACTAATTTTTCGTTAAGGCCCTTTGCGGTTAGCGAGGCCGAAAATACTTTCTGAGTCGGTTTGTCATTTCGGTCGTTATAGACGCTGGCCCATAAAAGCACCGAAGTCGCCAGCGAGAGAATGGCAAATGGCACATTGATCTTGCTCATTTACTCACAATCTCCTTCTTTTCCTTCTTCCAGACTCGACGGGGCGGCGAAGATTCAGCATCGTTTTGAGTGGTGTTCTTGATAAGGAATTCCCGTAATTCAACGCTGCTTGCAATTGTGTAAAGACTTCCGCCGGATGAGACTCGTATACTGCCTCTTTCTTCGCTGACAACAAGGGCTATGACATCGTTTTGCTCCGTGACCCCGAGAGCAGCTCGATGTCGCATATGCAAGTTACGTTCAATTTTTGATTCACTTAGCGGCAGTCTGCATGCGGCAGCAAGAATGGAGTTTCCTCGGATGATAACGGCACCGTCATGCAATGGGTTTTGCCCATAAAAAATAGACCCAAGTAGTGAGGTTGTAACTTTTGCGTTCAGCATGACGCCGTTAGACGCAATTTCGTCAAGGTGCCCGCCAGTTTCAATGACAATGATTGCCCCAATACGATCTCGTGCCATTTCGGCTACCGCGCCGACAATTTCTTCGACTGAGCCACGATCAAGATTTTTCTCGTGACCCACTTCGGTTACGCTTTCTGGAAACCAACTCAGTTTGGTCAGGCCTTCCAGAGCTTGTCGAAGTTCAGGGAGAAACAAGATCGCTAATGCAACTGGTCCAAGCAATGTCGCTTGTCTTAATATCCAGTTAACGGTCGTTAAACCGAATACGTCGCTCAGGAAAAGGAGAGCGCCGAAAACGAGTAGTCCGAGAAGTATCCGCCATCCTCGAGTGCCTCGCACCAACATCAAAAGACGGTAAATGATGAACCCCACAATCAAGATATCCAAAGCTGCCGCCGCTAGCTTTAGCGGTTCAAGGTCTTTGAATACACGGAATACAGGAGATTCTAACAAGGAATAGTACAATTCTATCTGTATTTGAACCCAAAAGGCATCAGACATTTCTATAATCTAGGTGTCCATGTTACGCGGCGACAACTCCGACTCCGAAATACTGCGCCCTCTCGATGAAATTCGGAAGGATATTGACCTCATTGATCAAGAATTAGTGACGCTACTTTCTCGCAGAACCGACCTTGCCATAGAGGTAGGAAAAATAAAGGGCCGCGACGGAAAACCCTTTTTTACTCCTGAGCGAGAGCGGGCAATCTACGAACGCCTAGCGGCAATAAATCCCGGCCCTTTGCTACCAAAACAACTAAAGTCGATCTACCGCGAAATAATTTCTGCCGCTATTGCAGCCGAAAAGCCATTGACAGTAGCTTATTGGGGACCTCCGGGGACATTTACCAACATGGCTGCATTGCAAACATTTGGTGGAAGCACCGAATTTGCCGCACAGGATTCTATCTCGGATGTTTTTAAGGCAGTCGAAAACAACAAAGTTGATTACGGAGTTGTTCCGGTCGAGAATTCTGTTGCTGGTGTTGTTCCAGAGACCTTAGACATGTTTCCCCAAACAAACGTCAAGATTTGTGCGGAGACTTACGTGGCAATTGATCATCATCTGGTCAGTACCCTTACCGATTTGGACAAAATCAAGACGGTTTACGCCGGACCCCAACCAAGTGCCCAATGCAAGCGATGGTTGAAAATGAACATCCCGGCAGCAGAAATTGTCGAAGTAGTACCAACCGCAAAAGCCGCCCAGGCCGCCCTTGACGACCCGACCGGAGCAGCCATTGCCAATATTCTTGGCGCAGAAATGGTTGGAATTCCAATTCTGCAAGAACACATTGCGGACAACCCGCAAAACCGAACCAGATTCTTGGTTATTGGATACAACGAGCCAGTAAAGACGGGACGAGATAAGACCAGTATCATGTTTAATCTTCGCAATCGTCCAGGTGAATTGTATCGGGCACTTGAGGCTCTCTATGAGCACGGCGTGAATTTGATGATGATCGAAAGCCGTCCGGCACCTAGGGCGTCATTTGAGTACATCTTCTATACCGACTGCGCAGGACATCGAACGGATGATAATCTTGTTGCGGCGATCAATCGACTAAAGGGGCAAGCATTGGAAACAACGGTTCTTGGAAGCTACCCACTTGCAGAATCAAACGGTTGAACCTTCTCGCCCACGCAATATTGAGCCCGCCCAACGAGAAGATACTTCTCGGAAATGTCCTGGCCGATTTCATTGGCCGGAACGAAATTGAGTCCCTTGACCAAGATATTCAG
>Ga0194055_10001341_pt1 | contig 20054 bp, 11 predicted proteins | sample SepL449m_MetaG_FD_155482 | JGI IMG/M metagenome (GOLD analysis project Ga0194055, IMG submission 155482) | Anoxic zone freshwater microbial communities from boreal shield lake in IISD Experimental Lakes Area, Ontario, Canada - Sep2016-L442-9m | ecosystem: Environmental > Aquatic > Freshwater >...
GCGCAGGAATACAAACAGCACTCACTGGGCAATTCAAAAACTACAATCTTACAGGCAAATCTTGGGCTTCACTTACCAGATCTGTCAATAATGCTGAAACTGTAAACACTTTAACAACCTTTAAAAATGAAGATGGCACCGGTATTCTCAAACGCGGGGCTATCCGTTATCAAATTCTAGTCCCGTCTTTCACCGTGATGTTTGCATTCAGTCTTATTCTGATTTCAGGATGGATATTTGTCGCAGAAAAAAGGCAGGGTACTTTTAATCGTTTACTTTCCACCCCTGTTTCCACACCAAGTATTCTTCTAGGCAAATTTCTGCCAACCATAATCATTTCCTTATTCCAAATTTTCTTCCTTTTAGGTTTAGGGAAGGTTTTGCTCGGCTTAAAAATCGGTCTTCCATCTTGGACATTTTCAGATTGGATGATAGCTTTAATAGTCCTGCCACTCGCTACTTCGTTTTGCGTTGCATCTTTTTCTCTGTTCATCGGGTTATTATCAAAAAATGAAACCCAACTTGCACTTTTCAGTTCGGTACCTGTTTGCCTTTTTGCTTTGATTGGCGGGTGTATATTTCCTTGGGAAATGATGCCAGATAATGCCAAAACCTTAGCTTTTCTTACACCTCAAGGCTGGGCCTTGGATGCTTTCAGAGAAATCATGCCCTCTTCTTTTGATACGACCACAGATTTTCAACTTATTTGGAAATCTACCTTGGTGCTCACTGCAATGGGATTTATATTAATTAGTGTTACTTGGATTACCCTTGGAAGAATTCGTTTTGGTAATTCTTAACTCCAAATCTTCAACTTCAAACGGGTTATGATTTTTAAATTCTAATTCGATAGGTGGATATAAAATGCTGGCAGACAACACAAGCAAAGAGATTTATGATGCCTTGATAGAAATCCCGATATTAGACCCGCATTCCCATATTAATCCTCATGCCGCAGCTTCGAAATCTTTGGAAGATATATTGGGGTACCATTACTACACAGAATTGGCTCACTCTTGTGGGATGGACAAGAAATTCCTCGCACCTGAAATCCCCGGGCAAGATAAAGTTCGCGAAATCATCCGTCATATGAATCAATTCGACAACACCGCACAATACTCTTGGTTCCTCGAAATTGCCCAAACTTTTCTAGACTTCCAAGGCAATAGAATTTTACCCAAGGATACTGACTACCTTTGGGAAACTGCTCAGAAAAAAATGTCTTCACCCTCTTGGGAATCTCACGTCTTAAAAATATCAAACCTAGAAAAAATCTTCCTCACCAATGATTTTGATGACCCCCTTGAAGGTTTTGACACCAGCTTTTATATCCCTTGCCTGCGAACCGATGAACTTGTTTTTCATTTCGCAAGAAATAATGTCCGTAGCAGACTTGAAAAAATATCAGGTGTGAATCCGGGTAGCGCCTCTGAACTTAAAAAAGCTTTGCATAATTTATTCAAACATTTCACCCAGAAAGGCGCACGCGCTTGCGCAATCTCTCTTCCACCTGATTTCTCCCAAATCAAAGTTTCAGATGAAGCAATTGACCTCTGCTTCAAATCTTCAGATTTCGATTCCCCTACCTGGAAAAATGGTATCTTTTGGAAATTAGCGGAAGCCTGTAATGATTGGAAGTTGCCTTTCGATCTAATGATTGGAGTTAACCGTAATGTTTATCATGATGGTGTTTTTCAAGGTAAGGATCTTTACGACCAACGTACTTCGTTAATCCAATATGCGCAGTTGTTTAATAACTTTCCCAAAGTCACTTTTTGTGTTTCAGTTTTAACCAGCAACCAAAACCAAGAACTAGCCAGTTATAGCTGGATTTTCCCAAATGTGGTCACCCATGGACATTGGTGGTATTCGAATATTCCCACCCATATTGAACAAGATACGCGCGCCAGACTTCAGGCAGTACCAAAAACAAAGCAGATTGGTTATTATAGCGATATGTACAAACTTGAATTTGGATTACCTAAATTCAATATGTATAGAAAGATTCTTTCAAATATTTTGTCAAAAGATTTTGTTCAAACTAAGCGTAATAATATCAACGAAGCAGTCGCTCTGGGAAAACTTCTACTTCGTGGTAATTCTGAAACAATCTTTAAAATAAGTTAATTAACAAAAAATCAGTTCTTAGGGAAATCTGTAAACATCTCTGCAATTGGTTTGATGATTATACTTGTAAATCCCGTTCCCTTATTAAAACCGTACATTCCCCTCATCAATTCAAGGCTCATTAAACTAACTACAAATAATATCAATACCCCAGGGATAAGAAAAATAGTAGGTAATGGGCCCCATGGCGCCTCTCCTGCATAAGCTAGAGGCCGATTCACTTCTACTTCTTCTTCAGCATCTTCACTGACTTCAGATACCTCTTCTACAATCTCTTCCACTTCTTCAACTTCATCAATTGCAACAACCTGACTTGAACTACCATCTTCCACAACTTCCAGTTCATTAAATTCCGCAGTCGCACCCATCGGGTCAGCATCGTTACCATCGTCCACTTCTACCACTTGGGAACCTGAATCACTATCGCTAGGCTCAAGTTCAAAACTACTATCTAAGCCGCCTTCTGAACCAGCTTCAACATCCGAGTTATTTCCAGCTTCCTCATCAAGATTCAATTCAAACTCACTGTCAGAACTAGAATCGTCAACAACTTGTGTCCCTTCACCTTCACCAGACATCGAACCATCTAACGATAAAATATCAGAACCAGATTCATCCGCAGACAGCTCAAATTCACTCGAATCACCACCAGCTTCCGATTGAAATTCTATCGAACTGCTTAAACCAAGATCAACAGCATTACTATCATCAAGCTGTAGGCTTGGCTCTGCTTCGATATGCAAATCATCAACCGTGGGAATAAAATCCAACTCGTTTCCAGAAAGCTGAACATCTGAACTTCCATCTAAATCAATATTAGGTTCAGAAATTTCAAACGGGGATTCTTGCGGAAGAATTACACTTGATGATGTCGAATTAGATTCAGGCCCATTGCTATGGAGTTCTGTTGAAAGGCTAAAATCAGAACCTAAAATATCCGGCGTATCTTGAATCCCAAGTAAACCATCCGATTCAGTACTACTAAATATAGGCTCATTAAACACAGGTGGCGTAGTACCACTGTCATCAAGGGAAAGTGTAAATTCTTCTGAATCGCCAGTATCAAGAATTAATGGAGCATTATCATCAATTGGATTAGTAGTTGGAGTATCTTCTAGATTTAAAGTGTAATCTTCTGAATCTGTGTCGGGGTTGGAAACTACAGGCGCGCTTAATCTGGCATCAATATCTTCACTTTTAAATCGCAATACACCTCGATCTTGAAAAGATCGAACCTCGCGCTTTTTTGCGAGTTCTCTTAACTCATCAACACTCATGCTGAGTTTTGATGCAGCTTCTTCCAAGGTATAAAATTGAGACATGGCGTTAACCTGAATTGGATGGAAAAAACATTACTGAACCGCAACTAAACGATTCTAGCTAGATTCTAAACCAGAAAGCCCGGAAAGCAAATAATCCAGATGAACTTTAACAAAAAAACATGTTAATGCACTATCTACATCTCAACTCACCCTACAAACCCTACTGTTTCGCCAGCTTATTTCCCTCGCATTAATTATAATCGTTAAATCCAACTCAATTCTTCTACTTATTCAAAAATTTGTTATCATCAATTTAGGTTTGATATTTCTTTCTGAAAACTGTTATCTCGCAGGTGAACCATGGGCAAATATTTCGCTTTTCTTTGTTTCTCTCTTTCACTACCACTAGCTATCAATGCCAAAGAAGGCGATATCGAAATTATCGCAAAAAAAACTAAACCTTCGATTGTTGTCATCAAAAGCAAAGGCCGATCGGACGGTAAAGAAGCTTTAGGCACTGGTTTCTTTATTTCAAAAGATGGCCTGCTCGTAACTAATTACCATGTAATCGGCGAAGGTAAAAAAATCACTCTCGAAACTGCTGATGGTAAAGAAATCGATATCGCATCTGTTTATGCTTTCGACCGCGAGAATGATTTAGCGATCCTTAAAGCGGTTAACCCAAGTGGCTCTTTCTTAAATATCTCAGATTCCAGCACGTTTCAAGATGGCACCAGCGTCGTTGCAGTTGGAAATCCTCAAGGGCTAAAACATAGCGTCGTTACTGGAGTCATTTCAGGTAAACGCGAAATAGAAGGCAGGGAAATGCTTCAAGTTGCTATTCCCATTGAACCAGGCAATAGCGGGGGGCCAATCGTTAATTTAGAAGGCAAGGTTTTGGGTATCCTTACAATCAAATCACTTGTTACCAACAATCTAGGCTTTGCTATACCCGCTGAACAATTAAGTAAACTCCTTAAAACCAGCCCTGTTTCTATTCCTATGAAAGCTTGGGCCACCATAGGGGCACTTAACGAAGATTTATGGGAACCCATCTTCCAAGGTAGCTGGAGGCAACGAGCAGGCAGAATTATTTCAGAAGGGCAAGGTAATGGCATCGGGGGAAGGGCTTTATTGCTTTCCAAGATTGATCCTCCTGCACTCCCTTTCGAAGCTGAAGTTTGGGTCAAATTTAAGGATGAAACTGGCGCAGCAGGTTTAATATTCGATTCAGATGGTAAAGATAAACATTTCGGATTCTACCCTTCGAACGGGCAAATGCGCCTAACAAAATTCAATGGGCCGGATGTTTATTCTTGGCAAGTTTTACGCCAGGACAACCTTAATTCTTATCTTCCGGGGGATTGGAACCATCTCAAAGTCAGAATTCATTCTAAAGGATTTTCTACTTTTTTAAATGGCCAACTTGCCTACGAACACATGGAAGATTTCTCTTCCTCCAAGAAAGTTGGGCTAGCAAAATTCAGAAATACTATTGCTGAATTTAAAGGCTTTCATGTCTCTAAAAACCTAAACCCCGTCTTCCCTGACAAAGATTTCTCCATCACCTTCAATAAATTTTTTAGCAATCTTGAAGGTGACAAAAAAGAAGACCCATCTCTTGTAGAAAAAATATTAAAGAATGAAAATCTAACCAAAACAATCATCAATGATAAAATCAAATTACTCGAAAAAAAAACATCTGACCTCAAAATTCTCCAAGCAGATATTTTGCACCGAAGCACTCTTGCGAAACTAAATAAAACCATTTCCACAAATCCGGATTTCTCAATCCTTAAAGCGGCTTTCCTTATTGCTAAAATTGACAACCCCGAAATCGAAACTTCGTTTTATTTAGACGAAATCAATAAAATGAAACTTAAACTTGCCTCTAAAATTAAACCAGATACAAATATCGATCAAAAAATTAAAGTACTTTCTGATTTCTTTTTTCTAGAAAAGGGATTTCACGGCAGCAGGCAGGATTACTACCATCGCTCCAATAGTTACCTTTCTGAAGTTATTGACGATAGGGAAGGGTTGCCTATTACTTTATCCCTTCTTTTTGTTGAATTAGGCAAAAGTATCGGTCTTGATATTTATGGCGTTGGATTGCCTGGTCAATTCATGGCAGGTATTAATAAAAGTATAGACGATTTTGTTTTGATCGATGTTTTTGAAGGCGGAAAAATTCTTTCCAAAGATCAAGCCTCAAAGAAAATTTTAGAAATTAATGGAAGAACTCCTGTTGATAACGATTTTCTTCCCATGAAAAACAAACAGATTCTAATTCGAATACTTACCAATCTCTCGGGCATCGCTAAAAAAGAAAAAGATAATATTGGGCTAATTCGCTACCTTGATGCTATTATTTCGATTGATGAAAATTCTCACGAAGAAAGGGGCAATCGTATTATTCTCCTTGCACAAAATAATCAGATACAAAAAGCAATTGCTGATATCGATTACCTCCTACAAAAAGGTCCTAAAGAACTAGATGCTGATAAATTAAATGAGTTTAAACAGCTTCTTCTTAATAAGTCCTCCAATTCCAAGGATAACTAATATGCATAATAAATCAGTCCTAAGTATTGGCCAATGCTGTGCGGATCATTCAAATATTAGCCGTCTTATTAGTCAAAATTTTCAGGTCGAAATAATTAATGCGGATTCTTCGACTGAAGCGTTTTCATTGATTGATTCTAAAAATTTTTCACTGATCTTAGTCAATCGGATTTTTGACTCTAATGCAGAATCTGGATTGGATTTTATCGAAAAATATTATTCTAAGAAAGCATCCCCTTCCCCTATCATGCTGGTTAGTAATTTTGAGCAATCGCAAAAAAATGCTCTTAAACTTGGAGCGGATTTAGGATTTGGCAAAAGTGCTCTTACATCACCCGATACACTATTAAAATTAAAAAAGCACCTACTCGACTAAAACAGCCTCTCTTGCAAAAAACACCCCAGCACCCAACTCGCCCTATTTGTGCGTTTATGCTTTCATCTTTTATAAAACAATAATCCGCCAATCTCCCCGCCCTCCATAGTCCCCTCTTTTAGCCAATCTGCACTTCATTTTCAGTTAAATTTGACTAGCACTATTTAAGATAATCGGTATTATCCCGCACTCATTATGTCGATGTTTGTAAGGAGATTATCGAATTTTATATTCCTACTCCTTATTTAATTCTTCGATTGTTTATTTGCTTTTGCCTTACTGAGGATTCTCTATGACAGATAATTTCAACCCTAAAACAACATCAATGGCTGGAACATCAATTTCATTAATCATAGGCGTGCCCATAGCAGTTGGTTTTTGGTCTTTGGTAATGTTTGGACCGATTGATGTCCCAATCATGAAAAGGTACTTGGGCCACCCTGTAGAATTTGTTGAAATTGTAATGTTTTCTTGCGCTATCACCGCACTTATATTTAAGTTGTCAAAAATAATAAAAGAGAAAAGTGCACTGCGGCAAACACTTATTCCAGTTTGGGATAACATCCAAGTTCATCCGTTAGAAACAACAACTCTTCTCGAAAATCTAAATACCTCAACATTACAAACAAAAAAAACAATTGTATTTCGAAGGTTTTTAAATGTCCTACAATTCGTGAAGCAACGAGGTAGTGCTGAAGATCTTGATGATCAACTTCGAAATTTTGCTGATGCTGATAGTATTGAATTTGAAGGAAGTTTTGGCTTAACCCGATTTATTACCTGGGCTATCCCCATTTTAGGCTTTTTAGGAACGGTTTTAGGTATCACAGGGGCGATTTCGGGTGTAACGCCTGAAATGCTCGAAAAATCGATGAGTACCGTAACTGATGGCTTAGCACTATCATTCGATGCGACAGCTCTTGCCCTCGCATTAACCATGGTGTGTATGTTCTTCAGTTTCTTAGTAGAAAAATCTGGCGATCAATTTTTAGAAACCTTGGAACATTCAATCGATAAAAATCTGGCCCATAGGTTTTTAAGGGTTCAATCTGATCAAAATCCTATTGTTGAAATCCTATCAAGGCATACCAAAGATCTAATTAAATCAACAGAGACATTAGTTACAAAACAAGTCGATCTTTGGGCTAATTCTTTCGAAAAAATAACAGCTCAGGCGGAGGGTTCAGGATTCGAGTCCCAAAATCGAATGCGTAATGCACTTGAAGAGGCTTTAACAAAAACCTTATTTTCACACCAACAGCAAATGGAAAAATACGAACAGAACTCTTCTGATCTTGGAAGAAAATTTACGGAACAAGTTGGCAAACTAGCATCCTCATTGCATGACTCAAGCATTCAACAGCAACAATCTCTACAAAAAGTTGTCGAAAGCCTTACCAGGCAAACAAATTCTTTAGTTGAATTACAGCAAGGTGAAAAACATTTGATTCAAATCCAAAGTCTTATGCAGGAAAACCTTAACCAGATCCACTCTACAGGCGATTTTCAGGAAGCTGTTCACTGCCTTACGGCTGCAGTGCATTTACTGACTTCAAAATTGCAAGGTAGAAGCAACGAGCCATTTTTTAATACTGCGAATCAAAACCCCCGCAGTAATCCATCCGGAAAGGTTGCATGAGAAAGCGCAAAAAGCTAGAAGTCTCAACTTTCCCTTTCCTTGCGGTGTTACTTTGCACCATGGGGGCGTTGATTCTTTTACTTTTAGTAATGGATAAAAAAGCAAAAAAGGCTGCCTTAGAAAAGGCCTATGAAGCTGCATGGACTCAATCAAAAAATCTACAAGCAAAAACAGAGGCTGAAAAACAAAATCTGGATAATGAAAAAAATGCATGGGTAAAATTGAAATCTGAAAAACATGAAGAACTATTGAAAAAAGAATCAGCCTTAGAAAAAGAAATTGCTTTATTAAAAATCGAGCTTTCTCAACTAGATAAAAATTATGAAAAATCTAAATCGGAAAGTTCTTCAGATGATTTTATTAAAAAAGAAATCGTATTAACAAATGAAAAATCAAAAGTGCACATACTTGCTAAAAAATTAGAACTCGAAAAAGCTAAGGCAGATAAAAATTTAAAGGAAACAAAAGATCTAACTGAAAAAATCGCTTCAATGGAACTAATTTTAAAAGAAATGAAATCTTCTCTCGATAAAGATAAATTCGCTTATTCGATTGTTCCTTATTTTGGAAAAAACGGGCTTAATCGAAAACCTTTGTATATCGAATGCAATGAATCCGGTATTTTATTTTTCCCCGACAAAACTCTTATTGTTTCCGATGATGAATCCGACAATCTTAAAAATGAAATTTTGAACCGAACTTCTTTACTTAGAGAATACCTTCAGCAAACCCTTGGACCGAAAGAATCAACTCCTTATTTAATGCTACTTGTAAGGCCTGGCGGCATCACCAATTATTGGAAACTTCAATCTATTATAAAACCTATGGATATCGATTTCGGCTATGAATTAGTTGATAAAATTTGGGTTTTAGATATTCCATCCGAGCAATCTGCACCCTCGCCTTCAAAACTTGTTTCAATGATCAAACCAATGCAAATTCCTAAACCAATTCCTGCACCAGGCAATATCCTAGGCGGAATTAACAATGGAAATGGAAATATTCCGCAACAAAATAACGACTCAGCCAAGAACGGTGTATATCAAAATGGAAATGATAAAAGAAATGGTTCTTCCGGAAATGCAAAATCGATTAGTTATGGGGCAACTGCTCAAAATATACGCCCGATAACAGCACTTCCTGGTTTCCCAGATAAGAAAAACACAATTAACACTTTAGTTAAAAGTAATCCGACTGTAATAAACAACCAAAACGGCAATGGGGCCGGTAACAATAACCCAAATAACGTAGGGTACGGTAACAGCAATCTAAACAGCAATGGTGCTAATAACAATAGCCCCAATAACGTAGGATTCGGTAACAGCAATCTAAACAGCAATGGTGCCGGTAACAATAACCCCAATAATGTAGGGTCCGGTAACAGCAATCTAAACGACAATGGTGCAGGTAACAACAACCCCAATAATGTAGGGTCCGGTAACAGCAATCTAAACGGCAATGGTGCAGGTAACAACAATCCCAATAACATAGGGTCCGGTAACAGCAATCTAAACGGGAATGGTGCAGGTAACAACAACCCCAATAATGTAGGGTCCGGTAACAGCAATCTAAACGGCAATGGTGCAGGTAACAATAACACCAATAACGTAGGATTCGGCAACAGAAATCAAAACACTAATGGTGCCAGTAACAATAACTCTAATATGAATAGTAATTTAAATGATAAAAATGAAACCCAAACAAATACTAAAAATCAAACTATTGGAAAACCAAACAAATCAGCTACTGATTTAAATCAAAGCAATAACAATCAAAACGATCAAACAGAGATAAATAACGGTAACACTAAATCAATAAATAAAGGAAGTGATTCTTCTGGAAATGGAACCACAAGTAATTCTGTAAATAATGGTGCAGGAGGAGTTCCTGGTTCAAAAGGTTCCTATTCTGTTGCAACAACACCAAGCTCATTCACCGATGGTAATTCAAATGGCCAAAAAGGAAATGGAAATAGCTCTTCAGGTGAAGAAAAAAAACAATCAAATACTAAAAATTCAAATGGAAGCCCAAATGAAAAGGGAGATGATCCAAATTCAACTTCCAAAAAAGAAAACACTAAAAGTTCTATTGGTTCAAATGGACAAGATTCACAACCAGCAAACCAAGATCAAAATTCTAGTATCTCAATTTCACTAAACAGTAAACAAAATGAACCAAATATAACAAACAAACAAAGTGCACCAAGAACGACATATAACCGGGAAGATGAATCTCAAAGCAATAGTGATGCGCAAGATCCAACAGCAAGAATAGCAGCCCCATTACCTGAATTAGGGCCAAGAAAAAGCTCCACTCCTGCTCCATTAAGGGCTGCAAGATTATTTGCAGACAGGGATTGGGTGATTTATGTGGAATGTAAATTTGAAGAAATACTAGTTCATCCTAACCGCTTAGTCATTCCAACAAGCTTATTAGCTTCCGAAGAAGGCGTTAAAAGATTTGTACAAGAAATCGAAAAAATGATCACAAGAAAGCAATCGACCGTACGCGCAGGCGAACCGCCTTACCGACCAGAAGTACGATTCTTAGTCTGGCCTGATGGATTGAAACCGTATCACTTGTCTTATCCAGCATTGCAATTGGCAGGAATAAAACAAAAAAGACAAAACTTAGAGTCTGAAGATAGTATCAAAGAAATTATTCAAGGAAGATAATTTTAAGCCATGCGTAGAAGAAGAAGGCCAGATAAAGAAATACATTTTAGCTTCGATTCCTTTTTGGATGTCGTCGCTAATGTTGTTGGTATCATCATAAAACTGATTTTAGTAGCATGGGTTGGAGCTAGAACATACAAAGGGTTTGAAATCCCAGAATCGTTTACACCAAACATACAAAATGTTACCGAAAACAAATTAGTCGATGTTTCAGATCCGCTCACGCAGAGTATTATTGAAAAAAACAAGAATAAAGCAAATTTTGAAGCAATACTTACAAGTAAAAAAAATGATCTTAACGAACAAGTAAAAGAAAAAGGCGGGATGCAACAAAAAGTATATGAATTAAATAACAGTTTAAAGGCTCTCCTTGATCAAGAAAAAGCTCTCAACACTCTAATAAAACAATCATCTGAAATCAATAAAAACAGCCCAACAAATATGGCTTCAATAAAATTAAAATCCGACCAATTAAAGGAAGAAATTGAAACACTTAAAAAAACCAAAGGTGCAAAAAATGAACTTAAATACAAAACTCCTGTAAGCAGAACCTTGCAGTCAGAAGAGATGATTTTTGAATGTAAAAACGGACGCATTACACCTGTAGACATTGGTGCAATGCTTGAAGAAGTTTCAGGGCAAATGCAAAGTTTAGGTGAAAAACTAAGGAAACAGTGGGAACTCGAGGAAGTCTCACAAACTTATGGCGCATTCAAAATAAAATATACAGTTGAACGAGAAAGAAGCGCATTAGACATTGCATCTTCTAATGCTATACCAGATGAACGATCGAATTTCAGATTTTCCTTGACCGGTTGGGTACTAGAATCACTTGATCCAGAACGCGGCGAAACGTTGGAACAAGCACTTAATCCAAATTCTGAGTTTATGAAAATTATAGGCAGCCTCGATACAAATCAAACTGCAGTAACTTTTTGCGTGTATCCTGACAGTTTTACTATCTATCGAAGAATGCGCGATTTACTTCACGAAAGAAATATAGTCGTAGCTGGAAGGCCACTTAATTTTGACGCCCCAATTGCAATGTCTGTAAAAAAAGGTACCGCATCTAGGGGGCAATAACTATCTAAAGCCCCACAAGATAACTAAACCTCTTTTTAAATTGATCAGAGGTCCAATTTAAACTTTTTGCAAGCGCATCCAGTTTAATAGGGTCTTGGATGTCAGATTTATCAAGCATGATCATATAGCGTCTTGCACATTCAAACCCTTCGCTTTTAACATCAACTATTCGAGTTTGCATTCTTCGAGTAGTTGGATTTATAATATTTTCAAACGGTATTGGTTGGAGCTTGCCACCAATAAAAGAAATAACCGCTCCGTATTTTGAACACTCTGCAGATTTCAGGAATTTTACTGCACCATAGCCTAGATCACGCGTATATTCAGCATCAAAAGGTATCGGGTCAGCACAACGAAGTTCATAACCTAAATCTTTATCAATAATAGTCATGCTGATTCCTAATTCTTCAAGTTTTGCAGCAAGATGATCTTTTACCATTCTTCCAAACGCAATTTCACCTAAGCGCAAATGGCCATGCGGATCACGTTCAACTTTTCCGTAGCGGCTCAACTCATTGGCATCCACATTTGATAAACCTTTTTCTCCAATTTTTTCCAATAACCCTTCAGCAAGCACGGCAACACCATAATTAGAACCGTTTTTGCGCCTTTTAATAATTGAGCCAAGAAGAATGTCAACCACTTCATCCATCGAAACATCTCGATCTTGAAATTCTTCGGGAATGATAGTTAGGGTAGCTGCAGCAGCCTTTCCAATCCCAAGGGCCAAATGCCCAGCAGCTCGACCCATGCTAATAACCAAATACCAGCGGGAAGTAGTTTTTGCATCTTCACAAAGGCTACGAACAATATTCACACCATAATGCCTTGCAGTTTCAAATCCAAAAGTTGGAGTTGAAGGGGGCAAAGGCAAATCATTATCGATTGTTTTGGGAACATGAGCGACATTAATTGCGCCCGCAGCCTTAAGATAAACTTGACTTGCCGAAAAAGCAGTGTCATCACCGCCAATAGTTACTAATTTTGTTATTCCAAGAGTTTTAAGGGCTTCAAGAACTTGCTTCATATCTGCATCATTTTTTGCAGGATTTGTTCGAGAAGTACCTAAGATTGAACCGCCTTTAAGATGAATGCCTTTAACATCTTCAATTGTAAGTTTTTTTATATTGCTAACACTACCTTTAACTAAATGCTTAAACCCATCAATAAAACCATAAACTTCCATGCCATTAACAATGGCTTCAATAGTGACGGCACTAATGACCCCGTTAATCCCAGGAGCTGGGCCCCCGCCAACAACAATGCCAAGTTTTCCAGTAAGTTTTGCAATGTCCATAAGAATTTCCCAGACCAATAATTAATTAAAAACAGACGAAAAGAGACACAAAGTACTATATCAATTTAGAATTAGTATAAGGTTTTGACTACGGTCCAAAATTAGAAAAACAATGAATCTCAAGATAAATTGTTAAGCAGCAATCTTTTTTGACCGTGGTGAACAACTAAATAAGTTAAAGATTTCTTCTTCATTTAAACCTAAAGAAGAAGGTAAACCACTATGATCAATAATATCTGCAAATAGTTTTCGTTTGGCGTCCAACACTTCTGCGATTCTTTCTTCAATAGTTTTTTGAGAAATGAACCTCTTAACAAAAACAGTAGACTTTTGGCCCAAACGATGCGCCCGATTTATGGCTTGATCCTCAATTGCAGGATTCCACCAGCGATCAAAAAGAAATACATAATTGGTAAACTGCAAATTAAGCCCAACGCTACCTGTTCCGTAACTCATCAAAATAACATGTGCTTTTGGATCTTTTTTAAATTGATCAAGAACACCCTGCCTTTGATGGGAGGGAATTTTCCCATGATACATTAAAGGATTATAATCTTTTAATTGGGAAGCAAGTTCCTCAAGAGGCTTAACCCATTGCGAAAAAACAATCGCTTTACTATTGGTAGCTTGAACTTCTTCCATATCGGCCAATAATTGTTCAGCTTTAGAACTTGCACCTGTTCTAGGATCAAAATTACAAATCTGCTTTAACCGCATGACCAACTCAAAAACATGTTGAACAGTAACTGTATCGCCTAATTTATTTAAATGAACAACACCCTCTTTTTCAGCAAGATCATAAGCCTGCCTTTGAGCAGGAGTAAGCTCAAGAAAAACATCCTGAATAATTTTCGCAGGCATATCAGGGGCAGCTTCTTCCTTTGTCCTTCGGATAATACTTTCAGAAGTCAAGCTGGCCAACATTTTAGGAGGAGTATCTTTGGGAACCCTACCAGGATCTACAAATTCAAAAATATGAATCAGATCGTCATGACGATTTTCGATGGGAGTCCCAGTCATAGCCCAGCTACGTTCTCGTTGAACGGAACAAACAGCCTGAGCTGTCTTAGATTCTTTGGTTTTGATTCTTTGAGCTTCGTCAATAACCATTAAGTCGTAAAAATTATTCCCTGCAACCCCCTCAAGAACATCTCGGGTTAACAACTCATAATTAACCAACTTTACAGCGGTATTAGAAACATTCCAAGATACTTTTCGTTCCTCTGTATTGCCGCAAATCACCTCTACTGGTAAATCTGAAGCCCAAAGCTTTAATTCGCGAGTCCAATTGATAACAAGAGGTTTGGGGCAAACAATCAATACATTTTTTAATAACCCGGAACGAAATAGCAGCCTAATCGAAATTATAACTTGTATCGTTTTCCCTAATCCCATTTCATCAGCGATCAATGCTGATTTTCTCGGCATTAAAAATGCAATCCCTTTTATCTGATAAGGAAATGGTTTGAAGGGAAGGCTAACTTCTTTTCCTATAAACACCTCTTCGATCGGAGGTTGCAACAAGTACATTAATCGTTCTTTAAACTGAAACATATCCTTTAATGGTTTTACCCTAGTGAGGTCTTTTTCAAGAAGTATATCTACAATTTCAGAAGGTTCTTCAGAAGGCTCAGATTCTATCTTTTTATTATCGGGATTTAACTCTCCCAGTAATTTCGGAGCAATATAATTTACGATCCCTTCTTGTGGAGTTGGGAATTTCCAGCATTCGGTGTTAACCTTTGGCTCGAGATCAGGCAATACCTTAACCCAAGGTAAATTATTAAGCAGTGGAAAGGATCTCAAATTTAAAACGCCATTTTTAGGCAAAATCTCAACATTATTAATAGTTATTGGCAAATCTAAACGATATGAATTTAGCAAAGGTTCAGGAAACTCTTTTTGGTTATCTTCTCCGCACGCAATATTTGCTAAAAGGTGCGGATTCATAAAAAGCTCCTGAGAATAATAAAAAGACTATTAAAGCAATCGGATGGTTAAAAAAACCACTTGAGGAAGTAATTAAAAACGAGGAAATTTATGAACGAATCAGGTAGCAATCATGAAGGCTAGGTAAACAAAAAGGGTTCTAACTGTGAAAATTAAAAAGTAAGTTCTATAAATAAAAAATTAGCTAAGCAATAATCTTATCAATTTGAAGGGAAAGAACTTTAATCAAATCTTCGATTTCTTTCTCATTAGAAACTTTTTTTAGCGCAAATTCGATTTTTTCAACAATTTGTGCCAACTGGGGATAGCCATAAAACCCACTTGCACCCTTTAATTGGTGAAGTTCTTTTTCGAGGGAATCAAATGACTTAGATTTATTGAACTCAATAATATTATTAATTTTAAAAACGAGTGAATTAAAAAAAGCCTGCTGCAAATTAAGATTGGAATCTAAACTAGCTTCACCAATCCCATGACCTTCAACTTTGATTTTTTCAACAATAGGCAAATAACAAGCTAGAGCCTCCAACAATTTCTCTCGATCAATTGGCTTGGTTAAAAACAAATCAAAACCAGCTTCTAAACATTCAATCTCATCCTGTTTTGTGGCATTGGCAGTTAAAGCAAAAATCGGGATTTTATCACCAGAATTCCGAATGATTTTTGTAGTTTCCATACCACCACCGTCAGGCATTTGCAAATCCATTAATATCAAATCAAAATCAGATTGAGCTAACTCATGCAAAACTTTGGATCCAGAAGAAACCGTGGTAACGTCCAAGCCTTCTTTTTCTAAAAGGTAACGCAAATAAACTTGAATGTCTTCGCTATCCTCTGCAAGTAAAATAGATGCGGTCGAAGGTAGCGACAATGTACTTGTAATGGCATTTAAATCGCGCGAGTTTAATGTCCCAAGTTTTACAGCATCAATTACTTTATGTAAATCTTGCGCATCAACAGGAAGGAATAAAGAAAAACACGACCCAGCTTTTAATTTGGTTGAAACTCTAATAAATCCGCCTAATAAGCAGGCAAGTCTATTAGCGATAGTTAGCCCTAGGCCAGTACCTTCAATTCGTGAAGAAAAACCTTTTCCCGCCCTAACAAATGGATTAAACAAAGCAGCCATTTGATTATCGTCCATCCCCGGCCCCTGATCTTCAACAGAAAACACCAAGCAATCACCAGGAATATCTTCAATATGATCCATCTTTACTCGGACTTTAATTTCGCCTTTCAAAGTGTATTTAACCGCATTCCCTAAAAGATTTACAAGGATCTGCCTAAGGCGCGTAGGATCTGTATGAAATAGAACTGGTATATCCCCCTCGGGAATGGCAAGCAATTTGATACTCTTTTTATTCGCTTGAAGCCCAAGAGTTTCAAATACTTCAGAAATCGTATACCATGGAGAAACAGGGAGGATATCAATATCCATCCTGCCTGCTTCAATCTTTGAAAAATCTAGAATATCTTTAACTAACTGGAGCAAGAAATCCCCACTACGAGACATCGCCCGAGACATCTTTTTTCTTTCATCAGCAGAAAGTTCTAGATCAGCAAGCATATGAGCATAACCAACAATCGCTTGAATTGGTGCTCGAATTTCGTGGCTCATATTAGCCAAAAAGCCACTTTTCACGCGGCTTGCATCTTCAGCAGCAAGTAAACGGGAAACATTGGATTTGCTTGATTGATTTTGCAATTCAAATTCAATACCAAAAATATCAAACCCTTTGACGCATTGCAATTCATCATAAAAAGGTTGGAAACGCCCATGAACCCAGATCCAATTCTGGTCAGGATTTCGAAGCCGAAACTCCATCGAAAAATGTTTTTTAAGAAACTTAGACGAATCAATCGCATTGATAAGATCAGATTTTTCATCTTCATGGATCTGATCTACCCATGATGCAGCATTGAGATCTAATATTTTGATTTCCCACTCTTTGTTAAAAGAAATCATTTCAAGATTTACGCCAACCTTCCAATAAAATGAAGGAAAATCAGGCTCTATTAGTTTTTTAAACATCAATATTCCGAACACGAGACAAAGATTTCTTAAAAAAACATCATAATGGAAACAGTTATATTTTCAAAGGTTTATTAGGAAAAGCAAACAGGAAAAGATATTATGGTTATGAGCTTCGTAACTTAATTATTCTTGGTAATAATAAATGCAATTCAATTTGGTTCTGATTCTTTTGCTGAATCAATCTGTTTGTTTTCAAAACAATCCTAATAGTTCATTCTCTAAACAAGATGTAGAAGCAGCAATAAATCGTGGCACCTCTTTTTTAAAAACCGCTCAAAAACCTGATGGGACTTGGTCAGACAACGATATTGGCCCAACAGCTTTGGCAGGAATGGCATTACTAGAATCTGGTATTACACAAGATGACCAAACTTTGGCAAAAGCAATTACTGCAGTAAGAAAAAACGCACGAACAACAACCCATACTTATTCAATTGCGTTATGCATTATATTTTTCGACCGCCTAGGCCAAATTGAAGATATTGCTTTAATCGAATCTTTAGCCATGCGGTTACTGGCTGGGCAAACCCAATCAGGGGGGTGGGGATATAATTGCCCGGGCCCAAACAATGAAGAATTATTACGGATTGAAACTAACCAAAAAAAATCAGTTGAATTAAAAGCTACAAAAACATTTCCCAAATTTAATAGCAAAAAATCATTTGAAGATTTATCACCTGAAGTTGTTCGATCAATCAAAGTGATATATCAGGAAAAAGCCACCGGTAACAACAACGATGGAGGATCAGACAATTCAAACACTCAATTTGCAACTTTTGCACTGTGGGTATCAAGAAGGCACGGAATCCCAATTAATATTGCATTTTCACGCATATTATTAAGATTCCGTGGAACGCAAGCTCAAGATGGAGGCTGGGCCTATTCAGGAATTGGTGGAAACCAACCTTCCTCTCCAACCATGACAGGGGCAGGCTTACTTTGCCTAGGATTAGCCTCAGGCTTTTTTGTAGAAATTGGAACTCAACTAAAACCTTCAGAAAGAATCGACATTGGTAAGGATGTATTTTTAGGACGTGGGCTTTTCGCATTGGGAAGTTGCATTGGAAATCCAGCAGGCAAAGGCAAAGAAGGATTAATTGCAAGGCTAGGAGAACAAGGGGGACAAAGTTATTATTTCTTATGGTCACTCGAAAGAGCAGCAACAGGGTTAGGATTGGAATCCATAGGCAGAAAAGACTGGTACTCTTGGGGGGCTGAAATTCTATTAGTCAACCAGCTCCCTAATGGGTCTTGGAAAGGTGATTACGCAAGTTATAATGCAGATACATGTTTTGCAATTCTGTTTCTTACAAAATCAAATTTTGCAGAAGACTTAACTACGCTTCTTCGAGGAAAGACAAACAACCTTGGCTTGGTCGAGCTTAAAAGTGGAGGAGTTGGAGGCGATGCAATTGCCAATCTATCAAAGCAAGGTGGAATTAAAGTAGCAATTACCGGTGATGGAAAGGGCGCAACCCAAGGAAAAATAACTTACAACAACACTAAAAAAGAAAACGACAATAATACTAACAAGAAAGACATCCCAGCTTCTTCAGACAAATCGTCCGTCGCTTTGCTTACAAATGCAAGACCCGAAAAATTTTTGGAGACCCTTGAGGAATTCAAAAAAGGAAAAGGTAGCGAATTCACCCAAGCTTTATCTGCAGCCATTCCAAATCTGCAAGGGTTCCAACAATTTGAAGCAAGAAAAGCGCTTGCAGAAAGGTTAATACGCTTTAATAAGGAAACACTAATAGAATACCTGAATAATGAAAATCCTGAGATTCGAGCTGCTGCAATTTCAGCCATCGCCCTACGAAACCAAAAAATCGGCATGTCCAATATTACAGCGGCCTTGGAAGATAATTCAGCATGGGTACGTAATTCTGCATATTTATGTTTAAAATCGCTTACAGGTAAAGATTTTGGCAATCCAAATCTTGTGACGGATCCTGAAAAAACAAAAATACTGCAACTTTGGAAAAGTTACATCACGGAAAATCCTTAGCAACCAATACCCCGAATAAATCAAATATTGTTTTTAATGAATTAAATCAAGAATCACGTCGTTTTTTCTGTAAAATAAGACCTTACCAAAGATTCTTCAGGCAAACATAAAATGTCCAAGGATAAGTTACTATTTGTAACAGGCAAACTAGCAAGCCCTTCACTCAAGGATTTACTTTCTAGGATGACGGAGTCATTACCATTTGATTGGGAAATTAACACATTACCAATAAATGTAGCGGCGTTGGCAACCATTGAATGGATTAGTTCACATTTAAAAATAACGAACAAACCCGACAAAATAATAATCCCTGGCTTATGCAGAGGAGAAGCAAAAATCTTAGAAATTCAAACAGGCATTCCCTGCATAAAAGGACCCAAAGATTTACGAGATTTACCTAACTTTTTAAAAGTTGGTAATTTTAATGCGACGAATCCTGATTATGGCCAATACAACATAGAGATTATAGCGGAAATTAATCACGCGCCTGATTTATCCTTAGAAAAGATCGAAACTACAGCCATTCATCTTATTTCACAGGGTGCGGATATCATTGATCTAGGAATGAATCCTGGCACGCCTTGGAAACAAGTTGGCGAATGTGTTCAAAGACTAAAAAAACTAAATATCAAAGTTTCCATCGATAGTTTTAATCCCGTGGAAGTAGAAAGTGCAGTAAATGCAGGAGCGGATTTGGTTTTAAGTATTAACGAGGATAATCTTGAAATTGCCAAACATTTAAAATGCGAATTTGTTTTGATACCAAAAGAACCTGGCAAACTAGAAACTTTAAGTAAATGTGTTGAAAAACTAATAAGTTGGAACCGTAAATTTAGAATCGACCCAATTCTTGAACCAATCGGGCTTGGCTTCGCAAAATCATTACTCGGATACTATAAAGCCCGGGAACTTTATCCCACGATACCCATGATGATGGGAATTGGAAATGTAACCGAATTAACAGATTCAGATTCTTCCGGGATTAATGCACTATTAATAGCAATATGCCAAGAACTAAATATTCAAAGTGTTTTAAC
>Ga0194055_10001345_pt1 | contig 20018 bp, 19 predicted proteins | sample SepL449m_MetaG_FD_155482 | JGI IMG/M metagenome (GOLD analysis project Ga0194055, IMG submission 155482) | Anoxic zone freshwater microbial communities from boreal shield lake in IISD Experimental Lakes Area, Ontario, Canada - Sep2016-L442-9m | ecosystem: Environmental > Aquatic > Freshwater >...
GCCAGATGGATGGGCGGCGTTTCGGAGATCGGTCGGCCTGGTGCCGCAAGACGTGGCGATGCGGAAGGGCTCATTGGCGGACAACATCACCTGGGATCGCCCCATCGACCACGAGGCCTTGCGGGATGCCGTTACACGGGCTGAGCTAGCGTCATTTGTCAAGACACTAGACGCGGGTCTGGATACTCAGATCGACTCCAAGACGATTGGTCTCTCCGGCGGGCAGCGCCAACGAGTCGGACTGGCACGCGCGTTCTACCGGAATCCCAAATTCCTGATTTTGGACGAGGCGACAAGCGGCCTCGACGGCCCAACCGAGCGAACCGTCTTCGAGACAGTGTTTCGAACAGGACGAGCGATGACAATCATCGCAGTGAGCCATAGGGAGACCATCTTCGACTACGCCGGTCGGGTTATCGCGATCGATGATGGTGCGATCGCGTCGCGACGACCGCGACACAAAGAGGCTACGACCTGACATGGGCTGGCCATCGGATGCGCTAGTCATCTGCACCCGGAACAGAATCGATGACATCAAACGATGCTTGGTATCGCTTGAGGCAGTCAGCTACCTTCCGAGCAGAATACTTATAGTCGACAGCAGCGACGGACACGAAACAGAAGAATCTTGCGCCCAATCGGACCTGCCGATCACGTACATCAGGGCACCGCGCGGCCTAACGATTCAACGAAACATTGCGCTATCAGAAATCCACGAGGACATCGTTCATTTCATCGATGACGATGTCGAAGTTGAACCCGATTACTTCCGAGCGCTTAACCAAGCTCTTCACGATTCGCCCCATGCAGCCGGGGCTGGCGGCGCAATGGCTCGCCCTGATGCGCCGGCCGTCCCTGACACGGCCGCCGGCCATCGCACGAATTCACCGGGGTTCATCCCGCGAATCATGCTGAAGACAAGTCAACATCCGGGCCGTGTTTTGCGGAGTGGCTATAACACCGGATGCTTCGACTCGCCCGATGCAATTGACGTTGAGTGGCTCCCGGGATGCTCGATGTCATTCCGGATGAGCGCGATACGCGGCCTTAGGTTCGATGAACGCCGCACGGGTTACGCGCTCGGTGAGGACGTGGACTTTGGCCTCAAAGCGTCGGAACGAGGCGCGTTGTTGCACACACCCGCCGCCCGCCTGGTTCATCACGTTTCGCCTGCCAATCGCGCCGATTTCCCCGACATGGCCCGGGCATCCGTGCACAACAGATGGGCGCTGGCGACGGACTTCCCCCATCGAGTGAGCCGCGGGCTTGTTGTCTATTCGAGTATCGCCGAGGGCCTGTGGATCGGGGTGAGAGTCATCGTCGCTCCACTGCTTCGGTGGAATGCCTCAACGAGCGTCAAACGAGAGCGTGCTTGGAGACGCCGAGTTGCGTTCGCACTTTTCGCCGGGGTCGTTGACGTCCTCAGGGATGGACCAAATGCCGATCTATGAAGATATGGTCGTCTCCCCCTTGAGTACCAGCAGTCCCGACAACCGGGGCAATGAGGGCATGACCTGACATGGAAGGCTGGCAGTCGGACGCGCTTGTCATTTGCACCCGGAATAGAGTCACCGACCTAAAACGATGCTTGGCATCGGTTGATGATGCCAGCTATATCCCAACGCGGATCCTGGTTGTTGACAGCAGCGACGGTTCCGAAACAGAAGAATACTGCGGCCAATCCAATCTGCCGATCACGTACATCAGGGCACCACGAGGCCTAACAATTCAACGAAACATTGCGTTAGCAGAAATCCACGAAGAGATCGTTCATTTCATCGATGACGATGTCGAAGTTGAGACTGATTACTTCCAAGCACTCAACCAGGCTCTTCACGACTCGCCACAGACAGTTGGGGCTGGGGGTGCGATCGTCAACGCTGACGGAAATAGGCCCGAACTTCTCGCCCGGCTGGCATTAAAGTCGAGCATCCATCCAGGCCGCGTCTTGCGAAGTGGTTACAACTCCGGATGTTTTGAGTTGCCACGAGCAATTAATGTTGATTGGCTTCCCGGATGCACTATGTCATTCCGCATGAGTGCGATACGTGGCCTGAAGTTCGATGAACGCCGAAAGGGTTACGCTCTCGGTGAGGACGTGGACTTTGGCCTGAAAGCATTAGAACGAGGTCCGTTGTTACACACACCCGCCGCCCGTTTGGTCCATCACGTCTCACCGACCAACCGCGCCGACCAGGCAAAGTTGGTTCGAGCATCCGTGCACAATCGATGGGCGCTAGCGACGGATTTCCCTGAACGGGTTAGCCGTGCCGTTGTTGTGTATTCGAGTATTGCTGAAGGTCTGATATTTGCGGTCAAAAGTGTCAAGCGAGGACGCGGTCTACGACGCCGAATGGCGGCGGCAGCCTTCGCTGGGGTCGCCGATGTCCTGAGGAGAGGATCGAATGTCGACTTATGACGATGCGATAGTAGCGGACTTGAGCGGCGGCCTCGGCAATCAGCTGTTTATCTTCGCGGCCGCGTATGCACAGGCGCAGAGGTTGGACTGCAGACTTGTTCTCGATGCGTCAAGGTACTCAAATCCAGCGGAGCCGCGCCGGTATGAGCTCAAGTTCCTGGAGGATCTAGCCGATGAAAAACTCAATGTTCCTACAGGTTTACGCGCACCCACGAAGCTACGAATTCCCACACGACTGCGCACTCGACTGCGCCGGCAAGCGACGCTCACGCCGTACGTGTTTGAGGAGAATTCCGCGGTCGCATACGAAGCCGCTATTGAAAAAATTACCCCTGGCACGACACTCGTTGGCTATTTTCAATCATTCCTCTATTTTGATCGCATTGCAGACCTGTTGTTTGAGCGACTTTCTGGCAGCGGGCCCAAGTTGGCCCCGATCACACTTCATTTGCGTAGAGGCGACTATCTGAAGGCGCCGGTCACTAAGTTCCACGGAGTTACTTCAGTTGAGTACGCCAAACGCGCAATAACACTTCTGCGCACTATCGGTATTGCAGGACCAGTTGCCGTCTTCTCTGACGAGCCCGACCGGGTTGCGCACGAACTTGAGGGATTCCCAGCAGATCTGGCGTTCCCCGATCAGACGGGCATGAGCGCTTTGACGTCCATGCAGCAGTTGGCTGCCGGCGAGAACATGATCATGAGCAACTCGTCTTTCAGCTGGTGGGCTGCATGGATGATGTACCGCCGCACTGGCGGTTACATCGTCGCGCCCCGTCCATGGTTTGGGGATGACACGGCCGCTTCAGACTTATTACTCCCTAACTGGATCACTCTCGATGCGCGAAGTTGAGGCGACGTCGCCGTCGATCTCGGTGGTCATCCCGCTTTTCAACAAACGGGCCTGGGTCCGCGAGGCCGTAGCTTCGGCGTTGATGCAGGATTGGAGTCCTTTAGAGGTGATCGTTGTCGACGACGGCTCAACCGATGGCGGTGCGGCTTCGCTGACAGGTTTCGACGAGCGTGTACGTGTATTCCAGCAGCCTAACTCCGGCGTCTCGGCCGCTAGAAATCGTGGTGTCAAGGAGGCCCGCGGCGACTGGGTCGCGTTCCTCGATGCGGATGACCGATTCGTCCAAGGCCACTTGCGAAAACTGGTCGAGTTGAGCCAAATGCATCCCGAGGCGGCAATCTTGTGTAGCGGATATCGCGGGTTCTGGCCTGATGGCCACACGCGAGAGTGGTTGTTCACGGAGCTGGGTCCTGGCTTGGTGGGGGATTTCTTCAGAGAACAGCAGCGAGCTCTGACCTGCGTGGGCGCAAATGCTATTCGCCGGGAGGCGCTGGCGGAGTTCGAGGAGCCGTTCACAGTGGGTATGAGCTTCGGAGAAGACCAGGATTGCTGGTTCAGAGTGGCCGAACGGTGGCCCATTTGCTACGTGCCGCGAATCGGTGTGGAGATCCGCAAAGGGTATTCGGGCCGCGCCACGGACTCCGAAGACCGCACCCAACTACTTCCTTGTTATGAGCGGCTCGCGGAGCGTATTGAGCAGTCCGACTTCCCTCCGCATTTGCGCCACTCCGCGAGCGTGCTCGTGGCCACTCACTACCTGGACGTGGCCACACACTGCGCACGCCGTGGTGAGATGAAGCATGCGTGGGAGGTGGTTCGGTCCAGACGCGCAACAGCCGACGTCCGCTACTGGATAACAGCAGTCCTACGACTGTGCGCAATGCAGCTTGGTTGGTGGTTCAAAAAGCGGCGATGGACCAGCAGATTGGATACGTAGATGCCTGAGTCAGATCAAAATCATGGTTGCCGTGAAGAGTTGGTCGTCGCGATTTGTACGTATCGGCGTCCACATGGGCTGGTGGCATTGCTGAATCGCTTATCTGCGATCGAGGGACGCGATCGTGTCATTGTGTTGGTTGTCGACAATGATCCAGACCGATCTGCTGAACAGGTGGTCCAAGACGTCAATGCCCAGTCAGGTGCAGGCGCCCTGTACATGCACGCCGTTCCCCAGGGGCTAGCAACTGCCCGTAACGCAGCACTCGATTTCGGCGGGGAGAGATCGTTAGCCGTACTTTTCATCGATGACGATGAGGTGCCAGAGCCGTCCTGGCTGACATCGATGCTGTCGAGCCATAAGAAGTATCCGTCTGCGATTATCACCGGCCCGATCCGGCCGGAATTCGCTGGCCCGCTGCCGAATTGGGCACCCGACGGATCCTTCTGGCGGAAGCCCGAATACGCAGCTGGCCAGTCGCTCCGTGTTCCAACTGCCGACGCCAACATGCTTTTCCCCCTGAAGGTGACTATTGGGGGACAACGCTTTGACACCAATTTCGATCTCGCCGGGGGTCAAGACACGCATTTCCTACTGCGGTGGCTCGCTGCGAAGGAAACAATTTTGTGGTCAGCGCAATCCGTAGTAGTAGAGCGGATTCCCGAAGAACGTCTGTCTTTGGAATACGCGCGCGATCGCGCGTATTTTTCGTCCATTGCATATCAGCACGCTGTCGAGAGCGTACGGGGGCGTCGGCGTGCGTTTGACATGCTCCGGATTGTGCGTCAGCGGGCTATCTCAGCATTCTGCTGGCTATACGGGAAGACCGCTTCGTCTGCGCCAATGATTGCGCGCGCGCAGATTCGCGCCGCTGCCGCCCGGGGCACTTGGGCAGGAATGCAAGGGCAGTGGGTCAATAGGTGGACGGATTATCAGGTCGACGTTCGATAACGCATCGTCGCCGCGCATTCACGAGTCGGGATGCAGGAAAAGTATGTTGTTAAACTTGCGCTCGGAGTCATACTGATCCGAGTAAGCATCCGCATCGGTATCTAGGAGACCATCCTCGGCAACCAGCTTGGCTTTGTAGCCGAGTGCAGACATCTCTGCGAAAAGATCCGCAATCGAATGGCCCCAGCGGCTCAACCATTTTGGCTCCGCCTCCAAATACACAGCAGGATGGCCGATGCTCAGCAAGTTCGTCGCTCCGCGCAACACAGCAAGTTCGGCGCCTTCCACGTCAATCTTCACAAAAGCGACACCAGTCGGCTCGACCCCTAGCCTCTTCAAGTCGTAGTCGAGCGAAACCATCTGGACGCGGACTACGCTCGCTGACTCTGAAGGGCTGGGGTCAATGTGAGTTAGACCGCCGAGTCCCTCACCGTCATCCGTCCGCCACCTCAAACCAATCACTGCTTCTGAGTCCCCAACTGCCAAGTTCCTAATTCGGACGTTGGTCACGCGCAGCAGCCTTATCGCAGTGGACAGTGCACGTGCGTGGTGAGGAAACGCCTCGTATGCGATCACACGTCCGCGCGGACCAACGCGACGAGATAAGTCGTAGGACCAGATGCCCGCATTGGCTCCTACGTCTACTGCGATTCGATTACGCATGTCGATTTCATCCAGGAGACGCAGCTCCGACACGTCCGTTTGTCCACCGAAGAGCCTTTTGGCCCAAAGAGTTCCGTGTGCAATGTCGCCTACCCGACGGCGGATCGGGCCGCCGGCAAGAAGATAATTTAGAACTTCGTGCACTAGATTTCGACTCCACTGCGAAGAGTTACGGCACTAGATATTGTTGTGTGACCCTGACGCGAATGGACCCCGATTTCGACCTCTGTGGAATCTGAATGAAAGTTCACCAGTACAAACCTTCGTAATTTTTAACGGTGCGGAGTTCGGGGATATTCACAAGATCTATAATCGTCTTGCGGTAATCGATTTGAACCCTCTGCCAAATTTCCGGTGACAAACGATGGTTCACCACCAGAACACTTGACCCCGTCACCACCGCGTTCAGATCATTAGATAGCAGGTCCTTCAGATGCGGGATCGCCGCTAGTGCGAAACTGCGATTGGACCCAACCATCTGAGCAAGCGAAAGATGCTGGTCGTAGATGCTGAGCGGGATGCCTTTCCCAAGCAATTGCTCGACGACCGCGACCATCGGAGATTCGCGGATGTCGTCAGTTCCCTCCTTGAAAGCAAGGCCGATCACACCGACCGGCTGCCGGCCCGCTGCCGTGATTATTCGCGATACAAGCCGATCGATCTGCACACGATTCGACGCCAGCATTCCAGTGTGCATCGGCAATTCAACCGCTGAGGAACGGCATGCGTCCAAAACAGCGCGCAGATCTTTCGGAAGGCAGGAACCCCCGAAAGGGTTCCCCGGTTTGAGGTATTTCTCACTCAGGTTAAGCTTCTCATCCTTACAAAAGAGCTCCATAAGCGAGTAGGCATCGATTCCGAACTCTTTGCACAGCAGACCCATCTCGTTGCTAAATGTCACTTTAAGTGCGTGAAAGCAATTGTCGGCGTATTTCACCATCGCGGCGACATCGCGCGAAACGAAAAAAGTCTCTGCACGGACGCCTGGGTACAAGTTTTCGCAGAGCTCCCGACTTCTTAAATCGCTCGTCCCAAACACGATTTTTGGCGGATGATAAAAATCGTCCACTGCGGTTCCCTCTCGGAGGAACTCTGGGTGGCAGACGTACCCGAAACCTTGGCCAGACTTCGACCCGGAACTCTCTTCAAGAATGTTGAGCAGTTCTCCGTGCACGGCAGGCAGGCTCGTGGAGCGATTCAGGACACCAAAAAATTCGCGCGGTTGATCCCGAAGCGCTGACCCGATTTGACGGCAGACCCGCTCCAAGTACTTTGTCTCGATTCCACCGCTCGCCCTGCTCGGAGTACCGACGCAGAGTAAGGCGAGATCAGAATCCCTGACCGCAGCCGCCGCGTCAGTCGTGGCGCGCAACTTCGAATCTGAAACGGCCTGAGCGAGAAGGTTGTCTATTCCTGGCTCGACTATGGGGCTCTCCCCCGAGCCAATTCTTCTCACCTTCTCTTCGACTGAGTCCACGCCTATGACTTCATGTCCGAGAGAGGCCAAGCAGGCACATGAAACTGCCCCTACGTATCCGAGGCCAAATACGCTGATACGCAACCTAATTCACCCTCCCGACACCAGCTTGGGCGAGAGCCACAATAAATCCTTCTACCATCGTGTCGATATTCACTTTATTCCGAATGAGCTCCTGGCCCTTATGCGCCACCTCTGATGCCCGAGCCGGATCGGATAGCACCGCAGATACCGTGGCCGCAAGGGCCGACACGTCGCCGCGAGGATAACGCCAGCCGGTCTCACCGTTTACCACCACCTCGCCGTCGACACCCGGTTCGTCGGCAACCACCATGGGTCGGCCGAACGCGAGGGTCTGCTGAATTGCCAACCCGAGACCGCCGCACATGACCGAGACATCACAGGCACCAATCCACTTGTAGTCATCGCCTTCTGGAACCCGCCCCGTCAGTCGAATGCTGTCGTCTCCCAGTTCGGTGACGCGCGCCTTAATCGACTCAAACATCTCACCGCCACCCACGAGCACCAACATCGCGTCCGGGTGTTCAGCATGGATAGAAGACCAAGCATCAACGATATCCAACTGGCGTTTCTTCCGATACATAGTTCCGCAGGAAAGCACAACACGGCGGCCCTCAAGTCCGTGACGTACTTTGAAGTCTTTTGCGACATCCTCGAGCTCAGGTAGTTGCTCGAAAATTCGAGCAGTATCGATCGTATTCTGCGCGATCGTGATTTTTTCGGGAGAGATTCCGATCCTCTCAAGTTCTTCTCTTCCCGCCTGGCCGTAACAGATGATGCCGTCGAACTGCTCTAGGAAGCGCCTTCGCAGCCAACTGAGTCGACGCAACCTATGCGAGACATACCCCTCTGGGGTGCCCTCCGACAAATGCCCTTTGACCCAAACCAAGGGGACGCCGCCGGTGCGACGGATTACGTGCGGTAGAACCAGATTTGTAAGAGTGCTTGGCAAACCCTCGACGATGACCGCGGCAGGCCGCCGGGCCTTGATCTTCTCAAGAAGCCCGATCATGCGAGAGCCACTCACCCCGCCGAAACCGAATTCCCGAACCCGAATGAATGGATCGCAATACGGGCGGTTCGCATCCGCCGGGCCCTCTAGCTCGTTGGGGTCGAATACTACTTTTAAGGTGAAACCCTTTTCGCGTAAGCGCTCAGCCAACCGGTCGAATACCGGGATCCGGTAGTGAGCCAGGCATTTCTGAACAATCCAGATCTCCGCTGAAGCGGGGTGCATTGGGTTTTCGCTTGCGATCCGGGATGTGCCACCGGCCTGTTGCGGATCAGGGGTGCCATCGTTTCCGAGTATCTTTCGGCCCTCCTGAAGGTCGGCTGATTGCGCGGATGCTCAACGGTCGAGGCACCTATCCGCAGCGGATCGTCGAGAGCGTTACTCGAAGCCATTGATGCTACTGCCCAGCCAGCGTAGCCAATTCTGTGCGCTACTCGAAGGTGGAACGCCTGCCGGGGGGGATCGGCGACCACCGGAACCAAACCGTCGCTGACCTGTGACCAGGGCAATCCCGGGATGTAGCCGTTTCCACCTAGGGTTGGCATATGTCCGTGTCTCGCCGAGACCTGCTCAAGTTAGCCGCAACAGCTGTCCCCACCTGGGCTGGATTGGGCGCGTTGGCGGAAGCCGTCGCGCCGACCCGCGGCTCCGCCGACGCGGCGGGCATTCTGCAAAAAGCGGGTGGCCCAGAGCGGCTGACCACATTTGATGTGCGCAACTACGGTGCTGTCGGCGACGGAGTCACCGACGACACCACCGCAATACATGCAGCACGTGATGCTGCCGGCGTCGGCGGAGGCGTGATGTTTCCACCGGGCGCTTACCTGACCACCGGCCTGTCGGCAACAATTGCGTCCCAGGTCTGGCAGATCATGGCCGGTGCGACAATCAAAAGTAAGGGGTCAGGTTCTACAGCGGGCCCGATCACCGTCGATGCAGCCAACGTCACCATCACCGGCGGCGGCGCAGTTGACGGGAACCGTTCCGTTATCGGTGGCAACGCGCATGTCTGGAGTTGCATCACGGGCACTGTCAACGCCAGCGATTTAACTGTTGACAACATCACGGTTCAGAACGCCGTTTTCTACGGAGTGTGGGGCCAAGCCTCGCGAACGAGAGTAACGCGGTGCAGGTTCTCTAGAATCTACGCAACGCCGATCATGCTGTCCTCGTACTATCTGGCGGTCCTGTTGGGGTCGACCATGCAGGACACCTATGACATGGAGGCATCGGACAATTACATCGACCGCCGTGACGAAGATCCGGCGACCCTGGCCAGTACGGCGATCAGCATCAGGGGCAACAACGACACTTCGGGGGCGTTGCACGCCACATACCGCGGGAAGGCGTTACGCAACACCATCATGATGCCGATCAACCCTGCCGAACCCACGGGCATCGTCTGCGGCATCGAATTCGGGGCGCAGTCCTATTACGGGCTCGCCGAGGGCAACAAAATCGAGAACGGCTCGATGGGTATTTCATTCGCCAGAGGCCATTACGGCAAGGCGATCGGCAATACCCTCATCGGTCAGACGTTCTTTGCGATTGAGATGGCGGACTCTCCGGGGTGCGTCATCCAGGCCAACGTCATCAACGGATCAGGGCGGTTGGGCTCGTTGCCCAGTGGGTCCGCGATAACGAGCCATGGGGCCGCCGGTTTAAGCACTGACATTTCCATCGTGGGCAATCGCATCTTCGGAATCCATGACAGCGGCCGATCAATCAGTCTTTCCCACTCCCGCTACACCGTAACCGGAAACACCGTCGAATCGAAGTACGGCATGACCCTCTCAAATGTGTCCGACGCCAATATCAGCAAAAATGTGATACGCGGCAATGGAACCGGGCAAGGAGTCCAGCTTGTCAAGTGCAATCGGATCGTCGTATCCGGAAACACAGTGGAGAGCCAAAATGTCGGTGTTCAGATATCTGCGCCGTCCGGCACGGCGGGAGTTTTCAACATCAGCAATAACCGCTTCTGGGACTGCCACGTCTCTGTTGACGAACTCGCGGTGAGCGGCAGCACCGTTCCTCAAATCATCACCAAAGATGGAAACATCATCGGGCCACCATGACGGTAATTGCCCGATGTGGGCATCGCGGGCGCACCGTTTTTATCTTGATATTAGGGAAGCTCGAATCAGCCAAGAGGCTCGGGGTCATTATGCGGGATCAGGAAGTTCCTCGGGCAGATCCCCGATGGGCGCGATACCACTCAACTGCGCTCTGAATTCCCTCTCGCAAGCTGATTTTTGAGGTCCAGCCAAGTTTCGCAAGCTTGGAAACATCAAGCAGTTTCTGTGGAGTTCCATCGGGTTTGGTTGCGTCCCAGTGTGTTTCACCGCCGTAGCACACAACGTCTGAAATGGTGTCTGCGAGTTCTTTGATGGTGACGTCGGTTCCGCTACCGACGTTGACTTGCTCCGGGCCGTCGTAGTGCTCAAGTAGGTGCAGGCAGGCGTCTGCCATGTCATCGACATGTAGGAACTCACGTCGTGGTGAGCCGGTCCCCCAGTTGGTAACCGTCTCCGCACCGGTGGCAGCTGCATCGTCATAGCGCCTGATTAACGCCGGCAGGACGTGCGACCCACTCGGAGAGAAGTTGTCATTGGGCCCGTAGAGGTTGGTCGGCATGGCGGAAATCCACGGCAGCCCAAACTGTCGTCGGACAGCTTGGACATGCATGATTCCCGCGATTTTGGCGATGGCGTAGGCATCGTTGGTTGGCTCCAGCGGCCCACAGAGCAAGGATTCTTCGCGGATCGGCTGCTCCGCCAACCTGGGGTAAATACAGGACGAGCCCAAAAACAAAAGCCGTTCCACCCCGATACTTAGCGCACCATCCAGCACGTTCACCTGGATCCGGAGATTGTCGCTGAGGAAGTCGACAGGATAGGTGTTGTTGGCAAGGATTCCGCCCACCCTGGCGGCAGCCAGCACAACGTAGCGCGGCTTGGCGGAGCGTAGAAACTCATGCACCGGCTCACGGTCCCTGAGGTCGAGTTCCGCTGATGTTCTACCGATGATGTTCTCGAACCCGGCGGCTTGGAGCCTGCGGACGATCGCTGAGCCTGCGAGGCCCTGGTGGCCGGCGACGTAAATCGGTGCCGCGCGATCTAACTCCCCGGGCGAAAAAGCTGTCACTGTCCGGTTTCCCGCCGACGCGCAGGAGTCTCCCACCAATCCAACTGGACCGTGTCGATCCACGGCTGGCCTGCGTGCTCAAGCGCTTCCACATCAGCATCGACCATCAGACGCGCCAACTCGAGGCCGTCAATAGAAGGAACCCAGTCCAGTCTCTTTCCGGCGTGAGATGCATCTCCGATGAGTGCGTCCACTTCCGTCGGGCGCAGGTACCGTTCGTCGAACCGAACGTGCTTTTCCCAGTCCAGACCTGCGCGGTCAAACGCGGTCTGAAGGAATTCACGCACCGTGATGCCGACACCGGTTGCTAGTACGTAGTCGTCGGGCTCATCGGTCTGGAGCATCCGCCACATACCCTCGACGTACTCCGGGGCGTATCCCCAGTCCCGGATCGCATCGAGATTTCCCATGTACAGAAACTCCTGCTGACCGGCGCTGATGGCGGCGATCGCACGGGTGATCTTCCGCGTGACAAACGTTTCGCCGCGACGGGGAGACTCGTGGTTGAACAGGATCCCATTGACCGCGAACAGCCCGTAGGCCTCACGGTAGTTCTTGGTGATCCAGTAGCTGTAGACCTTGGCCGCGGCGTACGGGGATCGGGGATAGAAGGGGGTGTGTTCATTCTGCGGCGGCGGGGCCGCACCGAACATCTCCGATGACGACGCCTGATAGAACCGCGTGGTTATCCCCGCCAGACGCACAGCTTCTAGTAGCCGGACTGTTCCGGTGCCAGTGGTGTTTGTGGTGTGCTCGGGCTCATCAAAAGACACTCTCACGTGAGATTGGGCCGCGAGGTTGTACACCTCATCGGGTTCAACCTCGGCGAGAAGTGTTACCAACCGGGCGCCGTCGCTGAGATCGCCATAATGCAGGAAGAGTCGTGCGTCTTCGGAGTGCGGATCGGTGTACAGATGGTCGATGCGGGAGGTATTGAAGGTCGATGCTCGGCGAATGATCCCGTGGACCTCGTAGCCCTTGGCGAGCAGGAGTTCCGCCAGATATGAACCGTCCTGTCCGGTGATGCCCGTGACGAGTGCGCGTTTTTTCGTTGACGTCATGGGCATGAACGGGAATTCTACCGTTTGACTACTACGCGACTGGCTCGTCATGGTGTTCTCGACGGCAGAGGCGATTACTCTGACTGGGGTCCGGGATTATTCGAGATAGGCTGCCGTCTGTGCACGTCCTCTTCGTCTGCACCGGAAACATCTGTCGCTCACCCACGGCAGAACGACTCGCCGCCGCATACGCCACTGTGCATGGGATCACCGACTTCACTACGTCCAGCGCCGGAACCCGCGCGGTGATCGGACACCCGATTCACCGGGATGCGGCCACCGTCCTCGAAACACTGGGTGGCGATGCATCCGATTTCGCGGCTCGGCAACTCAAGCCCAAGATCGCCGCCGCCGCCGATCTCATCATCACGATGACAGGTGCGCACCGCGATATCGTTCTCGAAGCCGCCCCGCGCCAACTTAAACGAACCTTCGCACTCACCGAAGCCGCTCGGCTCGCATCGATGGACGTGGCGGACACCATCTCGGATCTCGCCGCACTGCGGCCACACCTGACCGCGATCGATATAGCGGACATCCCCGACCCAATCGGTCAAAGCCCCGAGGTTTTCGCCGCGATCGGCAGTCAGATCGCGAAGTTGCTGCCGCCGATCCTCGAACTCTGCCAGCGCTCTCTCAGGGTGTGATCTTCGTCTGCTTGTCAATCACGTCGGTCGCCTTCATCAGATCGACGGCATCGGACTTGAGCGCGTCGGCGTTCATCTGCAGTACGTAGACGGCGTCGCTGGCGGGAATCACCACCGTCTTTTGGGCGATGGTGCGTTGCGTGCCGTCCCTCTCGTAGAAGCCGGCGAGTTGTATCGCGTCGAATCCGCCGAGCTTGTCGGCAATAGGTTCGGACGCCGACGCGTAGTTCGGCAGGTTCCTCAGCTCACCGGGGGCGTACTCGAGGATCTTCACCGGATCGACGTCGCCAGTCAGCTTGGACAGCAGCACCACGATCGTCGGGGGATCGTTAGGGTCGGTCGCGGTGTCAAACTCAACCGCGCCATAAGCCCGCGGCGGAGTGTCGGTGCCCAGATCGGACCAGCCCTGCGGCAGCGCGATCACGATATTGGGCGCTCCCGGATCGCCCAGATGCACTGCCGTGGAAGTGATCTGGTTGTCTTTGATGTACTGCCGAATGGTTTGGTTCTGGCCGGGCGGCATGGCCGGTACAACTTCGAGAGCAGCAGGCCCAGCCGGGACCGAGTCATGGTTGCGGCCGTTGGTGAATACCAATGCGGCGATCGCTGCGGCGAGCACCAGTGCCAGACCCGCCAGGATCCCCCGGCGTCGATACCAGGGAGCCCCGGCAGTCACTGTGCTCGGTGCGTCATCACTAACCACGCTCGGTTCAGCCGCGGGAACGTCGTTTGGCTCGGGCTCGGTAACCACGGTTGGTCTCACTCCGTCACTAGTCGTTACCCTGCAGATTAACAATGCGCGGAAGACGTGCCTTCTTTTGACCGGCAAACATAGGCCCGCAAGTGCCCCGCGACGCCGCGTGCTTTGGACGGTCCTAGCCCTTTGGAGCCGGTATCCACTGACACCGCTGACAACACTGCTACACCGCGGCGTCTCCATGCCCGCCGCGCGCCTGTAGATTTCCGGCTTCCGATACGACCCCGTGTTGGGCAGCGCACACATCATGTCGCCGGTAACGGACCGGGCGAACACCGTCGAAGACTGGAGCAACGACATGGCCGGCGCCAAGGCCCAGTTGGACAACTTCGCCCAGGCCGCGGGACCCGGAGCGCTGATCGTCGGGGGGCGATTACAACAGCACATCGGATATGTGGCAGTTCCCCGACCTAATTGACCGACGGTTGCCACGATCCCGTCGAACAGACCGGATCGGGCTTCGCCCTGACGTTTCCCGCCGACTCCTGGTTTCCGGCGCTGATCACCATCGACCATGTACTCACCCGCAACGCCGTCGCCTCGTCGATCACGACCATCGACATGCCCGGCTCCGATCACCGCTCGCTGCTGGCCACCGTCAGGGTGCCGCTGGGACCGGTGGCGACCGACTAGCACAGCCCGGCCGAAGGGCCTTTAGACCCTTGGCAAAGAATTCCGCCCTGATCTAAACTCAGAGGAACCTGAGAGAACCGGGAGGAGAATTAGCGTGACCTCGGCTGCAGCTGCTAAGTTATCGGATTTGCGGAGAGATGAGACCGACGCTCTATCGGCGACCTCGTTCAGATCAGCAAACCCCACGCAGATTCGGGCAGCTGGCGCGCTCGCGTGGCCGAGTACCTACGCACGCTGGCTGGCGCTGACCGACCTGGTGGCTGTCATTGCGGCTGTCGGGATCGCCCAGACCGTCCGATTCGGGTTCTCGTCAGCCGACGCGGCCGTCGCACTTCTCCGCGGCATCAGCTACACCGAGATTTCGATAGCTATCACGATCGGGTGGATGGCGGCACTAGCCGTCAACGGCGCCCGATCCACCCGGGTGATCGGCTCCGGCATCGAGGAATACCGGCGGGTCTGGTGGGCGACGGTCTCAGCGTTCGGCACCGTCGCGATCATCTCCATGCTCTTCAAGCTCGAAATCGCCCGCGGGTACCTGCTGGTGGCACTTCCCTTGGGTGTTGTTCTGCTGCTGACTTCCAGATGGTTAGTCCGCCGGGTCGTGGTCCGGGCACGCAAGCACCACGGCAGGTGCATCACTCGTCTGCTGGTCGTCGGTAGCCCCCAGGCGGTCCGCGATCTCACCCTCGCATTTTCCCGAGCGCCCGGGTCGGGCTACGACATCGTCGGCGCCTGCGTTCCGGGGCAGTACGCGCGGCCCAGCGTCGGAGTCCCGGGCATCGGGGCGGTCCCGGTCCTCGGCGACGAGTCGGCAGTAGCGCGGGCCGTGCTGGCCAGTGGCAGCCACGCGGTCGCGGTCGCGGCAACCGAGCAGTTCCATGGCAAAGGATTGCAGCACCTGTCCTGGGAACTAGAGAACATCGACGTAGACCTGCTCGTCGCACCGGGTGTCATCGACGTCGCCGGATCGCGGTTGCACATGCGCCCGGTGGCCGGCCTGCCACTGATCCACATCGAGAAGCCTCAGTACAACGGCGCCAAGCAGTTTCAGAAGCACGCGTTCGACATCATCTTCTCCAGCCTTGCCCTGCTATGCGGCCTGCCCCTGCTGCTCCTAATCGGCCTGGCCGTCAAACTGAGCAGTAGAGGACCGGTGTTCTTCCGGCAGAAGCGGATCGGCCTGAACGGCGAACCGTTCGAGATGATCAAGTTCCGCACCATGGTCGTCGGTGCCGACGCCATGCTCGAGGAGGTCGCCCACCTAAACGAGTCCGACAGTGGGGTGCTGTTCAAGATTCGCAAGGATCCCCGGGTGACACCACTGGGCCGGTTCCTCCGCAGGTACAGCCTCGATGAACTGCCTCAGTTCATGAACGTAGTCAAGGGTCAGATGAGCGTCGTTGGCCCGCGTCCGCCGCTGGAAAACGAAGTCGCCTCCTACGACGACCACACCATGCGGCGACTGCTGGTGAAACCGGGGATCACCGGCCTGTGGCAGGTCAGCGGCCGCGCGGACCTGTCCTGGGAGGACTCCGTGCGCCTCGACATGTTTTATGTCGAGAACTGGTCCATCATGGCCGACGTAGTGATCGCGCTGAAAACAGCGCGGGTGGTATGCACCCACTCCGGCTCGTACTGAGCACCCGGACCCCCGCCCACCAGACGTAAAATCCCCCGCACGCTCGGCGTGTCGGGAGATTTTACGTCTGCTCGCGGTGGGGGGCGACCCCCTTCCAACTAGCTCTCTTCGGTGAAGTTGCGCGTCACCGACGGATCGACCGGGATGCCCGGACCGGTGGTGGTGGAGACGGTGACCTTCTTGAGGTAGCGGCCCTTGGATGACGACGGCTTGGCGCGCAGCACCTCATCGAGGGCGGCGCCGTAGTTCTCGGCGAGCTTCTTCTCATCGAACGAGGCCTTGCCGATGATGAAGTGCAGGTTCGATTGCTTGTCGATGCGGAAGTTGATCTTGCCGCCCTTGATATCGGTCACGGCCTTCGCCACATCCGGGGTGACGGTACCGGTCTTGGGGTTGGGCATCAGGCCACGCGGCCCCAGCACGCGGGCGATCCGGCCCACCTTGGCCATCTGGTCGGGCGTGGCGATCGCGGCGTCGAAGTCCAGGAAGCCGCCCTGGATCTTCTCGATCAGATCATCGCTGCCGACAATGTCGGCGCCGGCGGCGATGGCCTGCTCGGCCTTCTCCCCCACCGCGAACACCGCGACGCGGGCGGTCTTGCCAGTGCCGTGCGGCAGGCTGACGGTGCCGCGCACCATCTGATCGGCCTTCCGGGGATCAACACCCAAGCGGATCGCGACCTCAACGGTGGCGTCCTGCTTCTTTGAGGATGTCTCCTTGGCCAGCTTGGCGGCCGCCAACGGGGTGTAAAGCTTGTCGCGGTCGACCTTCTCGGCGGCCTCGCGGTATGCCTTGCTATTCCTGCTCATTGAGATTCCAATCTGTGTTTGTTGGAGTCGTGGTGCTCGATCAACGCTCTTCGCGCAAGCGCTCATCGACGGGCCGAAGCGGGCCCTCCCACGTTGTCTATTCAGTTGTAGGACAAAACTATTCGACCGTAATACCCATGGAACGAGCAGTGCCGGCGATGATCTTGGCGGCCTGGTCGATGTCGTTGGCGTTGAGATCTTCCTTCTTGGTCTCGGCGATCTCGCGCACCTGAGCCCACGTCACCTTGGCGACCTTGGTCTTGTGCGGTTCGGCCGAACCCTTCTGCACACCGGCCGCCTTGAGCAGCATCCGGGCCGCGGGCGGAGTCTTCAGCGCGAAGGTGAAACTGCGGTCCTCGTAGACGCTGATCTCCACCGGGATGACGTTGCCGCGCTGGTTCTCCGTCGCGGCGTTGTACGCCTTGCAGAACTCCATGATGTTGACGCCGTGCTGACCGAGTGCGGGACCGACCGGCGGGGCGGGGTTGGCCTGCCCGGCCTGGATCTGCAGCTTGATCAGGCCGACGACCTTCTTCTTCTTCGGGGCCATGGCTTAGGTGTTCCTTTCTCAAAAACTACGAATTCGGGGGCGTGTGCCCTAGATCTTGGCGACCTGGGTGAAGGTCAGCTCGACGGGAGTCTCGCGGCCGAAGATGGAAACCAGCACCTTGAGCTTCTGCTGTTCGGCGTTGACCTCGCTGATCGAGGCCGGCAGCGTCGCGAACGGACCGTCCATGACGGTGACGGATTCGCCGACCTCGAAGTCGACCAGGATCTCGGGGCGTTCCAGGCTGGCCTCAGAGGAGCCGCCGGTCGCAGGCCGTCCCGTCTTCTTGGCGGCGGGCGGCAGCAGGAACTTCACCACGTCGTCGAGCGAGAGTGACGTCGGCCGCGAGGTGGCGCCGACGAAACCGGTGACACCGGGGGTGTTGCGCACCGTCGACCAGGAGTCGTCGGTGAGTTCCATCCGGACCAGGATGTAGCCCGGAAGCACCTTGCGGTTGACCTGCTTGCGCTGGCCGTTCTTGATCTCGGTGACCTCTTCGGTGGGCACCTCGACCTGGAAGATGTAGTCGCCCACGTCGAGATTCTGCACACGGGTCTCGAGGTTGGCCTTCACCTTGTTCTCGTAGCCGGCGTAGGAGTGGATGACGTACCAGTCGCCCGGTTGCACGCGCAGTTCGTTGCGCAACACGGTCGCGGGGTCGAGCTCCTCCTCGGGAGCATCGACGGCAGCCTCGACGTCCGACGGTGGGTCGATCACGTCAACGACGCCCTCGCCCACGGGCGCTTCGCCTTCGGGGGTTGTCACGGTAAATCATTCCTCTCTACAACAAACGTCGTGCACCGGCGTGCTAGCCGAACACCTTCAGCACCAGCTTGGCGAAGCCGAGGTCGACCCCGCCGATCAGCGCCACCATGAATACCAGGAACACCAGCACGACGAGGGTGTAGTTGACCATCTGCTTGCGGTTGGGCCAGATGACCTTGCGCAGTTCGGCGACGACCTGCTTGAGGTAGTTCCACACGAACAGCACCGGGTTGCGGGTCGGTCCAGCGTCGGCGGCCTTGGCCTTGCGGACCGGCCTGCCGTCCTCGTCCTCGTCGAAATCGATCTCGATCGCGGTGGTCTCAAGATCCTCGACCTCGGCCAGTGCGGTACCGCCCGTGCGCTGCCGCGACCGTTTGCCGGTCGGGCGCAGCGGTTGGGTCAGCGCGACGGTGTCGTCGGGGCCGTTGCCTGCGGCAATGTCACGATCATCGCTCACCGCATGCTCCTTCGTGTCGAGTCGTGTCGGGACGTCTGGTTCAGTCTATTCAGTTGAGCAGGGGCGACAGGACTTGAACCTGCAACCTGCGGTTTTGGAGACCGCTGCTCTGCCAGTTGAGCTACGCCCCTCTGCTTGTCCCCCACATGATTCGCGCGCTCCCCGTTCGGTCAACCCGAACCGACGGACAGCGCGCTTAAAGTGGGAAAACCATGAAGTTCGAGTGTACATCGACGCGGCTGGCAGGTGGTAATCGCTATTCGCCGGCCGCCTTGCGGACCACCTGGCCGGTTTCGGGGTCCCACTTCACCGAGACCGAGTTGTCGCCCTCATGGCCCATCAGGGTGGTGTAGGCCTCCAGCACCAACTCGCCGTGCTGGTTCGTGCAGACGTTTCGGGTGACGACGATTTCGGCCCCGAAACGCTCGTTGACCGAATCGATGTGCATGGCGCCGTGCAGGACGTCACCGACCAGGATCGGCTTGTGATAGACGAATTTCTGGTCCACCTGGATGATCTGCATGGTCTCCATACCCACGTCGACGTGGGTGAAGAAGTGTTTCTGGATGATCAGGCCGAAGATCGAGATGAACGTCAGCGGCGCGATGATCTCGCCGTAGCCGAGTTCGGCGGCGGCATCGGTGTCGTGGCTGGCGGGGTGCATGTCCTGCACCGAGTGCGCGTACTGGCGGATCTGCTCACGGCCAACAACGAAGCTGTCCGGATACTTCCAGACCCTTCCCTCGATACCGGCCTTGATGGCCACCGCTAAGCCAACTTCGCCGTGGCGACGGCGCGACCGAAGATCTTCTTGCCGCCGGTGGTGGCGGTCAGGGCGAGCGTGACGGACTTGGTCTCCGGATCGGCCGACTTGACCCGACCGGAGAACACGATCTCGGCGCCGACGCCGTCGTTGGGCACCGGCACGATGGCCGTGAAGCGCACGTTGTACTCGGTCACCGCACCCGGATCGCCGACCCAGGAGGTGACGAAGCCGCCGCCGAGGCCCATTGTGAGCATGCCGTGGGCGATCGCGGTATCCAGGCCCACCTGCTTGGCGATCTCGTCGTCCCAGTGGATCGGGTTGAGGTCACCGGAGACGCCGGCGTAGTTCACCAGATCGCCGCGGGTCAGCTTGATGACCTGCTCCGGCAACTCGTCGCCCACCTTGACCGAACTGAACTCACGCAGTGCCATCGTTGAAGCCACTCTCTCCGTCT
>Ga0194055_10001347_pt1 | contig 19975 bp, 19 predicted proteins | sample SepL449m_MetaG_FD_155482 | JGI IMG/M metagenome (GOLD analysis project Ga0194055, IMG submission 155482) | Anoxic zone freshwater microbial communities from boreal shield lake in IISD Experimental Lakes Area, Ontario, Canada - Sep2016-L442-9m | ecosystem: Environmental > Aquatic > Freshwater >...
CGAGCCAATCGGAATCTGCCGCCAGTTGAGCAGCGCCACCGGAGTAGGCCAAGATCCAGGCGTAGGCGGCGGTCTTCTGCTCTTGCAGATCGCGGCGCCTGGCGGCAAAGCCCTCGGGGTGGGGGATCGCCAGCGAGACAACGCGCGAGACGCGGTCGGCGTGGTTGGCACCAAGGTCGAGCGCGACACAGCCACCCCAGTCGTGACCGACGACCGGAATTCGTTCGAGTTGGAGAGTGTCCAAAACGGCAATCATGTCGCTCGCAACCGCAGCGCTCTGATAGCTCTCGACTGGTTCGGAGGGCATGTAGCCGGGGAGTGCCGGGACGATCGCACGGTAGCCAGCCTCAACGAGGCGTTCAACGAGTGGTGTCATACCGATCGGAGCGTCGGGAAAGCCGTGCAGCACGAGCACGGGCAGGCCCTCGCCGATATCCCAAAACGCCACAGCTCCACGAGCCTGCGCGAACGATGGTGCGGTCGCGAATGCGTCCACTAGATTGCGCTAAAGCCGCCGTCGACGGGCATGATCACGCCCGTCATCCAGGAGGCGTCGTCGGAGGCGAGGAAGAATGCGGCGCCCGCGATGTCCTCGGCCTCGCCGAGTCGTGGCATCGGCGTCGTCGCCTGGAGTCGGGCAAACTTGGCCGGGTCGTCCCAGAGGTTGCGCGTCATCGACGTTCGGACATAGCCGGGGCAGATCGCATTGACCGTAATCGAGTGCGGGGCCAGTTCGATCGCCAAGGTGCGCGTGATCTGGACCACGGCGCCCTTGCTCATGTTGTAGTGGTATCCCGTCTGGACACCCGTGAGGCCGGCAATCGAAGCGAGCGTGACGATGCGTCCACCGCGGCCCTGTTCGATCATCGCGCGAGCACTCTCGCGACATGTCCACCAGACGCCGTCTTGGTTGACTGCCTGGACCTGCTTGTAGTCCTCGAACGGCTCGTCGACGATCGAATAGGCGAGCGGCGAGACACCGGCATTGGCGACCGAAATATCAAGACCGCCATAGGTGTCAGTCGCGGTCGCGACGGCGGCGGCAACCTGAGCGCCATCGGTGACATCACATTCGACAAACGTTGCGCGACCGCCCTGCTCGTTGATCAGGTCGTGAGTCGTTGTCGCGTCTTCCCAGCCACCAGCAATGGGGTTTGGCACGAGGTCGGCACACACGACAGCAGCGCCCTCAGCGGCGTAGCGCAGGGCAATGGCACGACCATTGCCGCTCGCGGCTCCGGTAATCAGGGCGACGCGGCCCTCGAGTCGGCGTTCTGCGGTCATTCGTTCAGCTCCTCGGTACGTGTCTCGGCGGCGAGCACAGCATCGTGTCCACCGTCCATGCGAATAGTTGTGCCATTGATTGATTCGGCGTTGGTGCCAAGCATAAGGTCGGCGACGGTAGCGACCTCAGCGGGTGCAGTTGCATCGGCGACAAGAATTGCATTGACGGCGATGCCGGGCAGTGTCGAGGCAACCTCCATCAGCATCACGAGCCCGGCCGCGATCAGTGATCGCACGCCATCGCGGTGGTCGGGGATCAGCCCGCCGGTTGGGCAGACGATCACGACACGCGTCGATAGCTCGAGTTCGCTCAGAGTCTGGAGAGCGGCAGCCGCGGCCGTCAATGTCTCACCCAATAGTCGCTCGAGTTCACTGGTCTCGACGGCACCGAGCGGGCCAAGCGAGGGCGGCAACGCGACGATCGCCAATTCGGTCGGGCGGTCGCGTCGGACGATCTCGCGCACGGTGGTGCGGGCGGGCGACGAGGCAAAGCGCGCACCATCGGCCAGGGCCTGGGCAACCGCACCGTGTGTGCCGATCACGAGGCGCGTCATCGATCGACCCCTGGGTGGGCCTGCCACGCGGTTGTCGACGAGCGCATGCCCGCATCAATCAGGAGGCCAGTGCCGGAGATGCGGGAGGCATCTGCGCTGACCAAGAAGGCTGCGGCCGCCGCGATGTCTTCGCCGCGGAGGATCGTTCCGAGCGGTGGGGGTAACCAGCCGTCGGTCGCACCCGGCGTGCGACGCCCGGTCGTGGTGGTCAACATGCCTGGGGCGGTGTCACCGGGGCAGATCGCGTTGACCCGCACTCCGGCGGGCCCCCATTCGGCGGCGAGACAGCGCGTCATCGTCAAAGCCATCCGTTTAGCGATCGAGTAGGCGGCAATTGGTGCCTCACCCCAAACGCCAGCGTCAGAAGCGGTAATCAGCAGCGAGCCTTGCGACGCCTGCAGGTGCGGCAAGGCGGCTCGTGCCTGGCGATGCACGGCAAAGACATTGACGCTCATCAAGAGATCCCAATCGGCATCGGGAGTATTCGGGAGGTCGGCGTCGAGGATGACTCCAGCGTTAAGGATCACGGCGTCGAGACCACCCAAAGCCCCAGCGGCGCGGGCGACGGTGTCGTCGGTCGAGTTGCCAACATCGCCGACGATTGCCACGCCGCCGATCTCAGCCGCCATCGCATCGGCCCGTTCCTGCGAGCGTCCTGCAACCGCGACGTGCCAGCCATCGGTGGCAAGACGGCGGCAGATGGCGGCGCCAATGCCCGAGGTACCGCCGGTCACGAGTGCGCGCATTGGTGTCATCCCGCGAATTCTCCCAGTGGTCGTCGTGCCGCGAGCCGGGCGGCAGCACGGCCGAGCAGGCGAGCATCGCTCACAGGCCCGTGGAGGTATGCGTCGTCGGTTCCCGTGGAGAGCGCAACGACAAGCTCGGCTCCATCGACTGCGAGCCCAATCCCGAGAGGTGAGCGCACCGCAGCGGCCCTGGCCGAGATTGGCTCGGCCAGGATCTGGAGCGGCACGGCCTCTTCCTCGAAGGCGGCCGAAACGAGTCGGATCAGTCCCGCGTCGGCACTGGCCAGCACGACGGCCGGGGCGCTCATAGGGTCTCCGCGTGCAGCAAGACGAGCCCAACAGCGACGGCGGCCCGTGGCCCGTGTTCGCCCAAGACATCGCCGCGCGCAATGGCAAGATCGAGGTCGGCAAGTGCCAGCGACACCTCGCTGACGATCTCGGCGTCTTCGGCACAACCGCCTACGAGGACAGCGAGCTCCCCGCGGGGAAGGCCCCCGGCAGCGGTAATCGCCCGGCGGAGATTGCCTGCGATGATCGTCCGTTTCGCGGCTCGTCGCAGTCGGGCCCAGACTTCGGGCGCGAGGTCGGTCTCGAGAGCATCGAGGGAACCGTCTTGACGCTCCGTGATGCAGAGGTGCGCGACAGACTGTGGAGGAGCGGGGGACGTGAGAAACGTTCGGCTGCCGTCCTCGTGCCTCAGGATGAAGGGCGTCTCGACGTGCACACTTGGGTGTCGCTTCGCCTGCTCCGCACGCAGCGGATCAATGCCGAGAATCGCGCCACAGATGCGATCAACGAGAAGGCCCGCACCGGCAGTTGCGATAGCAACGTCGCGGTCATCGAGTTGGACGTGGAGGTCGACGGTACCTCCGCCCATGTCGATCACGATGGGGGCGTGGCCGGCTCCTGGAGTTGTTGACGCTCCAGCCACTGCGGCTGCGGTCTCGGCGGCGACGACGACAACCTCACCGGAGAAACGCTCACCAAGGGCCTGTTCGAGCGCACGGTCGTCTCGGCGTGCGAGTACCGCGAGCCCAACGGCGCGTCGTTGACGGAGGCGTAGCGAGAGTGCCGCGTCGTCGATTGCCTCAGGGAGTGGTGCCCAAAACGCGTCAATCAGGTTGGCGTCGATTCCTTCGATCGCAACCACCTCGCCCACGCCCGGTGGTGTGGTGCTGATATCGATCGTGCGGGTCGAGCCGTCGGTCAGTGTCGCGAGGTGTGGCTGCTCTTGTTCGGTGCTGCCACCCGACGCCTGGCGGCGAACGGCGATGCCTGCACGATGGCCAAGCAATGCGCGCGCTGCATTGCGGGCACCACGCGCACGGGTGGGATCGAGCGAGAGCAACACGGCTAGACGCAACGGATCGGCGAGCTGGACGACGGTTGCACCAAGCGGTGCCACCTCGACGGCAGCCCATGCGCCTCGCGGCAACTCATCGGTATCGGCCACCTCATCGACGATTGGCAGCGTGGCGTCAACGCGGTTGCCGATCAACACACCGTCGTCGCCCGCCACGATGATCGCGACCAGTTGCCAGCCCGCCGCCCGTGCTGCATTGAGAGCCGCTGCGGCGGCGTCAAAGTCGATCGGCCCGACGATCGGGATCACCGGGACCGGTAACGGGTCGCCGACGAGCTCGGCTAGATCGATCAGCTGCCCAGCCGCTGCCCCGACGCCCGACGGCGTGGCGCTCACGGGGCGAGCGATGCCAACACCGCCGAGGTCCTCTTCGCTTTCGGCCGCGAGTTCGCGAAGCCCGGTCTCGACCGGATGGAGATCAGCCAGCAGAATGCGCGTTGGTGTCTCGCCGAGTCGCCGACTGGCCCGTTCGATCAGGTCGAGCACACCCTGGGCAGACTCTGCCGTGCCTTTTGCTCCCGTCGTTGGCCCGCGCGTGACACTCAGATGCTCAGGTGGTTGCCCTGGTACGAGCCGCGCTAACGCGACCTCGGTCGTAGCGTTGCCAACATCAACACCGGCGACGAGCACGTCAGCTGATCAGCCCACGACGGGTGTAGTGCGCGATTGCCTCGTGTACGAGCGCTGCGCAGCGCACGCCACCACCAGCCTCGAGTTCGGCAGCGATGGTTTGGAGCTCGGCCACCGATGAACGGCCGGGACGCAGAGCGTCGTAGAACCGGAGCACGTCATCGTCGGAAAACAGAGCGAGTTCGGCACCGCGACGGAGATTGTCGGCCAACTGTGGATTGCCACCCTGCTCGGCAAACTCGGCCTGGCGACGCAACGTGTCGGGGTCGACCGCCGCGTCGGCAGAGGTAATCGTGCCGGCGCGGATATCAGCGACGGTCAATTCGTCGGCAGCCTTTCCGGTCTGCGACCGAACGTCGGCGCGGTTGTGTTCTCCAAGGGGATATTTCAACTCGGCCATGTGACCTCAATCTCCTGCGGAGTCCCTGCGCGCAGACACTGGCTCTCGCGGTTGATCAGCGCTACCACCTTGGCGTGATACCGCGGACCCATCGGCTCCCCCGACTCGGGCAGCAACACCGGGGAGGGCTTCTCGCCGCGCGCGTGACGCGCGGCATTGCGGCCCATCAGGCGGTAGCGCGATGCGTCGATCAACGGCGCCATGCTCAGCAGTTCGAGATTGGCAAGGGTTGGGAGGTCCGCGCGGTGGATCAACGCCGTTCCCTTCCCCTGAATGCCAAGCGCAACGCCGCTCCCCGACAGGTTCGCTGCGGTCCAGCCGATCATGCCGAGGTCGAGCGAGTGGGTGACGCGCACGACACGGGCGTGCACACCTTCCTCCTCGATCCCAGCCAGGATCTGGCGCAACGCCTCGCCCACCGTCAAGCCGGAGAGCGTAAGCCAGACATCAACGCCAAACGCGGGGGAGATGCCAATGACAACCTCGTCTGGGCGGGGCCGCACGGCCGCTGGGCCGGTCTCGGTCAGGACGACACATCCAGCGTGAGGCGCCTGCTCTGCGAGCAACTCCACGTGCGAACGCTCCTGTCGGACGCGGGCCATTTCCTCGAGGCGAGCGGAAGACGGGCGATAGCCGGTGCCGGGACCTGCGTAGTCGTTGGGGTCCGTGAGTGCACTCAACACGCTCATGTCCTCAGCGAAGATCGCCGAGGTTTGGAGGTGGTCGCCAAACAGGCGTTGGCGGGTCATCTCGAGCACACGCTCAGCCTCGAGTTCGAAGCCACGGATCGACAGCGCGCGCACGACATCGACCGCGGTGATCTCGCGCTCGATAATTGCGTCGCCGGCACGGGCCGTCTCATCGGTCTGGTGCTCCGACACGTCGAGGCTGCCATGGGCCGTTACCACCCGCTCGAGCTCGGCATCGTCGAACGTCATTAGATCGAGTTCATCGAGCACCGCCCGACAGGCCTCGGCGGCGCGACGCCGTAGCGGCAAGAGGGTGTCGTCGCCTTGCGACCGCAACACACCCTCAAAGCCCCAATCGCGTTGGACCATCATGTAGTCATCGATGTCTTCGGCGTTGAAGTTCGAGGCGCCAAAGGTGTTGTCGTAGCTCGGGATCGAGCCAAAGCCGCTGAAGAGAAAGTCCGAGCCGGCAAGCAGCAACGGCAGCGTGTGCGCGGTGCGACGGATGTCCGATGCGCTCATCTGCGTGTCGTTGCCCGTGCACGACTCGAGGCCGTAGAGCGTTGCCATGACATTCTCGGCCAGGATCTCACGCATGCCGTTTGGCACAGATCCCGTGACATTGATGCCGTCGATGCCGCCGTTCTGCGTTCCCTGTGAGCCCGCCGCACGGGTGATCGCGACACAGCGCGCCTCGAGGTAGAGCATTGATTTACCCTCCGCGGCACCCATCAAAACTTCGGCGCCCGAGCCGGAGGTGAAGCGCATCTTGAGTCCGCGAGAGGCATAGGAGGACGCCAAGAGCGCCTTCGACCACGGGGTGTCGTCGCCATCGAGAAAGACCTGCTCGGTGCCGTAGACAGAGACCGTCTCGGCGTAGGTCGTCAGACCGCGCATGCCTAGTTCGAGTTCGGTCTTCTCCTCGACGGAGCACTGCGTCAGCGCGCCTGGAGCAGGTACCTGACTACCGATGAGGAGCGCAAGGGCGACGAGTGGGGCGTCGCGCAGCACGGGGACCGTTGTCTCCAGCTCGCGGAAGCCGAGCGCCACGGCACTCGCCGCGTCGGCGGCAATCAGGAGCGGGTGGTCGATGCGATTGGTGACGTGCGCTTGGATCGAGGGCGTACGTCGTGCCCGCATCTTGGCCATCGCCTGCATCAACTCGAGCGGACTGAGCAGACTAAGAATGCGTGCGACCTTGGCGGGCGTCATGCCCTCGACGAGGCGCAGGATCTCCGTACGGGGTACGTCGTGTCCACAGAGCATGCGCGCGAACGTGATGTCATCGAGCGCCATCGCCTCCTCGGCGACAGTCGGGTCGATCCCGTGCGCAGCGAGGAATGCGTCGATCAGGTCAAAATCGGCCTCTGATCGACCGTCGATCTCGACGATCCGTCCGTCCTCAACACGAATCGACGGCTCGGGATCGTTGGGACTATCGAAGGCGATCAGGCCAAGCTCGGGATACTCCGGCACGACGACGTCGCGACTGATCGCGCGCGTTTCGAAAAACGCGCTGCGTCGAGACGTTCCCTCAGCCGGCTCCATGGATCGATGCTACCGCTTTTTCCAGCGGGAGGCTGGCCTAGCGAGCATAAGCGGACACCTTCAGATCGGAACGTGCCACGATTCCGCCATGACAGGGATCCGTCAAGGCGTCGCCCCCTCGACCATGCTGGCCGTGGTGGGCGATTCGGCGAGCGGCAAGACTACGCTGACGCGTGGTCTGGCACGCGTGCTTGGTGAGGAGCAGGTTGCCCATGTTCCGAGCGACGACTACCATCGCTACGACCGTGCTCAGCGCAAGGTGATGGGCATCACGCCGCTCAATCCCGAGGCCAACTATCTCGACATCATGGCGCGCGATCTCGAGACGCTCTCGACGCAGCGCGCGATCCTCAAGCCCACCTATCGCCATACCGACGGCACGCTCGGTCCGCCTCAATACCTTCAGCCGAGTCCCTACACGGTGGTCGACGGATTGTTGTGCCTCCAGACCGAGGAGTTGCGGCGACGCTTTGACTGCACCGTCTACATGGACCCACCAGAGGAAATCCGACGAGCCTGGAAATTGCTTCGTGACACCACGCGACGCGGCTACACGACGGACGAGGTGCTTGACGAGATGGATCATCGCGAGCGCGACTCGGTCAAATGGGTACGACCGCAGCGCGCGTTTGCAGACCTTGTGATCACGTTTCGTCACGGCAGCCGTCCCGAGGAGAAGAACCTCGACGCAGAGATTCTGCTGCGACCAACGTTGCCGCATCCCGATCTCTCCGGTCTTGGCGGCGAGGGACCTGACGATCTCACGATTACGAAAATGCCGCATGGCGAGCAGTTGTTGAACGTACCGGGCATCCTGCCGCCGGGACGTGCACAGGAGATCGAAGAGGCAATTTGGGATCGCCTGCATTTCGCTCGCCATCTCCAGCTCGACCGACTCGGGCAATTTACACGCGGCATGGATCTGTATCGATCCGATGCGCTGGCCATCACCCAGCTCCTCGTGCTGTACCAGTTGGTGACCGCGCGGGCGACCCGTGCGCTCGACGTCGCCGGCGCACCAACGCGCCACGGCGAGGTCGACTAGCTCTCTGCGGCGACGCTGCCTCGGCGATCGACGCCGACGATGGTGGCAAAAAGTATGCCGAGGACAATGGGCGGTAGGAACGTCAAGGCGCGCTCGAGTAGCACACCCGCCACGACCGCCGTGTGATCACCGCCGAACGCGACCAGCAGCCCCGTCATGCCGAGCTCGACGAAGCCGATACCGCCGGGGGTGATCGGAATCATCAGAAGCAGACGCGTCAGCGACCAGGCGACGAGAATCTCCTGCCACGAGAGTTGCGCAGAGTCTGCACCGCAGACGCGAAGTGCAACGACCACGCACGCGAAGACAGCGATGTTCGACGCCAGCGTGGCGGCGAGCAGTCCGAGCCAGCGCTGTCGGAGCACGACAATCGCCTCGGCTCGGAATTCGACGACGTGCTGTCCCCAATCGCCTGCTGGGCCTCTGCGTAGTACACGCAAAAGCGGGGAGGCCAAACGGGCTGCTGTGGTACCGGCGCTGCGTGCAGCACCAGCGTCGCGGATCGACCGAACCACCACGCCCGCGATCACGATGAGCACCATAAGTGCGGCGACCGCGATGACAAACAGCCCCGTTCGCCGCTCGCCGTCGAACTGGAGCAGGACGAGGCTGAGCGGTGGGAGGATGACAAAGAAGACCGCATTTGCCGCTCCGACAAGGGTCAGGGCAACCGCGATTGGTTGCGGGCCAAAACCCCAGCGTCGATACAACGCAACCTGTGCGCCCATCCCAAGCGCATCACCCGCGGGCACGGCATGCGAGAAGGCAGCAGAGATTTGTGACGAGCTCAACGCGCGCCAGAAGCCCAAGCCGGGGAGAGCGGCTTGGAGTGGTGGTGCGAACGTGATGACGTTGAGAACCGCAAGCCCAACGAGTACGACGACCTCGATCGTTGTCAACTGGCGAAACTGATCGATGACGCTGCGATAGCTCGCCACCTCCGGCAGGACAACCAAGAATGTCCCGGCCACAATGGCGACACCAAGCACGCCAATAATCACGTGGGTCGGCTTGATCCGTGCCATGGCGACAGCGTACGGTGTCGGGCGCGTATTCTCTGCGGGTGAAGGGGCGTAGCTCAGCGGTAGAGCACCCGGCTCATAACCGGTCAGGCCCTGGTTCAAATCCAGGCGCCCCTATAAAAACGATAAGGAGTAAGCGTGTTGACAATGAGTCGCGGGACCTTCCTTGCCGGCGCGTTGCTGGTGTCGGTAGCGGGGACTGGCGGAATGTCTGCACGTGCTGCACCGAGAACGACGAGTAAGCCCACGCGCGGTCTCGTCACGCGCTGGGACACAGATCCGTGGTCGTTGGGCTCGTACTCTGCCTTGCCCGTTGGCTCTTCGCCGGCCGTGCGTGAGACTCTCGCAGCAGCGGTGATCGCTGGTGGTGTTGTGCTAGCGGGTGAACACGTCAGCACGGTCCACGCAGCGACCGTGCAAGGGGCATATCTGTCGGGCCAACATGCAGCAACTCTGTTGATCAACCGGGGAGTGGCTCGTGCCTCGAAGACCGTGATCGTGATTGGCGCCGGAGTGGCTGGCCTCGCAGCAGCGCAGGCGTTGCAAGCCGCCGGGGCCACGGTGGTGGTGCTCGAGGCTCGCGATCGCATTGGTGGCCGTGTCTGCACCGATACCTCATGGGGCGTCCCAATCGAGCTTGGTGCCGCCTGGGTGCACGGGGTCAAACGAAACCCAATTACGACTCTGGTTCGCAGCGGTGGCTCGACGCTCGTGCCGACGAACTACAACGACGATGACGTGCGCGCGCTGGACGGCAAGACTCCGAAGGACCTCTTCGCGCATTCAACAGCACTCGATCGGCTGGTGGCGAAGATGGAGGCGCGGCCGTACCCCGTCGACGACTCCGTCGGAGACGTCCTGGCAGCCGCGGGGTGGCGTCCTAGCGTGCTCAACAACTGGATCGTGGAGACGACGCTGACGCACGAGTATGGGGTTGGCCCGTCGATACTTGGGGCTGAGGCGTTATATGAAGGCCAGGACCAATTCGGTGGGGATGCCTTCGTCAAGGGTGGCTATGACGTAGTGCCGAAGCAACTCGCCGCGGGAGTGAGCATTCGACTCTCCTCGCCGGCGAGTTTCGTGAACACCGCTAAGGGGTTGTCCGTGACACTTCGCTCGGGTGAGCGGGTGGTCGCTGATGGCGTCGTCGTTGCCGTCCCGCTCAGCATCCTGCAGCGTCGATCGCTGCAAATTGAGGGCATGCCGACGCGCGTGCGTTCTGCCCTCGATGGCCTGCGCATGGGGTCGCTCGAGAAGGTGATCCTGCAGTACGCAGATCGGTGGTGGCCACGGTCGCAGGCCTACGGCATCGTTGGCAGCCCTGGCCGTCGCTGGGCCGAGTGGTACGACCTCACGGATCTCGTTGGAGAGCCGACGTTGGTCGGTTTTAGCGCGGCGACAGCAGCCGCAGGGCGGTCCCGGTCGGACGCGTCCTGCATCGCCGAGGCCGCGGATCTGTTCGCCACTGCGTTCGGGTAGGGCCAGGTGTCACTGCCCTGATTCGGTGGCTCCGAGCTAGTGCGTTGCCGCCGCCGGAGCTGGTAACGAAGAATCGAGTAGGCTGGCCGCGCGCTGACCGCTGCGGATGGCGCCCTCCATGAAGCCCGACCAGACGTCATCGGTAAACTCGCCGGCCAAGACAAGCCGTCCATGCCGTTCGCGCAGAAGTTCGTCGTTTGGTCGGTCGCCCGGGCGCACGTGCGTATAGATGCCCTGCGCGTACGGGTCGTCGTGCCAGGTTTGTGTGCCAGCCGCGTCGAAGTCGAGCGCAAGGTCAGGGCGTACTTCGGCCACGCTGCGCGCCCAGGTGGTGCCATCGTGCTCGACCTCGAGGAGGTCCAGCATCGGCTGCGAACCCATGAAACCCGCGAGGACAGGACGGAGCCCTTCGGTCCCCTGATTGGCCGTCCAGACCCAGTAGTCGTGTCGAGTATCGAGAACGGCACTCGGCTCCGCAGGCCCGAGTAAGGGGACAAAGAGCTTGGCTGCGTGTGAGACACCAAAGGTGCTCGCGGCGGCCAGTACAGCGGCGGGTAGGAGTGCAGCAAACGGGTCTTGCACCAGAATCGGTTTGGGTAGTGCCAGGACGATCTGAGCGGCGCGGTGAGTTTCCTTCGTGGTCTGCACCGAAACGCCGTCTTCGTCAATCGTGATGTCCAGTACAGGTTCGCTGAGGCGGACGCGATCTCCGAGAATCGCGGCCAGTGCGCGGGTTGGAGCGTCACTACCGGTCCCGATCCGTGGCGAGTCGACCTGCTCGGGTGCCGAAGCGAGGTGGAGGAGGTGCCAAGCTGCTAACTCTGTTGCGGGAGCACCACTCGTGCACTCGATGCGGGCACGAAACGCGATCTTGACGCCCTCCGGTTGGTCGAGTCGCTCGATCGCATCAGCGACGGAGATGTCGTACGCCTCGTCACCGAGCGCGGCGAAGAGTGCGCGCAATGCGGCGCGACCAGCAGCCAATTCATCGTCGCTGACAGGTGGACCCCCAACCGGTCGACGGTCGTGGTAGCTCATGCCGGTACGCGCAAGCGGGATTCCGAGACGATCGCAGAGGGCGACCATCTCGACCTGAACATCTTCGACCCACTCTGCGCCACGCTCGATAATCGTGCCGTCGGGCAGATGGTCGGTCCAAGCACGACCACCGACGCGATCCCGTGCCTCAAGGACGGTGATGTCCCAACCGGCATTCGCGAGAGCCTCGGCGGCGATCAGGCCAGAGAAGCCGGCGCCGACGATGATGGCAGAAGAGGTGTCCATGACTTGCACCATATCCGGATCGTACGTTTCGGTGCAATGCGCTCAGGGAGCGCTGACTGATGGGCCAGCGCCTGTCCTCGTTCGAGAGCGTCCGCCTAGTTGGTCTCAGGCTTCGATTTCGGCAAAATCAGGATGCTCGGGAGCGTGTCCCCAGGTCTCGAGTTCGACCGGTGGAGTCAGGCCCGATGTCACCCATTCCTGAGCGCGTGAACGCACGTGCGCCCGGAGAACCTCGAGATCCGCGAGTCCGTCTTTCGGAACCTTGCCTGTGTCTGCGACCGCCTCTGTGATCTCTAATTCGAGGAAGTAGGCAAGTTCACGGGTATTGATGATGTCGTCACTGACCGCGACAAATGGGAGTGCGTCCTCAGGTTCAAATTCGACCGTCTCTGCCGCCCGGAGCCAGCCGTAGTCGAAATTCATATTCAGGAGTGGGCGGGACGTCTCGAGAACTCCAACGGGGCTCAGCGTGGGATGAATCACCGTCATGGTGAAATTCTCGCGCGGCTGCTCGAGTGCACTGCGACGCGAGCTGTCCATTGCGGTAATCGCTGCGACACGACCCAAGACATTGAGAAAGCCATGCTCGGCAGCCTGCCACTCAATCGGACTCGGATCGAGCGGAGAGGCAGCGATCGCGATCACGTTCGTGGCACCGGCTCGACGCGCAGGGATGACCGGAAGGTTGCGGATGGCGCCGCCGTCGACGTAATAGTCGTCTCCAATTTGGCGCGGCTCAAAAATCACCGGAATCGACGCCGAGGCGAGTGTTCCCTCAATCACGCCCGGATGGCCAGCTCCCTCAATGACCGTGTCCTCGTAGTTATCGATGATAACGCCGGACTCGGTGACAAGTCGCGTCGTGCCCGCCCGCAGTGCCGTGACTGGCATACGCAAGGCGATACCAGAGGTTCTAACTGCCTCTTCGTCGATGGCTTTAAAGGCTCCATCGACGATGCCGCGAAGGGCGTTCTCGAGCGGATCCATGACCATGAATGAGAGGGGGAGTGAGCGCATGTTCTGAATGAGATGCAGCGAGTGAAGAGGATGCGCGGCAATACTCGTCATCACCCGCATCGCAGAAATATCATCAGTCTTCTTCCTCCCGTGCTGACCGAGTGCGGAATGCCGTGGTGGACGAGTTGCCGTCTGCGTCGCGAGCAGGGATTCGATGAGCTTGCCGAGCCGCGTATCGTCGTATTCGGCGAGCCACGGTGCCTTCGTGAAGATTTCGGTTGGATCGGCGACATCCAGCATCGACTGGCGAACCTCTTGGACGAGACGAGCGAGGTCCTCGGGGGTATGCGCCTGAGCGAGCTGAACGGCCAAGATGGCGCCCATTGAGGTTCCGCTCAGCACGCGCGGCTTAAAGTGATACTTCGTGGTCAGGTAGGCCATCGCACCGACTTCAAACGAGCCCTTGGCGCCTCCGCCGGAGAGCACGATCGAGACGTCGTCGGTCGTCATCGGGTGTCGGTCACGGCGGTTGTTATGGGCGTATGTCATCGCGGCGACTATACGGGCATGCAGGTCCTCACCGCAACAGTTCAGATTCGTCCGGCAGAGCGAGGCCGTCCAATTTGGATTTTGTCGGCTCGAGCACGCGATGCCTCTGGTCTCAGCGGCATACTTTCTTCATGGAGAAACCGTCCACGATTGAGTACGACGCCTTCTCGGCGGTCGATATGCGCATCGGCGTCGTGGTTGAGGTGCGTGCCTTTCCAGAAGCACGCAAACCGGCGTGGCAAATTTGCGTCGACTTTGGTTCTGAGTTCGGTAGGCGCTGGACGAGTGCACAGGTGACGAACTACAACGAGCATGAGCTTGTTGGGCGTCGAGTTGTCGGCGTCATCAATCTCGGCACGCGACGCATTGCGGGATTCGAGAGCGAATTTCTCTTGCTTGGAGCCGTCCAACCGGATGGCAGCGTCGTGTTGCTCGACGTCGACCCGAGCGCAGAACTTGGCTCTCCTATCGCCTAACGGCTGAGGAGATAGACGGCGCCTGCGGCAAGCAGGTTGGCAGCGCGCTGCGTGACGGAACCCTCGCGGGCACCACCTTCGTTAAGCAAAATTCGCTCCTCGACGGTGAAGCCCTCGGCTTGCGCTAAAGCCTCAAAGTCCTTGATCGAGCAGAGACGAATATTCGGGGTCTCGTACCAGGTGTAAGGCAGCAACGGCGAAACAGGCATGCGGCCACTCGCAGCGAGCTGAGTACGTAGGCGCCAATGGGCAAAGTTAGGGAACGAGATGATGCTCTTGCGCCCCACGCGATTCATCTCGCGCAGCACCAGTGCGGGGTGGTGGACAGCCTGGAGCGTCAACGACATGATCACGATGTCGAACGAATCGTCTTCGAGGTCGTCGAGGCCCTTGTCGATGTCGTCCTGCAGCACCGGTACGCCGCGCTGAAGGCAGGCGAGAACGCCGTCGTCCGAGATCTCGACACCGAGTCCATCGGCGCCACGTCGAATCAATTCCTCGAGCAGCGAACCATCGCCGCAGCCGAGGTCGAGGACGCGCGAGCCAACGGGCACCAGCGATGCAATGACGTCATGGTCGGCGCGCATCAGTGGGTCTCCTCGAGCGCGCGGTCGAGATACGCAGCCACGGTCTTGTGGTACTCCGGTACCTCGAGCAGGAACGAGTCGTGGCCGTGAGGAGACGAGATCTCGCGAAAGGTGACCGGCACGCGGTGCGCCGTCAGGGTGCGCACAATCCCGCGGGAATGCGACGTGTCGAAGCGCCAATCGGTGTCGAACGAGAGCACGAGGAACTTCGTCTTGACCTTGGCCAGTTGTGACCGCACGAGCTCGGCGTCGGCGAACAGGTCGAAGTAGTCCATCACCCGCGTCAGATAGAGGTACGAATTCGCATCGAAGCGGTCGAGGAACACCTTGCCCTGATGCTGGAGATACGACTCGACCTGAAAGTCGACACCGAGATCGAAGCGTGGCTCTTCGCGATCCTGGATACGGCGACCGAACTTCTGCCGCATCGACTCTTCTGAGAGGTAGGTGATGTGCGCCATCATGCGCGCCACGGAGAGGCCATGGTCAGGTCCCTTGCCGTTGGCGTAGTAGTTGCCATCTGCAAAATCGGGGTCGTTCATGATCGCGGCGCGGGCGACAGCGCTAAAGGCGATGTTCTGCGCCGAAAGGCGAGCCGTGGCGCAGACGACGATGCCGTGTTCGACCTCGTCGGGGTAGTCGAGCGCCCACTGCAACACCTGCATGCCACCGAGCGAGCCACCAACGGCAGCCAAGACGTGAGTGATCCCGAGGTGTGCCAGCAGCGCGCGCTGGACCTTGACGAGATCGGAGACCGTAAAGAGTGGGAACTCGAGGCCGTAGGGCTTACCCGTTGCGGGGTTCACACTCGATGGCCCCGTCGTTCCCTGACAGCCTCCGAGCAGGTTCGAACTGACGACGAAGAGGCGATCGGTATCGACTGGCTTGCCCGGGCCGATCAGCGTGTCCCACCAGCCCGGGTGCGTCGGGTCGCCGTGGTGGCCGGCCGCGTTGGCGTCTCCCGTTAGGGCATGGCAGATCACGACGACGTTATCGTCGCTCGCCGTTCGCTCGCCATACGTCTCGTACGCCACCTCGACGGGCGCGAGGGTCTCGCCCGAGTCGAGCACCAGCGGGTTGTCCTCCGTAAAGAGGACAACCCGCTGCGTCTCAACGAGTCCGAGGGAGCGTGCTGGTGTGCCGCTCGCTCCCATCGGGGTTACGCCGTGGCCTTCGCGAGCGCCTGATCAATGTCCGCGAGGATGTCACTGATGTTCTCAATGCCAACCGAAAGGCGAACCGTGTCCTGCCCAACGCCTGCTGCATCGAGTTCCTCGTCGTTGAGCTGAGAGTGCGTCGTCGAGGCGTTGTGAATTGCCAACGATCGCGCATCGCCGATGTTGGCGAGGTGCGTAAACAGATCGAGGCTCTCGATGAAGGTCTTGCCAGCCTCGCGGCCACCCTCAATCCCGAAGGTCACGATGCCACCAAAGCCGACGCCCGTGTTGAGGACGCGCTTGGCGGTCTCGTGGTACTTGTCGTCCTCGAGGCCCGAGTAGTTGACCCAGTTGACGCCAGCATGGTTCTTGAGGTGCTTGGCAACGGCGAGCGCGTTCTCGCAATGACGCTCCATCCGCAGGGCCAAGGTCTCGAGGCCCTGCAGGATCAGGAAGGCGTTGAACGGCGAGAGTGCGGCGCCGGTATTGCGGAGCAACACGGTGCGGACGCGGCCAATAAACGCTGCTGGTCCGAGGGCGTCCGACCAGACCACGCCGTGGTACGACGGGTCGGGCTTCGTCAATCCGGGAAAGCGCTCGGCATTGGCAACCCAATCGAACTTGCCCGAGTCGACGACGACGCCGGCGATCGTGGTGCCGTGACCACCCATGTACTTCGTGGCCGAATGGACAGCAATGTCGGCACCGTGCTCGAAGATCTGCGTCAGCATCGGCGTGGCGACGGTGTTGTCGACGATCAGCGGGAGACCCTGAGCGTGCGCGGCGTCGGCCCAGGCCTTGATGTCGACGACGTTGAGGCGCGGGTTGCCGATCGTCTCGGCGAAGACCAGGCGAGTCTTGTCGTCGGTCAATTCGGCGACCTTCTCGGGCGAATCGGGGTCGACAAAGCGAACCTCGATGCCGTACTGCGGCAACGTGTGGGCGAACAGGTTGTAGGTACCGCCGTAGAGCGTGGAGACGCTGATGATGTTGTCTCCGGCACGGGCGATGTTCAGGACCGCGTAGGTGACGGCGGCCTGGCCGGACGCGGTCGCGCAGGCCGCGATGCCACCCTCAAGCGCGGCGACGCGCTGCTCGAGCACGTCCCACGTCGGGTTCATGATGCGGGTGTAGATGTTGCCCGGCACGGCCAGCGCGAACAAGTCGGCAGCGTGCTGGGTGTCGTTGAACTCGTAGCTGGTCGTCTGGTAGATCGGAACGGCCACGGCCTTCGTCGTGGGGTCCGGGCTCTGGCCTGCGTGGAGGGCCAGTGTTGCGGGGTGGTGCTTGCTCATCGCGATGAACTCCTTGCCTGTCGGCGTCGCGTCCCGGGTGGGAGGTCTGCGGTTGGTTCCGTAGACCGGCGGCGCCGCGGTTTCGTTCGCGACGACGGCTCACCATCTTCCGCTTTTCCGTCGGGACTTACCGGAATCGCGCTGGATGAAGCACCTGTCGGACAGTCGTCCCGGTTGCTGCCGCGTCAAAAGGCCAGATCCCTCGGCGGCTCGTGATGGATTGCAAGCAGCAGATTAGCATTCGGAGCGAGAACGTCAAGTTTTGAGTGGGCCACAGACTGTCGACGACACGAAAGACCTGTTTAGCGTACGATGACTAGGCGGGCGTTCGGCCAGAACGCTTACAACGACGTATTTGATGAGGTGAATGGCATGTCCGAGCAAGGCACAATGGGCGTCAAGAGCGGTTTGGCCGAGATGCTGAAGGGCGGCGTCATTATGGACGTCGTCAATGCCGAACAGGCCAAAATCGCCGAGGATGCTGGTGCTTGTGCCGTTATGGCACTCGAACGCGTGCCCGCCGATATTCGTGCCGATGGTGGTGTCGCGCGCATGTCCGATCCCGAGATGATCGTCGGGATTCAGGAGGCCGTCTCGATTCCCGTGATGGCGAAGGCGCGCATTGGCCACTTCGTCGAAGCGCAGATCCTGCAGTCGCTGGAAGTGGACTACATCGACGAGTCCGAGGTTTTGACGCCTGCGGACGAGGCACATCACATCGACAAGAACAAATTCACGATTCCGTTCGTCTGCGGAGCCACCAATCTCGGCGAGGCGCTGCGGCGCATCGGTGAGGGTGCCGCGATGATCCGCTCGAAGGGTGAAGCCGGCACCGGCGACGTCGTCGAGGCGGTCCGCCATATTCGGGGTATCCTCGGCGAGATTAAGCGCCTGCACGGCATGGACCCTGATGAAGTCTACGCCCGCGCAAAAGAACTCCAGGCGCCACTCGATTTGGTCCAGTTTTGCGCCCGCGAGGGTCGTCTTCCTGTCGTGCTCTTCACCGCCGGTGGCGTTGCAACGCCTGCCGATTGCGCTCTGATGATGCAGCTCGGTGCCGACGGTGTCTTCGTCGGGTCCGGCATCTTCAAGAGTGGCGATCCTGCCAAGCGCGCCCGTGCATGTGTCGAGGCGACGACGCACTTCCGCGACCCCGCCAAGTTGGCCGAGGTCTCTAAGAATCTCGGCGAGGCCATGGTCGGTCGTAGCGCCAAGTCGATTCCTGAGGACGAGCTGTTCGCCGGACGTGGCTGGTAACACCCCGCGCGTTGGTGTGCTCGCCCTGCAAGGGGCGTTCCGCGAGCACGTGCAGGCGCTCGAGCGGCTGGGCGCAACGGCAATTGAGGTGCGAACGCCGGCGGAGTTAGAGGGCCTTGATGGTCTGATGCTGCCGGGAGGCGAGTCGACCACGATGGATCTCCTGCTCGACTCGTCGGGTCTACGCGAGCCAATCAGCGCTGTGATTGCCGATGGACTGCCGGTCTTCGGTACCTGTGCGGGATTAATCCTGCTCGCGACCGACCTTGAGGACGGCACGAAGGACCAGCGAACGCTGCGTGCGCTCGACGTGACAGCGCTCCGCAATGGCTACGGACGGCAGGTCGCCTCATTCGAGGCCGCCGTCGAATTGGCGGGAGATCAGACAACGATGGTCGGAATCTTCATTCGAGCGCCGCGCATCACACGCGTCGGCGAAGGCGTCGAGGTGCTCGCCTCTGTCGGTGATGAGCCCGTCGCTGTCCGCAGCGGCTCTATCATGGCGGCAACGTTCCATCCGGAGCTGGCGCACGACGACCGGCTCCACGCGCGCTTTCTTGAGCGCGTGACCACGCATTCGTAGGCGGGAGTACAGGCATGTCCGGTCATTCCAAATGGTCCACCATCAAGCACAAGAAGGCCGCGACCGATAAGAAGCGCGGTCAGCAGTTCAGCAAACTCGCCCGCGCAATCATGGTTGCCGCCAAGGAGGGTGGTGGCGATCCCGATTCGAACGCCGCACTCGCGAACGCCGTCGCCAAGGCGAAGTCGTACTCGCTCCCTCGAGAGAACATCGAGCGCGCGATCCAAAAGGGCGCCGGTGGTGGTGAGGGCGAGAACTTCGAGACCGTCACCTACGAGGGCTTTGGTCCCGGAGGAGCCGCATTCGTTGTCGAGGCGCTGACCGACAATCGCAACCGTACCGCTGCCAACGTGCGCAGCATCTTCACGAAGGCCGGCTCCGCACTCGGCGCTCCGGGCAGCGTTGCCTGGAAATTCGATCGCAAGGGCGTCGTCATTCTCGAGAACGTCGCCGATGAGGACGAGCTTCTGCTGGCCGCTGCGGATGCAGGCGCAGATGATTCGGAGGGTGAGGATGGGATTTTCCGCGTCACCACCGATCCGTCCGAACTGTCTGTGGTGCGGATCGCTCTGGAGGGTGCCGGCTTCCAGGTGACGAGTGCTGAGTTGACGCTATTGCCGAAGCAACTTGCCGAGATCGACGACGAGGGCAGCCGCAAGGTGCTCAAGATGGTCGATGCGCTCGAGGATGACGACGACGTCCAAGAGGTCTTCTTCGACGTTGAGATCACCGAAGCCGTGCTGGCCGAGCAATAGGTCCAATTTTCTGATGGCGCCCCAGCCGCTGATCATCGACTGCGATCCTGGGATCGACGACGCGATCGCAATCCTGCTCGCCCTCGCGAGTCCCGAGCTGGATGTGCTGGCGATCACCACGGTCGCTGGCAATGTGCCGCTCGCCAACACGACGACGAACGGGCTGCGCGCGTTGGATCTCGTTCGCCGCGCAGATCTCCCGCTCGCGGCCGGCGCTGATCGACCGCTGGTGCGTATCCCCGGCGGAGATTCGTCCGAGACGCACGGCGAGACCGGTCTCGACGGTTCGGAGCTACCAGCACCGTCTCGCGGTTC
>Ga0194055_10001348_pt1 | contig 19970 bp, 22 predicted proteins | sample SepL449m_MetaG_FD_155482 | JGI IMG/M metagenome (GOLD analysis project Ga0194055, IMG submission 155482) | Anoxic zone freshwater microbial communities from boreal shield lake in IISD Experimental Lakes Area, Ontario, Canada - Sep2016-L442-9m | ecosystem: Environmental > Aquatic > Freshwater >...
TGGCGCAGCCGGCCTGCGTCGAGACGCACACCGTCGATCGTCGCTCGTAGTGCATCAGGACGGTCTCGATCAGCGCACCATCATCGAGCTCGAGCGCCCACTTGACCGTGCCTCCGTCGTCAGCCGATCGCTCCGACACCACCGTCAAGCCAGCGGGGAGAATCTCGGCCAACCGACCTCGCAGCGCAGCGGGAATCTCCGTCATCTCGTCGACCCGTCGGAGACCACCATGGAGTCCATCGAAGACCTGCCGAGCCCGGTAGGCCGGCTCTTCGGGGAGAAGTTCTGAGAGGTCCTCGAGCTCGAGGTCATAGGCAGAGCGCACGTCTCCACGCTACGCCGGACACCTCGGGTGGCCGGACAGGCCATTCGCGGGGCAGAATGCCCTCTGGTGTCGGCCCACAGGGGGTCGCACACGGATCGATATCGAAAGAAGGACCCCCATGGAGCTCAAGGGAACGTCAGCCATCGTCACCGGAGGGGCCTCGGGCCTCGGTGAGGCCACCGCCCGCACCCTCGCCAACCGCGGCGCTCACGTCGTCGTGGCCGACCTGAACGCCGAAGCCGGCGAGGCCTTGGCCAAGGAGATCGGCGGCACCTTCGTGTCGTGCAACGTCACCGACACCGACCAGGTGATCGCCGCCGTCGAGGCAGCTGCGGCGGCAGCACCGCTCTTCAGCGTCGTCAACTGCGCCGGCGTCGGCTGGGCCACCCGCACCATCGGCAAGGACGGCGAGTACGCCAGCGCCCACGACCTCGACCTCTACCGCCGCGTCATCGAGATCAACCTGGTCGGCACGTTCAACGTCTGTCGGCTCGCGGCGACCAAGATGAGCGCCAACACCCCAGACGAGGACGGCTGCCGCGGCGCCATCGTCAACACCGCCTCGGTCGCCGCCGAGGATGGCCAGATCGGTCAGGTCGCCTACTCGTCGTCCAAGGGCGGCGTTGTTGGACTGACCCTGCCGCTGGCTCGTGACCTCTCCGCCATCGGCGTGCGCGCCAACTGCATCCTCCCGGGCCTGATCGACACCCCGATCTACGGCTCCGGCGAGGCATCCGAGGAGTTCAAGGCCCGGCTTGGTGCCGGCGTCCTGTTCCCCAAGCGCCTGGGCCGCTCCGAGGAGTTCGCCACCCTGGCCGTCGAGCTGCTGTCCAACAGCTACATCAATGCCGAGTCGATCCGCATCGACGCCGGCATCCGCATGCAGCCGAAGTGATCAACGGCGGAGCGATCCGCCACCGATGTGCACCGATCCCCGGGCCACCTGGTCCGGGGATCGTCGCGTCCGGCGGTCGAGGCCACCCCCGGAGATCCCCGCAGCCCATCGTCGGCGTCGACGCGTCATGACGGGCTGGTGGCGTCAGTAGCGTTGGTGGTGAGTGAGGGAGATGTGGCGATGGACGCTGCGGACTGGGACGATCGCTACGCACAGCCGGGCCTCGTGTGGTCGGACGCCCCGAACGAGTTCCTGGTCGAGTTCGCCGAGCACCTGACGCCGGGTCGGGCGCTCGACCTCGCTGGTGGCGAGGGCCGCAGCTCGGTGTGGCTGGCGCAGCGTGGCTGGGAGGCCACCTGCGTCGACTTCTCCGCCGTGGGCCTCATCAAGGCCGCAGAGCTGGCGGCCACGAAGGGTGTGACCATCTCCACCGTGGAGGCCGACGCGTCCACCTGGCGCTGCGAGGATCCCTTCGATCTCGTCGTGATGCTCTACCTCCAGCTCACGGAGCCTGCTCGCACCAGAGCCCTCGAGGCAGCGGTGGCCTCGGTGGCTCCCGGGGGGACGCTGCTCGTGGTCGCCCACGATGTGGACAACGTGACGGAGGGCTTCGGTGGTCCCGGCGATCCCGCGGTCTGCTACCGGGTTGCCGACGTGACCACGGTTCTCGGTGGCCTTGAGATCGTCGAGGCAGGACAGCGCACGCGCGCGGTCACCACGCCGGACGGTCCTGCCACGGCCATCGACACGCTGGTGGTCGCTCGCCGGCCAGCGAGCTGAGCAAGCGGGGCGGTCAGGCCCTGGCGGTGATCGGCTTGGTGTAGGTGGCCGAGCCGAGGCCGATGATCAGTGCACAGATGAAGCTGAAGAACACCATGAGCACACCGAAGAATGTGCTCTTGCCGAATGCCTTTGCCACATCGTGGAACACGATGAACGCCATCACGATGTTGACGAACGGGATCAGGAACAGCAGCCACCACCATCCGGGACGACCGCCGACCTTGCACAGGGTGTAGACGTTGTAGATGGGGATGATGGCCGCCCACCCGGGACGACCGGCCTTGGCGAACATGGTCCAGAACCCGATGATGGAGAGGACCGCCACGATGAGTCCCCCGACGAGGCTCGACGTCGAGTACTGCGCCGTCGCTGCGATGATTCCGTTCATGTCCCACCCCTTGGTCGACTGCCCCCGACCCTAGTGGGGCCTGGTGGCGGAACGCGGGACGTTCCGGTGCCTCGACGGGGGAGGGTGTGCGATCGTCGCGTGCGGTGATCCAGATCGAGGCGTCGGCGTCAGTCCAGGGAGTCGCCACCAGACTGAGCGGGTGGTGGTGACTGGCCGGGGTTCGTCCAGGTGAGCCGGCGGTCCGGGATGATCCACATGAGGGCGACGGCCGCGTAGAGCGCATAGGAGGCGACCCGATTGACGAAGGCCAGCGCGGTGCCGGCGGCATAGAGACCAACGGAGAGATTCCCCTTGAGGTCGCTGCCGACGGCCTGCGCCACGTGCGACGATCGACCATTGGCCCGGATGATGGTGCGGACCAGTAGCCAGTAGCCGAAGCCCGCCCCGAGCGAGATCATCCCGTAGGCAGCAGCCGGAAGTGCACGGTTCGGGAATGAGCCAACCCAGTCCGTGACGATCGGGAGGAGCGACAACCAGAACAGCAGGAACAGGTTCGCCCACATCACCGACGCGTTCATGCGGTCCGCCGATCGAAGCAGCTGGTGGTGGTTGTTCCAGTAGATCCCCACCACGACGAAGCTCAGCACATAGACGAGCAGCCTCGGGAGCACCTCGTGGAGATCGGTGAATGCGGACCCCGCTGGCGGTTTGACGTTGAACGCCATGATCGTGATGATCACGGCCATGACGCCATCGCTGAAGGTCTCCAGCCGCTCGGTCTCATCGAGTTTCATGGTTCCTCACTGCATGTCGATCTGCGTCGGCGTCGACCGTTCGACTGACGATGCGTGGAGGCCTCATTGCCCCTTCGCTCCGCCGGACAGGGGTTCACTGGTGGTCAGTCCTCCATCAGGCGGAGGGCCAAACGTCGTCCACGACCCTGCTCCAGTGCCAGGGCGATCCACAGACGGAACAGCGCGTCGATGAGCTCTTCCTGATCCTCCCCCACATTGATGGGACGCAGGCCGACAGCGTCGATCAGCTCCTCAAGTGTCGACCGATCCTCAGGTGGGGATGAGTAGAAGAGGTCTGCTCTGCCATCTGAGAACGTCGGGTTGGCCAGATTCTCTCCGCCGAGCGTGTTGAACGCCCGTGCATAGCGAACGTCTGTCGGGAGCGCCGAGCGTGCATTGGCGACCGAGGCGCCCATCTGGTTCGTGGCGTCGACGATGAGCTGCCCATGGAGCTCTGTGGCGAACTCCTCTGCGAAACCGAGCACCGCCGGTCCCGGAATGGCCAAGATCACGACGTCTGCGTCCCGGAGCGCCTCAGAGATCGAGGCGAAGCGTCCTGAGAGAGCATCATGAGGCCTGCGGTCCGGATCTCGAGAACCGAGGATGACCTCGTGGCCGGCGGCCACGAGGCTCGTGCCGAGCGTGGTGCCGATGAAGCCAGTTCCAATGATGGCAACTCTCACGAGCCTCCTCCCAGGTTGGCCCTCAACCTAGGGGTCGCTCGTACCGATGTGACCGTCAGCGTGGGAGGCCGCGGAGGGTCCCCACCTCTGGTGGAGCACGAAATCATCCGACATGAGCAGGGTCCAGCCAGCTGGTGGGCATTGCGCAGCGACCTCGCTCCGCGCCTCCCAACCTGGACGGGACGCAAAGGCTGAGAATCCTGCGACATCACCACCTACAAGGCCGCAGCTCGGCGACCTGACACTCTGAGGGGTCACCGCGCTGTGCCAGTGCCATTCGTCGACGGGGCGGATGGCATCTCACCATTGGCAGCGCCGGGCAACTGGCCATTGGCAGCACCCGGGAACTGGCCGCCACCCGGGATCCGGCCATTGGCAGCACCCGGGAACTGGCCGCCACCCGGGATCTCACCCCTGGCAGCACCCGGGAACTGGCCGCCACCCGGGAACTGGCCCGACGGTGTCGTCGAAGTTGAGTTTCCATGGACGGCATACCCGATGAAGAACCCAGACAACGCAAAGACGGCTCCGCCGACTGCGATGCCGATCATCCGCGCCCACTTGGCGTTGGAAGGGGGCTGTTCGGATCTCGGCGTCTCGATCGAGTTGTCTACATGCTGGTCAGTCATTGGTTCTCCTCAGGATTTCGTGGTTGATGTCAGGTCATAGATGGTGGTGCCGTCGATCGACTGCGATGCGAAGGTGGACGTCACCCAGTCCGTGATCTGTTGCGACGTGCCCGTCGAGCCATTCCCGCCTGGCATGGAGCCACCCATCGAGCCGCCGATGAAGTAGTGGATACGGCCTTCGGCCACGTACCGCTTGAACTCCGCGAGGGTCGGGGAGGGATCGCTGCCATTGAATCCGCCGATCGCCATGACAGGAAGGCCAATCGCGAGCTGATAGCCAGCGGCCTGGTTCGCTCCGACCGTCGCGGCGATCCAGGTGTAGCCATCCGAATGCTTCTTGAGCAGTGCGGCCATCGCATCGCTCGGTCGGCTCCCATCGAGCAGCGCACCTGGGCCACCTTGACCGCTCGGAAGCTCGAAACCGCTCGGGAATCCTTCGCCACGTGCACCGCCGAACCCGCCCAAGGAACGCATGGAGGCGGGTCCTGCAGTCGGGATGGAGCCCGTGTGCGGAGACGAGGCCGTCGAGAGCGAGTAGGCGACTGGACCGGCGAACGCCACGACGAGCAGCGCGATGGCCATCGGAGTTCGAACCTTTGCCATGAGTGATCCGCCGAAGAGGAGCACCATGGAGGCGACCACTCCCATCGCCAACACCACCCAGCGCAACCACGGATGCCAGTCCGGCGTCCGATCCAACAGCACGAACGCCCAACCGGCAGTGAGAACGACGCCCAGGGCGAGAAGGTTGCGCCACACGATGAGGTCACGTCTGCGCCAAGCCTCAATCGCACCGATTCCAATCACGGCACCGATGGCTGGTGACAACGCAACGGTGTAGTACTCGTGGATGATGCCCTTCGAAAGGCTGAAGAGCACGGCGGTGAGCACCAACCACCCACCCCACAGCAGGAGCGCTGCACGGACACGATCCGTGCGTGGTCGGCGCAGTGTTGCGATGAGTCCCACGACGAGAACGAGCAGCGCGGTCGGAATCAGCCAGCTGGCCTGTCCGCCGAACTGCGCGTTGAACATTCGAGTGATGCCGGTGGCACCCCACATGCTTCCGCCGCGTCCCCCACCCATTCCTCCGACGCTGCCGGTCTCGTTCCCACTGATGCGGCCGAGGCCGTTGTACCCGAAGAGCACCCCGAAGAACGTGTTGTCCTGTGAGCCGCCGATGTAGGGGCGGCTCGACGCCGGCCACAGCGAGATGATCAGGACCCACCAGCCCGCTGCGGCGATGGTCGACAACCCCATTGCGGCGATCTGGAGAACACGCCGACCCAGACGATGCGGTCCGGCGAGCAGGTAGACCCCGACGAGAATCGGAACGATCACGAACGCTTGGAGCTCCTTGGCGAGGAACGCAAGACCGATCATGGCGCCAGACGCGATCAGCCACCTTGTGCGCCCATCCTCAATCGCTCGCGTGAGGAAGTAGGCAGAGGCGACCAGGAGCAGAACGAGCGCTGCATCAGGATTGTTGAATCGGAACATCAGCACAGCGACTGGAGTGGTCGCCATGACCGCTCCGGCGATGAGACCGGCCGAAGCGCCGAACCACCGCTTGATGGTCAGGTAGAGAAGTCCGACCGCGGCGACTCCTTCGAGCGCTTCCGGGACAAGGATGCTCCACGAGTTCACTCCGAACACCCTCGCTGCGAGCTCCATCGGCCAGAGCGCAAGCGGGGTCTTGTCGACGGTGATCGAATTCGCAGCATCACTAGAGCCGAAGAGGAACGCCTTCCAGCTCACTGAGCCGGCCTGCACCGCAGCGGAATAGAACGAGTTCGCCCATCCGGACGCTCCGAGCCCCCAGAGGTAGAGGAAGCCGGTGGCGACCAAGAGCGCAGCAACCGCAGGGCGAACCCATCGTGGGTCTTCAGTGGGCCGGGTCAGCAATTTCATCGTCCGATCTTTCTGTAGTCGCCATCGAGCGCCGCGAGCCGAACGACGGATGCGAGCATCCACGAGGCGAGCAGGGCGATGACGGTGAGTAGCTGCGACGCTCCGAGAACCGACGTCACGAGGAGCGTCATCGTCGAGAGGATCAGCGCCGCGATGAAGACGAAGAACGCTCGCGCCCACTGGACGTGACGGCGTCGGGCCGTCAGTCGGGCATTCGCCCAACTATTCGCCGCAAAGGTCGCACTCAACGCAATCAGGTTCGACGCGAAGACCCCAACCGTCGACTGGAGCAGAAGGAAGAGCACCAGCGAGACGGTGGTGCTGATCGCGCCAATGAGTCCGAATGTCACCAACCGTCGACCGAAATCGTCGTCGGGTTCGTATCGCTCAGCACCGGCGAGGTCGATATCGCCACCACCGCGCAGGAACTTCCACGCCATCCGGGAGCTTCCGAGGAGGTCGTCGGCCGCGGTGCCGATGACCTTCACACGGCTGTCCGGGTCATCCACCCAGTCGACGGGGACCTCATGGACCCGAAGACCGTTGTGGTCGGCGAGAAGCAGCAGCTCCGTATCGAAGAACCAGCCGTTGTCCTCAATCTTCGGAAGCAATTGTCGTGCGATATCCGAACGGACGGCCTTGAATCCGCACTGAGCGTCGCGCACCTTCGTGGCGAACACGGTGCGAAGAATGGCGTTGTAGCAGCGCGAGATGAATTCCCGCTTCGGGCCGCGAGCGACACGTGCGCCGAGGGCAAGCCGTGATCCAAACGACAAATCGGAATGGCCGGAGACAAGCGGCGCAACGAGCGGGAGCAGTGCATCGAGGCCAGTCGAGAGGTCAACATCCATGTAGGCAACAACATCGGCATCACTGACCGACCACGCTGTCCGCAGCGCCAGACCGCGGCCCTTCTGGTCGAGGTGAATAGCTTCAACATGTTCGAACTCTTGGGCAAGACGCTGCGCAGTGGCCCAGGTGCTGTCGATCGACGCGTTGTCGACGATCGTGATCCGCCATGTGAACGGAAACGCATCAGCTAGATAGGCGCGGAGCAGTTCGACGCTCCGGGCAAGACCGACCTCTTCGTTGTAGACCGGAATGATGATGTCGACCACCGGCACAGGAGGAGAAGACGGATCCGGGGTCACGCTGGTACCGAATGGTCCCGGCGAGGTTGAAGCGGTCTCTTCCATGGCCGCAAGACTGACCGACAGACATCAGAACCGACCGAGAGCCACCTGAGAGTTCACTGGGAGAATGCGTCCGGGATTCGCTCAGCGAACTCTCAGCAAATTCTCACCTTGATCGACAACCATGGGGATATGCGAAACGCGAACATCCTGCTCGTCGACGATGAGGACAATCTCCGATCGATGCTCGAGGCGGCCCTCTCCCACAACGGGTTTGCTGTCGACCCGGCTTCCAACGGCCGCACCGCCATCGAGAAGGCTGTTGCCACGTCTCCCGATCTCATCGTGCTCGACATCATGATGCCCGATCTCGATGGGTTCGAAGTCTGCCGTCGACTTCGCAACGACGGGATCAAGACCCCGATCCTCTTTCTCACCGCAAAGGACGCAACTGAGGACAAGGTGCGCGGTCTCACTCTCGGCGGAGACGATTACCTCACCAAACCGTTCAGCCTCGAAGAGTTGGTTGCTCGAGTCAATGCGCTTCTTCGGCGAGCGGGCAGCGAGACCTGCACCTCTGCGGTGCTCACCTGCGCAGACCTCGTCTTGGACGATGATGCCCACAAGGTCACACGAGCAGGGAGCGAGATCCGACTCTCCCCCACCGAGTTCGACCTTCTTCGATTCCTGCTCACGAATCAAGGTCGCGTGATGTCAAAAGCACAGATCCTTGATCACGTCTGGCACTTCGACTTCGGCGGCGACGGCGGAATCGTAGAGACCTACGTTGGGTATCTGCGACGCAAGATCGACCAGGTCGAACCCCGTCTCCTTCACACAATCCGAGGCATCGGCTACACGTTGCGGATCGAGAGCTGACATCGATGTCGCTCAAGGCGCGACTTCTTCTCGGCGTAGGGATGATCGCCCTGTTGCTCGTGATCGCCGCAGTCGCCGTGGAGAAGACAACCTCGTCGTATCTCAATTCCAAGCTCGACGAGCAACTCGCACTCCTCGCACGACCACCCGGCACTGGACAGGCATTGCCGCCAAACATCTCGACACCGATCGCCCGACCTCCCACGGATCAGGGCAAAGGGGCACAACCAGTTCCGTCCCTCACGACGTTGTACGCCGGAACGTTCGTCAACGGAGTCCTCGTCACCACGATTCGACCCTTCACAGGATCAGTCTCAACGGCCCAACCTCAGATCTCCGAGTCCGAGGCTCGGCGCCTTGCACAACAGTCATCCTTCGCCGACGCGTCGACCACATCGGGTGGCGGCAACTACCGCGTCACTGCACGCGCCGCCGTGGACGGCCGAATCATCGTGTTCGGCATCCCGCGAGGCGATGTCGACACCACGATCCAGCGACTTGTGATTGTTGAGGCCATCACCTGCGCGTTGATCCTGCTCGTCCTGGGCTTCATCACATGGTGGGTTCTGCGCCTCGGGGTTCGACCTATCCGGAAGATGACGGCCGCTGCCACCGGAATTGCAGACGGTGATCTACGAGGAAGGATTCCTGACGCCGCAAAGGGCACCGAGGCGGGCGAGCTTGGCGATGCGCTCAACCGGATGCTCGAACAGATCGAGGGGGCGTTCGAGACCCAGGCACAGACAGAGGCCCAGCTGCGACGGTTCATCGGAGATGCCTCCCACGAACTTCGTACGCCAATCACCACGATTCGGGGGTACGCCGAGCTCTATCGCAATGGTGGGCTCGCCGAGCCCGAAAGACTCGATTCCGCGATGGTCCGAACTGAAGCAGAGGCAACTCGCATGGGTTCACTAGTCGAAGACATGCTCGCCCTTGCCCGACTCGACCAAGGCATCCATCGACCATTCAGCCCTGTCAACATCGACCGGGTGGTTGCAGCCGCGCTGAGCGATGCGATCGTCAACAACCCGAGCCATACGTTCACTTCAGACATCGAGCCAGTGATTGTGAACGGCGACTCCGACCAACTGTTTCAAGTCACATCGAACCTCATTCTCAACGCGGTGATGCATGGCAATCACGAAGGTCAAATTCGTCTCGCTGTGGGCGAGCGCAGCGGTTTCGCGATAGTCAGCGTCGAAGATGACGGACCGGGCATGAACCCCGATGATGTCGCTCGAGCCTTCGAGCGCTTCTACCGAGCCGACGAGTCGCGCAGCCGGAATTCCGGCGGCAGCGGCCTGGGGCTCTCGATCGTTCAGGCAATCGTTCAGGCTCACCACGGTCACGTCAAAATTGAATCTCCGGTGACATCGACCGGCTCCGGGACTCGAGTCGTGGTGACAATCCCTTCAGTTGACGGAGACGTAGTCGCCTGAACCCATGGAGGACTTGGGCCCCGCGCACTCCCCAAACTCGTCGCCACCGACGGCACGCGGGCCGTTGATTCGCCGCTGCGCGCCGCCTTCCGCACCAATCCCGCTCCCATGGCTCAGGGGGATGCGCGTCGGCTCACTCATTGTTCCGACGCAGACTTAGCCCTTCCCATCACGTCTCGCTCGGTCCCAATTCCCCTTGGGGTTGAACGTGCTTGCTCCTAAGGCGTCCTAACGGCCATCGAACCAGCAACCACAGATCACGGATGACCTCTGTCGAGTTGGTGAACGCCCTAGACGTCAGAATCGTCAGCTTCCACCACTCACCATGTCACCGAGCACTCGGCCACCTTGGCCAAGTGATCAGTTGCCACGACCGAGGTTGTCGAAGCGGGCGAGGTGGCCACGGAACACCAGCCGGGCGGTGTCGGTCGGGCCGTTGCGGTGCTTGGCGATGATGACCTCGGCCTCTGGAGAGGCCTGGGGGTCGTAGGCCTGCTCGCGGTAGAGGAACATCACGACATCGGCGTCCTGCTCGAGCGAGCCGGACTCTCGGAGGTCCGAGAGCATCGGGCGCTTGTCTTGGCGCTGCTCGAGGCCACGGGACAGCTGTGAGAGCGCCACCACCGGGCACTCGAGCTCACGCGCCAGGATCTTGAGGCCACGGCTCATCTCCGCCACCTCCACCTGCCGATTCTCTGCTTTGGAGCGGCCCGTCATCAGCTGCAGGTAGTCGATCATCACCAGGCCCAGCTCACCGTGCTGCTTCTTGAGTCGGCGAGCCCGGCTCCGGATGTCCATCACGGTCAGATGGGGGTTGTCGTCGATATAGATCGGTGCGTTGGAAAGGCGGGTGACCTGGTCGTTCACCTTCCTCCAGTCAGACTCGTTGAGCTGGCCGAGCTTCATCTTCTGAGCATCGACGCTCGACTCCGAGGCCAAGAGGCGTTGGGTCAGCTCGAGGTGGCTCATCTCGAGAGAGAACAGCAGGGCCGGCTTGCGCTCCATCACGCCCACGTGGACGAGGATCCCGAGAGCAAAGGCTGTCTTTCCCATGGCTGGTCGAGCGCCGATGATCGAGAGTGAAGACGGCTGGAGGCCGGACAGCACCCGGTCGACGTCGATGTAACCAGTACGGATGCCGGTGACCTGACCACCATTCTTCGACAGCTGGTCGATCCTGTCGAGACTGGGGTCGATCAGATCGTTCAGCAGCACCATGGTGTCGGCGCTGCGCGCATCGGAGATCTCCATGAGCTTGATCTCGGCTTCGTCGACGGCCTGCTCGACATCGGACGGAGAGGAGTAGGCCAGGTCGGAGATCTCTCCTGCCACCGCTGCGAGACGCCGCAGGGTGGAGAGCTCCTTGACGATGGTGGCGTAGTGCTGGACATTGGCCACCGATGGGGTCGTCGACTGCAGCTCGACAAGCTCTGCCGGATCGGCGACCAGGTCTGCGGCCAAGGTCCGCTTCATCTCGTCGGTGACGGTCACCACGTCGACCGCTTCGCCACGATCGCTCAATTGGGTCATGGCTCGGAAGAGGTTGCCGTGGCGGGGCTTGTAGAAGTCCTGCGCCGTGCAGACCGCGGCGGCGATGTTGATGGCATCGCCGCTCAGCAGCATGGCGCCGAGGAGCGATTCCTCGGCGCTCAGGTCATGCGGTGGGGTGCGAGGTCCGCTCGATCCAGGCGATGGGTGGAGCTGACGGGGGCGAGGAGTATCGAAGGCTTGGACCATGAGACCTCAACTGTCGCCTATCGAGGCTGGGGAGCGATAGGGGGAAAGCCCGTGGATCTTGTGGGGACAACCCTGTGGGCAACCGGAAGATGGATCCATGCGACCAGCCTCGCTGGCGCCTGTGACAACCAATGGCGGGACGCGAACGAGGCGCCCCGATGGGGCGCCTCGTCGCACTGCAGGGAGCTGGTGCTCAGCCCTGTGCGATGACCTCGATCGAGACCTCGACGACCACGCCGTCGAACAGCTCGATGGCCACCTGGCTCGAGCCGACCTCCTTGAGGTGCTCTGGGAGGATGACCTTGTGCTGGTCGATCTCGATGCCCTTCTGGCTGGCGATCGCCGCGACGATCTCCACGGGACCCACCGAACCGAAGAGTCGGCCACCGGCGGCGGCGCGGGCCTGAATGCCGATGACGGCACCTCCGAGCACCCCGGCTTGCGCCTGGGCGGCGGCGCGGTCCTTGGCGTCACGCATGTCGCGAGACTTGCGCATTGACTCTGCCTGCTCTTCCATCTTGCCGTTGGCCTCAAGGGCCTTGCCACCTGGGAAGAGGAAGTTGCGGGCATAGCCGCCTGCCACCTCGACGACGTCGCCGCGACGGCCGACGCCCCTGATGTCCTCACGAAGCAACACCTTCATCAGATCTCCTCCTCGGTGCTCTCGACGGCCTCCAAGGCCTCGACGACGGCAGCGTCCTCAAGGGTCTCGGCAACCTCGTCGGACACCTCGGCCTCCTTCGCAGCCCCCTCGTCACGACGCGGGCCGCGATCCGAACGCTCTGGGCGGTCGCCACGGTCCCGACGGGCCGGACGCTCGGTCACCGTGCGCTGGGTGTAGGGCAGCAGGACGAGCTCACGAGCCGTCTTGATGGCCTCGGCAACGTCGTGCTGGTGCTGCTCGCAGTTTCCGGTCACCCGACGAGCGCGGATCTTGCCCCGGTCGGACATGAACTTGCGGAGCGTGTTCAGGTCCTTGTAGTCGATCCAGACCGTCTTGTCGCGGCAGAACTGGCATGGCTTCTTCTTGAAGCCGCGCTTGAGGTCCTTGGGATTCCTCTTCGTCGTTCGGGTAGGGGGTCGTGCGGCCATTAGAAAGGCTCCTCGTCGTATCCGTAGCCGGCGCCTGCCGCCGGCTCATTCTGGGTTGGGGTAGTGGGGCGGGGGACCGGTCGGCCGCCACCACCATCGCTGCGTTCATTCCGGGTCACCTGGGCGCTGGCCCAGCGAAGGGAGGGGGCGATCTCGTCGGCGACGATCTCGATCACGGAGCGCTTGTCGCCCTCCTTGGTCTCCCAGGAGCGCTGCTCGAGACGTCCGGTCACCACCACGCGCATGCCCTTGGTCAGGGACTCGGCGGTGTTCTCGGCCATCTCACGCCAGCAGACCACGTTGAAGTAGGAGACCTGCTCCTCCATCTCCTGGGTCTGGCGGTTCTGCCACCGACGGTTCACGGCCACGCCGAAGGACGCGTTGGCCTGGCCGCTGTTGGTGAACCGGAGCTCGGGGTCGCGGGTCAGGTTGCCCACGACGGTCACGGTGTTATCAGCCATGGTGCGCTCCTCAGACCTAGGCCGCAGCCACGACGGCGTCGGGGATGCGGATGATCTTGTGGCGAAGCACCTCGTCGGCGATCCGCAGCGTCCGGTCGAGCTCGGCCACGGTTGACGGCTCGCCAGTGAAGCTGACGATGACGTAGTAGCCCTCGGTCTTGTGCTTCACCTCGTAGGCGAAGGGACGCCGTCCCCAGCGATCGAGGGCGCCGGCCTTGCCGTCGACCTCATCGATCAGTGCCAGCGACCGATCAAGTGAGGCCTGGATGGCCTGGGGCTCAATCGATACGTCATAGATGATTACGGCTTCGTAGTGCCGCATGTGCAACCTCCCTCTGGACCGACCTGGTGGCCGGGCCCCACGACTCTCGCGGGGCAGGGTCTCAACTGTCCCTCGTCTGTGTGACGAGGAACTGACTACTCTAGACGTTCTTGGGCGACTGCACCGCCGGCCAGACTCGATCAGCCCTTGAGGTGGCTGCGCAGATCCTCTGAGGTCACGTAGGACTCAGCCGGCCCGGGGAAGCCGCCGGAGCGGACGTCCGCCACAAAGGCCGCCACCGCTCCGGTCAGCAGGGTCGCGCCATCAAGGTACTGGCGGACGAATTTGGGCGGCGTGCCGGTGCCGAGACCCATGGCGTCGTGGAAGACAAGGACCTGGCCATCGGTGGCCGGCCCTGCACCGATGCCGATGGTCGGGATCGAGCGCTCGAGGGTGATCGCCGCCCCGAGGCCGTCGGGTACGCCCTCGAGGACGACAGCGAAGCAACCGGCCTCCTCAAGCGCCGCTGCATCTTGGCGGATCACGTCGGCGGCATCGGCGGAGCGGCCTTGAACCTTGAAGCCACCGAAGGCTCGGACCGACTGCGGAGTGAGCCCGAGATGCCCCATGACCGGAATCTCCGCGTCGATGATGGCCCCGATCACCTCAAGTCGGTTGACGCCGCCTTCGAGCTTGACGGCGTCGGCACCGGCTCGCACCAGTGCCGCCGCCGACCTCACGGCCTCTTCCACGGTCACGTGGTAGCTCAGCCACGGCAGGTCACCGATGATCAGTGCCGCCGGTCGGGCTGCGGCCACCGCTGCGGTGTGATGCACCATGTCGTCGACGGTGACCCGGAGCGTGTCCTCGTGACCAAGGACGACGTTGCCCACCGAGTCTCCGACGAGGATCAGGTCGACCCCACCAGCGTCGACCAGGCGGGCCGTGGGTTCGTCATAGGCCGTCATCATTGCCAGCCGCGGCCCGCCGGCCGAGGCCTTGGTGGTCCGGATGGCAGGGACTGACGTGCGACGTGCTCTCATGATCCGCTCCTCGACCGCCGGGAAGCCGGCGTGGCTGCTGCGTCTCCAGGGAACCGGCGAAGCAGATGATGGAACTTGCAGGCGGTGCAGACCTCGACCGTGTAGGCCTGAACCGGCTCCTCTCGACGCAGAAGGCGCTTGAGCTCGGTGGCCGTCCCGGGGCAGGTCCCCCCGGCGGGAAGCTTGGCCCCGAACACATAGGTGACCTCGACCGTGACGGCGTCGTCGCACACCGGACACCGGTCCTCAGTGGGACGTCCGATGTTGCGCGCCGCTCGAAGGAGTTCAGGGTGAGCGTCGCAGACGTCCTCGGCCGACAGACGGCCCGATCGAACCGCCGCTGCCTTGGCATTGCGCACAAGCCGGTACTCGACTGATGCCTCTCCCGGTCCCGTGACGCCCTTGGTCCGACTCACCTCCAGAACCCTAGTGGCGATGGCCAGCCTGATCTCCTGCAGCATGAACTACCCATTCGTTATATCGATGCGATATGATTGCTTTGTGCTTGAGCTCGCCATCCTTGGACTCCTCGGAGACGGACCTCTCCACGGCTACGAGATTCGTCGTCGCCTTCGCGCCCAGATGGGCCTTGTCGCCAACATCTCCTTCGGCTCGCTCTACCCCGCGTTGGCTCGCCTCGAAGCCGCCGGTGATCTGATCGCCCTCGAAGGCGAGACCGAGGCAGCGATCCTGCCCTCAACCGGGTCACTCAGTGGTGAACGAGCAGCACTCAAGGCCCGTCGCCTCGTCGGGACCCGGTCCCGACGGAGCAAGAAGGTCTATCGAATCACCGATGCGGGCCTGCTCCACTTCGCCGAACTGCTCAATGCCGCTCCCTCGAAGGATGATTCGCGCACCTTCGGTCTGCGCTGGTCCTTCGCCCGACACCTCGCCCCGACCGCCCGGTTGGCCCTGCTTGAGCGCCGTCGGGCGCAGCTCGTCCAGCACCTCGACGAAGCAGCGGGGACCGATGGGCTCGACACCTACGCCCGCAGCGTCGTCGAGCACGCTGCCGATGGCGTGGCCCGTGACATCGCCTGGCTCGATGACCTCATCGCCGCCGAGCGAGCTGCTCAACCGCTCACATCCGACCAGGCCGCCTCGGCCCCCCCATCCGCTCCGGCCTCGCCCGGATTCTGACCAAGAAGCAAGGAGACATCATGCCCACCCCCATCAAGGTCGCCATCGCCGGCGTCGGGAACTGCGCCAGCTCGCTCATCCAGGGCGTCGAGTACTACCGGGGCGCCGACCCCGACGAGATCGTCCCGGGACTCATGCACGTCGTCCTCGGCGGCTACCACGTCAGTGACCTCAAGTTTGTGGCCGCCTTCGACGTCGACGCCCTCAAGGTGGGCCACGACCTCTCCAAGGCCATCCTCGCCAGCCAGAACAACACCATCAAGTTCGCCGACGTCCCCGGTCTTGGGGTCGAGGTCCAGCGGGGGCCGACTCACGACGGCCTTTCGAAGTACTACCGCGAGGTGATCGAGGAGTCCGCTGCCGAGGCGGTCGATGTCGCCCAAGCCCTTCGGGATTCCGGGGCTGAGGTGCTTGTCTCCTACCTGCCGGTCGGATCCGAGATCGCCCAGCGAGCCTATGCCCAGGCCGCCATCGACGCGGGGGTGGCCTTCGTCAATGCCGTGCCGGTCTTCATCGCCTCTGACGCCGACTGGGCCCGCAAGTTCCGCGACGCCAACGTGCCGATCATCGGTGACGACATCAAGAGCCAGGTCGGCGCAACCATCGTCCACCGGATCCTGACCCGCCTGTTCGAGGACCGGGGCCTCGCCCTCGACCACACCTACCAACTCAACGTCGGCGGGAACATGGACTTCAAGAACATGCTCGACCGTGATCGGCTTGAGTCGAAGAAGATCTCGAAGACGCAATCGGTCACCTCGCAGATGGACCACAAGGTGCTCGACGCCGACGATGTCCACATCGGCCCGTCGGACCACGTGCCGTGGCTCAAGGACCGCAAGTGGTGCTACATCCGCATGGAGGGACGCAACTTCGGCGACGTGCCACTCGACCTTGAGCTCAAGCTCGAGGTCTGGGACTCACCGAACTCGGCCGGTGTGATCATCGACGCCGTTCGCTGCGCCCGCCTCGCCCTCGATCGGGGCATCGGTGGCCCGCTGCTCGGTCCTTCGGCCTACTTCATGAAGTCGCCGCCCGTGCAGTACCACGACGACGTGGCCATGGCCATGGTCGAGGAGTTCGCCGCGGGCGACCCCGGCCCGGTCTGGCCCGCGGACTGAGCCTTCGGCGACCGGACATCGGGTCGCCCGCTCCCTAGCCTCTCCCGCATGGGACGAGTGCTCACCTGTCGGACGGCGGCGGCCCTCGGGGCCGTCGTCGTCGCGTTCGCCGTCGTGGTGACCGTGGTGGCCCTGCGGCCGACCGCGCACCACGCTGTCATCCCGGCGCACCACGTGCGGCCGCACCACCCCGGGTCGCCGACCGCCACCACGATGACCGGCGTCGCCACCGGTGGGCCCCCACCACCGACGAACGCCGTGGTGCAGGTCGAGTCGGGCACCACCACGACCTCGACGCCCCCCGTCACCCCCTGCCCCGTCCAGCCGCTCGCCGGAGACGGCGTTTGGCCGGTGGTCGACGGATCTCGCGGCACCGGGGTCGCCCCCGCCTGCGGCATCCTGACCAACGTCGAGGTGCCGTCGCTGACCCAGTGGACGACGACGGGCTCGCCGACGTCGTGCACCTGGACCACCTACGCCACTGCCTCGGCCGACCCCGGGTCGGTCATCGCCACCCACTCCGGGGCCGGACCCTCGCTCATGGCCTTCGGCGACGCCGTGGCGGCCGTGCGGGCTGAGGGCTGTGGCCCGTGGGTGCCCTGGCCGGCGTCCGACTCGTACTGGCTGGTCCCACCGAGCCCGTCCACCACGCCCTTCGGCGACGGGACCTACCCCTTCTGGCTCGGGATCTCCGACGGCACCTGGCAGGCCAGCGGCGGGCCCGACTGTCGCTGGGAGGTTCTGCGCGGGTTCACCGGGACCCCGGCGGACGTGATGGACGCCGGCTCGAGCACGGGACCGACCATCGTCACCATGGCGATGGCCGTCGGGGGCGACCAGACCGGCGACAACCATGGCGGGTTCGCCTCACAAGGGTGCGGCGCCTGGACCTATGTGGGCGGCGCCTCGATCAGATGAGCCACCTCCGGGCGATCAGGTCTTCCGGTCCGCCCACCAGGCATCGAGTCGGCGACGGGCCTCCTCCTCGCCGAGGGGGCCCTCGTCCATCCGCAGCTCGAGCAGGAAGTCCAGCGCCTGGCCCACGTCACGGCTCGGCTCGATGCCAAGGTGCTCCATGATCTGCGCCCCGTCGAGATCTGGCCGGATGGCGTCGAGCTCCTCTTGGTCGCGCAGCTCGACGATCCTGGCCTCGAGCTCGTCCATCCGGGCGTCGAGCTGCCGGGCCTTGCGAGCATTGCGAGTCGTGCAATCGCAGCGGGTGAGCTCGTTGAGCAGGTCGAGCAGTGGGCCGGCGTCGCGCACGTAGCGGCGGACCGCCTTGTCGGTCCAGCCGAGCCGGTAGGTGTGGAACCGCAGGTGGAGCTCGACGAGTGCCACGACCGTATCGGTGTCCTCGTTCGAGTACCGCAGTGCCTCCATCCGGCGGCGCGTCATCCGGGCTCCCACCACCTCGTGGTGATGGAAGGTCACGCCACCATTGACGAAGTTCCTGGTCTTGGGCTTCCCGACGTCGTGAAACATGGCGGCGAGCCGCAAGAGTCGAATCGGCGAGGTCTTGTCGATCACCGCCATCGTGTGAGCCAGCACGTCCTTGTGGTGATGGATCGGGTCCTGCTCGAGTGCGAGGCCCGGGAGCTCGGGCAAGAAGTGCTCCGCCAACCCGGTCTGCACGATGAACCAGAGCCCCCGGGAGGGAACCTCGAGCATCATTAGACGATCGAGCTCCTCGCGGATCCGCTCGGCCGAGACGATCGAGAGTCGATCGGCGAGTTCGGCGATCGCCCGCAGAAGATCGGGATCCGGCGCCAGGTCGAATCGGCATGAGAACCGAGCGGCGCGGAGCATTCGGAGGGGATCGTCTTCGAAGCTGACCCTGGGGTCGAGCGGGGTCCGCAGGACCCCGGCGGCGAGATCGCCCAACCCCCCGTGCGGGTCGTGGAGCGTCAGGCCGGGCAACTCGAGGGCCATGGCATTGATCGTGAAATCGCGTCGGGAGAGATCAGCGTCGATCGAGTCGCCGAAGGTCACCTCGGGCTTGCGCGAGTCAGGATGGTAGTGCTCGGCCCGGTGAGTCGTGATCTCAAAAACCTTGCCCCGGTGGCGCGCCCCGATGGTTCCGAATCGCTTGCCCTGGGTCCAGACGGCGTCAGCCCATCCCTCGACCAGGGCTTCGATCTCGTCCGGAAGGGCATCGGTGGTCAGGTCGAGGTCGGTCTTGGCCTCCACGGGTGCCGTTCCGTCGAGCAGGGCATCGCGCACCGAGCCACCGACGAGGTAGATCCGGTGCCCGGCCGCCACGAATCGCTCGACCAGCGTCGCCGTGTCGGCCACGAGGCCCCGGAAGCGCTCAGGAACGTTCTCATCGGGCACCTCTTCACGGTAGTTGTCGCCAGCCAGTGCATCGGTACCGTCTAGCGTCGTGACTGTGGCGGCGAGGGCGAGACACCGGCTCGGCGCGGCGATCGCCGTCGTGATCATGGCCGTCGTCGCACCGCTCAGTGTGCCCGCCGGCTCGGCGCCGGCTCCCAATGGCCTGCGTCTGGTCTCACAGACGACCACGGTCCAGCCCGGCTCCGACGGATCAGGTCGCTTTCAGATCGCTTTCACCCGGCCTTCCGGCACCGGCGGAGCCACCGTCACCACTCGGCTCTACGCGCCACTGTCGACGCGATCAGGATTCCTCGCCGCCCTGTCGCCTGCTGGTCCGATCTCCGAGATTGCTGAGACCGCTCCATTGTCGCTCGGCTGTCTCCCCCGGACCGGCGACGACGGCTCGGGCCGTCGTCTCAGCATCACCGTGATGGCCAGTGCCTCGGGAGCTCACGCCCCTCGACTGTGTGCCGGCGCACCGACCAACCCGGTCTGGATCCTCCGCTGCAGCCTCGGGGGCGGCCGCTGCAGCGGCGTCTATCCCGTGGTCCTCAGCGTGCGATCGGGCTCGCAGGTGGCGTCTCTCACCACCTTCCTCACGGTTGCCGAGGCTCCGGCGGTCGAAGCCCTCCGGGCCAGTCCGATCCTGACGCTCGGGCCAGAAGCAACCGCTGACCAGGTAGCGGGCCTCGCCGGGGCACTGCGCTCATCTCCCGCCACGTCCGCCGACGTCATGCTGGCACCGACTGCCGCCACGCGGCTGGCGACCTCCTCGACTGGCCGTCGGGCCCTCGCTGAGCTGGCCACAGCGACCAGATCCGAAACCCACGAGGTGGTGCGGTCACCCTTCGTGTCCATCGACCCCGGTGCGCTGTCCGCCTCGGGTCTCTCGGCCCAGATCCCCCTTCAAATCACCCGTGGCGCCCGACTGCTGCGCCGAGCCGGCATCCCATCGACCAG
>Ga0194055_10001351_pt1 | contig 19950 bp, 19 predicted proteins | sample SepL449m_MetaG_FD_155482 | JGI IMG/M metagenome (GOLD analysis project Ga0194055, IMG submission 155482) | Anoxic zone freshwater microbial communities from boreal shield lake in IISD Experimental Lakes Area, Ontario, Canada - Sep2016-L442-9m | ecosystem: Environmental > Aquatic > Freshwater >...
CCCGAGCCGAGGAAGATCAGGCACCGCCAGCTCATAGTTCGTGGACATGGCGATCAGCTCATCGGCCACCACCAGGGCAGTCGTCCACCAGACCACACCCTCATTCGGGTAGAAGCCCAATCGGACGTATCCACCCACCCGGCCCTCGGCGTCGACGACGTCGAGGTAGTACGACTCATTCCAGAGGGCATCGGCCGGGGCCACGTGGCGCTGCTCATCGGCCGGGTCGACCGTCCAGTCGTTGCTCATCTCATCTCCTGTCATGGGGTCATGTCGTGGCTCAGTCACCCGGGGCCTCAGAAGGCATCGAGGGCGTCAAGGTCAATGGCGTGGTCGGCGTGGCGTCCCACCGAGCAGAGGAACATCTCGTCCCCGCGATCCGTGCGCTGCACCAGCATTGCCGCGCCCACCCCGAGAACCACCCCAGCCAGCGTGCCAAGGCGATAGGAGCGATCGAGCTCGGCTCGGCCATAGCCCGTGACCCCGGCGCCGGCGAGATGACCGAGATACGCAGTGATCAATCCGTCCTCCGCCTCCCGGCGCTCGTGCGCCGGCAGGTTTCCGCCGAGGAAGTACGCGAGGTCATCGGCCGCCGAGCCCCAGACGCAGGTCTGGAAGTCGACCACCACTGGACGCTGCTCTCCGGGAACGAACAGCAGGTTGTCGAGCCGGAAATCGCAGTGGATGGCTGTCTTGGGTCCCTCCTTGGCGGCGTACCAGTCCGCCATCCGGGGGATGAAGCCCTCGAGGAGACCGACCTGCTCTGGCGTGAGCTGGGCTCCGTAGCGCTCGAGGAAGCCCGGGAAGACCCCCTGGACCACGCTGGCGGTGAAGGCTTCGAGCCCTGGTCCCCCTCGCCCGAGCCACGCCAGGCCAGCAAGGCTCGAGTCCTCCCAGCACGGTCCGTGGAGACCGGCCAAGTCCTCGAGGCATGCGGCGGCCTCAGCGACACTGCACCCGTCGATCTGATCGCCTTGGCGGGCGCCGACGATGTCCTCGAGCACCAGGGTGAACGTCCCCGCCTCGAGGTCGAGAGCGCAGAACAGCGCATCGGGAACGCGCATGGCGAGCCGCTCGGCGAGCTCGGCATAGAAGCTGACCTCGACCTCGTAGGCCCGCATCATCTTGCCCGTCGATCGGCTGGTCTCGTCCGAGGAGGCGAACTTGGCGACGAGGGAGGACGGCACCCCGGTGCCCTCGATCGAGATCCGGACAGTGTCGGCCATCTGGCCGGTGCCCACAGGCTCAATACTGATGGTCCGCACGCACGACCCTGAGGTGAGGCGGCCTGCCTCGTCAAGCATCTGCTCGACCAGCTCAGCCGTCAGGTCACCCGGCTGAGCGACGACGCGATCGGAACCATGGAGCGTCCTCATCGATCCCTCCCTCACGCATCCTGCTCGGTCTGGAGCGTCTTGGAGAGCACAGCGTGCATGAGGTACATCGTGGTGATGTAGCAGAGCTCAAGCATGGCCTCGTCGCCGAGACGAGCGCGAAGGGGCTCGAAGGCCTCGTCGTCCACTGCCCCGAGGCCGGCCACCATCTGATCGACCAGGACCACGACCTCAGCAGCCGCCGGATCATCGGGGATGCCGCCGGGAGTGTTCACTGCCTCGATCAGCGCCGGCTCGACGCCAAGGCGCTCAAGGCGCAGTCGGTGCTGTTCGGCCACGAACCGGCTTCCTGCGGCCACCCCGACGCGCAGTTGGGCCACCTCGCGAAGCACCGGGTCGAGGACACGACCGGGGTCTTGATAGAAGAGGAACCCGTCGACGGCATGCTGAAGCGCCGGTGGACTGTTGGCCATCACCGTCCACCAGTCCCCTGTCGTGCCATCGGCCGTGCCCGGATCGACCACCGGATCGCGATCGTCAAAGAGATAGTCGTACATGGCCACAACGATTGGGGCCTCGGCCTCAGAGCGAGAGACCTGACGCAGTCGTGGCACCCGCTACCTCACCGGGCCAGCGGGCGCATGGGCAATGTCGTCAGGACCAAAGGCTCGCGTCCACGCGGCGATCTCGAGGAGGATGCCGTCGGGATCCTGGAAGTAGACCGACCGCACGAACACCTCGTCAGTCATCTCGGCGCTGATACCGAACTCGGAGTCATCGTGGTTGGCGACCTCCGAGCAGGCCACTCCGGCCGAGATCAGCCGCTCGCGGTACTCCTCGATCTTGTCGGCCGGGACACTGAAGGCCACGTGGTTCATCGACCCAATGGCGCTGGTCAACGACCCGGTATCGGGTCGCACGCCGGGACCCGAAATCCCCGGTACCGGCTCAGCGGCATCGGGAAACCAGAAAAATGCCAGCTGGTCGCCACCGCCACAATCGAAGAAGAAGTGCTGGCCAAGGCCGAAGGGCAACTCGATGGTCTTGACCAGTGGCATCCCGAGGATCCGGGTGTAGAAGTCGACGGTGCGACCCATGTCGCGGCACACCAAGGCGAGGTGGTTGACCCCTCCATAGGCGAATGGTTCAACTGCGTCCTGGATCTCCATCGGTACCCCCCGGTCCGTCTCCGGACTCTAGCGGGAGCCCGGAACCGATTCCGAGCCATCGTCCCGACCCGGGTGGGATCAACCGGTGGTCACCGACTCAGTCAGTCGGTCGAGATAGCGATCAACGACCAAGGTGATCTGCTCCTCCACGCCGGGCTGCCCGATCAGGCTATCGATCTGGTCGTCATCGACGACGTCGAAGAGCACCTCGTCCCACTCGCGTTCGTCACCGATGATCGTCCCGTCCGACGAGAAGCGCGCCACCGACGTCACGCCGGCCGGATCCACCGGGGCGGTTGCACCCGGGGCGAGCCGACGGACCCGCATCACATAGGAGCCGCCGGCTGGGATCTCAACGGCCTCGCCGACGGGAAGCCCGCCCACGATGACCGTGAATTCCATACCGGCGGCCTTGTGGACGTGCTTCTCCTTGAAATCGTCACGCTCTTGCATGGCGAAGAACGAGGCGCGAGAGGGGTAGCGAACGATGGCGATGCGGTCCCACGCCGGGTCTCCCTCGACCTGGCGCTCGACATCGCCGAAGAAGGCCACCATGGCCCCGAGGTCCTTCAGCACATCGACCGGGGCGTAAACATCATCGGCATCCTTGCCCGAGATGGTCGGGGCGTCATCGCCGTGATATGCGGCCACCTGGTGATACTTCATCAGGTTGATCATCCAGACATTTCCGTCCTCAGCCGGGTCCATACGGAACCACTTCTTGAGTGTGTCGACGTTGATCTGTCCATAGGGGTGCTCGATGCGATCGGCCATGTCGTCTCCTTGGGTCCTGTGAGATTGTCGGTTTGGTGGGTCAGTGCGCCTGTGGATTGCGGGGCCGCCGGCCGCGCTCGAGGTCCTCGTTGCGCTTGGCCATACGCTCGAGGGTCACCTGGTGCGTGATGATCCAGAAGCGGTTCGCCTTGACGGCGTAGATCACGTCAGCCGCGGCATCGGCCGGGTCCATCGCCGTGGTGCCCATCATCTGCTCGGCGAAGGAAATCGGAATGTCTCCGGGCGCTGGCAGGCCCGACGAGGCCGGAGCATTACGGGCCGACTCGAAGATCTTGGTGTTGATCAGCTCGGGGCAGAGGCACGAGACACCGACTCCGGTTCCCTCGAGCTCCATGGCCAGGCCCTCGCTCAATCCCACCACCGCGTACTTCGACGTGTGGTACGAGCCAAGCATCGGCGTGGCGATCAGGCCAGCCTCCGACGCGGTGTTGACGATGTGGCCCTCGCCCTGCTTGATCATCATGCGGGCGAACGCCGCCACGCCATAGGACACACCGAGGACATTGACACCGATGACCCAGTCGAGATCGCCCGGCGTGGCGTTGACATGGGTCTTGCCCGAGGCAACCCCGGCGTTGTTCACCAGCAGGTGGACCGCCCCGTAGGCGGCGAGGGCGGCCTGCTTGAGGGCCTCGACCTGCTCAGAGTCCGACACGTCACAGACGAACGCAGTGACATCCCCGCCCGCTGCGGACAGCCGCGCTGCCTCGGCTTCGAGCTTGGGGGCCTCGATGTCGGCCATCACGACCTTCATGCCCTCGGTGATGCAGCGCTCGGTGAGTGCCAGGCCGATGCCCGATGCGGCACCAGTGATGACAGCGGTCTTATCCTTGAGATCTTTCATGGTGTGGCTCGTTCCGTCTGTTCGGTTGGTGGTCGGGGAAATCAGGACTTGGCGATGACCTCGGCGCCGAAGGCGGCGAGGGCGTCAGCGGTATCGGCGTAGTACAAGAAGGCGGGCACCACGACGCGGTCCACGCCGAGCTCGGCGAGGGCAGACACCTCATCGAGTGCACCGGGGCCGAACACACCCCGGCCACCACTCGTGATCTCGAGGGCTTCCGGGTCGCGACCGGCGTCGGCGGCGGCATTGCGGGCGATCTCGATCAGATTGGCCAGCTTGGCGTGGTTACCCTCGCCGGGGAAGAAGCCGTCACCGAGCCGGCCCGCCCGCCGGGCTGCCGCCTCAGAGTGTCCACCGACGTGGATAGGAATCGCTCCGTTGATTGGCTGCGGCTTCGAGATGCAGTTGGCGAAGGAGGTGAACGCTCCGGCATAGGAGGCGACATCCTGGCTCCACAGTGCCCGCAGGGCGCCGATGGCGTCGTCGGTGCGTGCCGCCCGCTCGGAGAAAGGGATTCCCAAGGCGTCGAACTCCTCGGCCAGCCAGCCGATTCCGACCCCAAGGTCCATCCGGCCTCCCGACAGGTGGTCAAGCGTGGCGAGCTCCTTGGCGAGGACCACCGGGTTGCGCTGGGGCAGGATCAAGATCCCGGTGGCCAGACGGATGGTGGAGGTGCGGGCTGCCACGAAGGACAGCCAGATCAGGGGGTCCGGAATCGGTGCCTTGTCCGAGCCAGGCATCTTGCCTGATCGGTCGTAGGGGTAGGCCGACTCGTAGCCCTCGGGGATCACCACGTGCTCAACGGTGGAGACGGATTCGAAGCCCGCTTCCTCGGCGGCCAACGCCATCTCGATGGCTGCCTCAGGCTCGGCGAAGGGTCCCGTGTTGGCGAAGATGATCCCAAACTTCATGAGGTGACCTCCTCGGTCATGGTGCAGGTGTAGCCGATGGCTGGGTCGATTCTGTTCTCCAATAGATCGAGGAACAGCGAGCGGACCGCCTCGGCTCCGCCTCGATGCTCGAGGGAGAGCCATGACGGCACCCACGCGATGAATCGACTCCACGCGTCGGCCACCTTACGGTTGAGCTCGACGCTGCCCCAGTCCTCGGTCCGCTTGGCGATCTGGCTTGGAGCAAAGAGGAAGACCGGACGGGGGCCCGGCAACGGGGCTCCGTCGAGACTCGGTGCCTCATCCCAGTGGGTGTCCCCGACGATCATCGAGTGGACAAGGAAGTCAGTCAGGCGAGCGTGCACGGCCGCCACGGTGCCTTGGTTGCCGGCGACGTCGACGAACACCGTCGGGACCAGCGGCAAGTCGCCCGCCTGGTCATAGGTGACCACTTCGTCATAGATCCCGATGGCCTCGGTGAAGGCCCGGTTGGCGGCCGAGGTCATCCCGACCACCGTGATGCCACGAGCCTTGGCCAAGAAGGCAGCACCGAGGGCTGTCTTCGCTGATGCCGAGGAGATGACCACCCGCTCGGCTCCGAAGTCCGCATTGTCCTCGAGAAAGTCATCGATCACGAAGGAGGTGAAGAAGAGGGGGTAGAGGAGCATCTGGAGGTCCGCCGTGGCCTCGGAGTAGCTCGGGTCCTGCTCGCAGCGCCGGAGCGAGTTGTAGGCATTGGCCAGGTGCGCCCGGTGAGCGGAGACGTCCGAGACGGTGAAGGGGTTGGCCGATCCCACGGTGACCACTACCTCATCTGACATGGGCAGGTAGCCAAAGAGGAGCTCACCGACGGCGACATCGGCGGACCGTGTCTCTGTCACCCGGGCGAAGCCCCACACCGGCACGCGGCCCCAGACGGTGTCGTCACCGGCCACTGGGTCCGATGCCGGGAAGAAATCCCAGTAGGAGAGCATGTCGCCGACCACGGCATAGGAGACGTTGTTGGACGACAGTCCGAAGCGCTCCACGCGGAGGCGGGCCTGGTCCTCGGCCAAGGGTGACACTGCGGGCTCAATGATCCGCAACTCTCGGAAATTTCCTCGGTTGATCTCGACGTCCACGCGTCCCCCTTGTTGCCTCAGTGATTTGTCACGCTAGTTGCCATAAGATTACGAATCAACAGGAGGGACCCGATCTAGGCTCCCGACTACCTCTCCGGGAGATCTCATGAGCACATCGACCTACTACCTCTACGGGATGCCCGCATCCCTCTATACCGCGAAGGCTCGCTCCTATCTCCGCACCCACCGTATCGACCACGTTGAGCGGGCCGTCGGCCACCCCCACTATCAGCAGGACATCATGCCAACCATCGGGCGGTTGATCATGCCAGTCCTCGAGACCTCATCGGGCCAGCTGGTCCAAGACACAGTCGACATCATCGACTTCCTCGAGCAGGCCGAGGGCCTGCAGTCGGTCGTGCCCGATACCCCGGTGCAGCGCTGCGTGGCGCACGTACTCGAGATCTTCGGAGGAGAGGGCCTCCTTCGGCCGGCCATGCACTACCGCTGGAACTTCGATGAGGAGAACCTCGACTTCCTCGCTCAGGACTTTGCCGGAGCCATGATCCTCGGCGGCGATGCGGCACAGCGCGCCGCTGTCTTCGCTCTCGCCAGCGACCGCATGCGCTCGGCGGCGGCCATCTTCGGGGTCACCCCGGACACCGAGGCGCTGATCGAGTCGTCCTATGCCGAGTTCCTCAGCCTCCTCAGCTCCCACCTCGAGCACAGCCCCTTCCTGCTCGGAGGCCGCCCAACCATTGGCGACTATGGCTTCATGGGTCCGCTCTACCCCCACCTCGCCCGCGACCCCGCCCCGTCGCGCCTGATGAAGCAGACGGCGTGGAGGGTCTGGCGCTGGACCGAGCGGATGAACTCCCCACTGCTCGACGCTCCCGAGTACGGGGAGGTTGACCCTGAGCTCTTCGCCGAGGACGAGATCCCAGAGACCCTCACCGCCCTGCTCCGCTACATCGCGGTCGAGCGGGTCGACGAGATCTGCGCCCAAGTGGCCTGGCTCGACGAGTGGCTCGGACATGCCGACGACGTCGAGACCGGAGGGGTCGTCGGTGGCAAGCCGGCACGCCGGACCCCGGGCAGCGTCACCTTCGCCTGGCGGGGCACCGAATTGACCACCGGCGTGTTTCCCTACCGCCTCTACGTGCTCCAGCGTCTCCAGGCCGCCTATGGCGATCTCGACGACGAGGGACGACGCTCGGTCGATGTCCTCTTCGCCGAGGTCGGTCTCACTCCATTGCTCACCCTGCGGGCTCGACGCCGAGTTGATCGAGTCGACAACCGCGAGGTGTGGGGGCACGAGCAGGACCCTGCCCTATAGGCGAAGTATTCGCTCAGCCTTCGTCGTGGGACTCGACGCCGCGCTCCTCATCGATCGGTGAGAAGTTGAAGTTCACACCTCGGCAATCACTGCACCGGTCGTATTCCCAGACCTCCTCGGGCGGGACGGTCGTGGCGCAGACATAACAGTTGATGAAGGTGGACCGACGACGACGCTGCGCCGTGGTGATCGCTGCCGCCACCTTGGCACTGGTGGCGAAATCGGGTGGGGCACCCGTGCGAAACTCCCACGCTTCGAAGGTCGAGCGACCCTTGAGTGGCCGATAGGGGACGGGCAACAGACCGTCCCACCGCTGGGCATAGGGTGCGACCTCCACCGTCCATTCTCGACGGCTCAGGGTGATGAGCACCATCGGTCGCTTGGCACCGAGCACGAGCTGGCTGAGCATGCCGGTGTAGATCCCCGACTTCGAGAAGTTCCGTCCCTTGCGGCTCCCCTCGTAGTACTCACCCTGGCAGAATTCCTCTGCCGGGGCGAAGCCGGCGAAGTTGTTGTCGATTGGCCCCGACCACAGTGCCCGTCGCCGGAAGATAGCGGGATCAAGGCGGAACTCTCGGCACAGCTCTTGGATCGGGATGCTCATCTCCATGGCCGGCAACCTAGGTCGAGGGTGTCACGACCCGGGCAGCCTCAGATCGAGACCGCCAATGTTGCATTGAACACGTGACCGAATCCCCGGGTATCGCCGACGAGTCCGTTGCGCATCATGTTCATCATGTAGGCCACGGTCAGCTCCGCTTCTTGGTCCATGAAGATGACCGATCCCCCATACCCACCCCAGAAACAGGCTCGATCGCCAATGGGGAGCAGCGAGCTCGACAACCCGTAGCCCATGCCCATGCGCATCGGCAGCCCGAGGACGAGGTCCGTGCCATCGGCCTGGGTCTCGAACACTCGATCGACCATGGCCTCGCTCAGCAATCGAGTTCCGCCAACCTGACCCCGGCCGGTGATGAGGGACTGGACCAGTGCCACCGAGGCGGCATTGCCGTGGCCATTGGCCGCCGGCACCTCTGCGGCTCGCCACCAGCGATTGAGCGGGGCGGAGGAGTGCAGTCGGGGCGATCGGAACGTCCGCATCGCGATCGAGTCACCGGGGGCCTCTTCTGGGATCACCTCGTTCAGCGGGATCACCAACGAGACTCGGTGCTCCTCGGATTCGGGCAACCCGATGAAGAAGTCAGCCCCCAGTGGTGCGGCCACCTCGGCGGCGAACCATTGCCCGATGGTGATGCCCGTGATGCGTCGGACGATCTCCCCGATCAGGTTTCCTTGCGTGAGCGCGTGATAGCCCGACGCCGTGCCTGGCTCCCACCAAGGAGCTTGAGCGGCCAGCGCTTCACAGACTCGGTCCCACTGCGAGATCTCCTCGTCGACGAAGAGCTCATCGAGACCACTCAGACCAGCGGTGTGGCCCAGCACGTGGCGCACCAGGACCCCCTCTTTCCCGGCCTGGGCGAACTCCGGCCAGTACCTGGCCACCGGGGCGTCGAGGTCGAGTTCCCCTCGATCGGCCAAGATGAGGGCACAGACAAACGTCATGGTCTTGGTCGTGGACCAGACATTGACCAGCGTGTCGGCCTCCCACGGTCGGGTGCGCTCGGCGTCGGCGAACCCGCCCCAGAGGTCCACCACGACCTCCCCCTTGTGATGCACGCAGATCGACGCGCCGCAGTCCTCGCCGTCATCGATGCTCTTTGACAGTTCAAGCGCCAAGGCCTCGAACCGCTCGTCGCATACTCCGTGGATCTCTGCCATGGTTCCCCCTCGTCTCCGATGATCTTGACCGTACACACCAATCGACCGACTCGACCGCCAAGGGTCGTGGCGGCTCAGAGGACGGGCGAAAGTCCTCCATCGAGGTTGATAGCCGTTCCCGTCACGTAGCTGCTTCGCGCAGAGAGCAGGAAGGTCGCCAGGTCGGCGAACTCGGCCTCGGTCCCGACTCGACCGAGCGGGATCCCGCCGTTGGTCGCCATCGACCGGTAGAGCTCCTCGACGTCTTGTCCAACGGTCCTGGCCAGACGCACCCACTGCCCCGACCGGATGAGGCCGATCACGACGGCATTCACCCGGATCCCTTGGGGGCCTAGCTCCTTCGACAGCGTCTTGGTCAATGCCAGGCCCGCCGCGCGCGACACCGAGGTCGGCGAGGACCCGGCCGGCGGCGCCTTCCCGGCGGTGGCGAGCACGTTGATCACCGATGCAGAGTTGCTGGCCTCGAGCAACGGCAGGGCGAGGCGGGTCAAGCGGACCGCCGCCATCAGCTTGAGATCGAGATCAGCCATCCAGTCCTCATCGGAGGTGGCCGCCACTGTGCCCGCTGCCGACCGCCCGGCATTGTTGACCAGGCCATCGAGTCGGCCGAAACGATCCTCGACGGCCCTGATGAGCCGCTCGAGGCCGGCGAGTTCGGTGACGTCGCACTCGACGGCGAGCACCGTCCCTCCCCGCGACGTCAGCTCGTGCTCGACCTCGGCCAGCCGCTCGATCGAGCGGCCGCAGAGGGCGACCGAAGCGCCCTCATCGACCAATGCCCCGCACAGGCCGCGGCCGAGGCCGTCGCTGCCACCGGTGACCAGGACCACCTTTCCAGCGAGCTCGAGATCCATCTCATGCCTCCATTCGTCGAGAGAGGGCGAGGACCCTGACGTTCTGATCCGTCTGCGTGTCGTCGTCGAGCAGGCACCCGAGCGGCGTCGTCCCCTCGAGTCCGGACGTGGCCCCCGCCATGGTGAGCAGCAGGGTGGGGGACCCGCATGGCCCCAGCGCCGTGCATCGGCCCTTGGTCTTGGTTGGCACCCAGCGATCAACCGGGGCCATCGACCGAATCAGCCATGGCCCCATCGCCGACGAGACTCCCCAGTGGCCGGCTCGGGCCACCTCGGTGTCGCTCCTGCCCCACCTGACGTCTGGAACCCCATGCTCCGGCGATGCCATGGCCCAAGTCTCGCACCTCGCCCCTGCGTCCGCATGACCACACTTGACCTCGGTTGACCTGCCGGTAGGTTCTAGGCATGCCGGAGCCGATGCCCGATCACCCCGCTGCGGCCGGAACCATCAACGACGAGCAGGCCACCAGCACCATGGTCCGGCGGCTGGCCCTGGTGGTGTTCCTCGAATGGCTCGGTGCCGGGGCGATCATGCCGCTGTTCCCGCTCTTCCTCAAGGACCACGGCGCCTCACCGTCGCTCATCGGCCTGACCATGAGCGCGTTCTTCTTAGCCGGCCTGCTCACGCAGTTTCCAGCGGGTCGCCTCGCCGATCGCATCGGCCGTCGGCCAGTCCTCGTCGGCGGGCTCTTCGTCTATGCCGGGGCTTGCCTCGCCTGCATGCTCCCGGTCTCGACCTGGGGGTTCATCGCGCTGCGCTTCATCCAAGGTGGAGCAGCTGGCGCCGTCGAGGTTGCCAGTCTGGCGCTCGTCTCGTCGAATGTGCCCATCGAACGCCGCGGTCGGGCCATCTCGCGGATCTTCTCCGCTCAGCTGGCCGGGACTGCGGTGGGTCCCCTGCTCGGGTCGGTGGCTGGCGTCCACCACATGTCGCTGCTCTTCTTGGCCACGGCGATGGCCTGCACCGTCGCCGCCATCCCCGTCCTGACCAGCTCGACGATCCGCTCCCACGATGTCATCCATGTCCAACACGAGCCCCTCGTCCGCCTCGCCATGTCCCGGGCTCTGCTCGGAGCCGTCTTCGGGGCGATCACCCTGGGCCTCGGCATCGGCGTCTACGAAGCGTGTTGGACCCTGCTGCTCAATGATCGCGGAGCATCCTCGGCCATCATCGCCCTGTCATGGACGGCGTTCAGCGTCCCCTATGTCTTCTTCGTCCGCGCCGCCGGGTGGTTCGCCGACCACTGGGACCGTCGGGCCCTCGCCGCTCTCGGTCTGCTGGTCTCGGTGAGCTTCTGCATCGCCTACCCCTTCGTGACCTCGATCCCGATCCTGCTGGCCATGGGATTTCTCGAGTCCATGGGGTTTGCCTTTGCCCTGCCGTCGCTCCAGGCGATGATGACCGAGGGTCGAACACCACGCGAGCTGGGACGGGTCCAAGGCATCTACGCCTCGTCGCAGACAGGGGCCATCGCCCTGGCCTCGGCGGTGGCCGGCGTCCTGTTCGGGATGCACATGTTCCTGCCCTTCCTGGTCTCCGCCGGCCTTGGCCTCCTGCTCACGCTGGCACTCTTGGTGACGTGGGCACCGCTCGACGGCCACGCCCACCACGAGGCGCCGACCACGGGCTCCTAGCGCGCCTCGGCCACCAGCCGGATCGCCCACGCGTCGTCCGGTGGCTCAACCACCTCCACCAAGTCGAATCCGGCTGCGTCGAGCACCGATGGCCACCGCTGTCGCTGAGGAAGCCACAGGCGCAGCTGGCGCCGAGTGAAGGAGTCCGGACTTCGGACCGTGCGATCGACCACCAGCCGCTCGGTAACCGGATCGAAGCGCCGGACGTCTTCTTGCACCCAGTCGCCGCTCACCATTCTGATCGACTCCGGATCGCTCCCAATCTCGTCGGCGACGACAACCGGGTCGAGCGTGTCGATCACAAGGGCGGCACCCTCGAGGAGGCCTCCACGCAGGTGTTCGAGTACCCGGGCATTGCCCTTGTCGGACAAGAAGCCGAAGGTGGTGAACCACAGCAGGGCCCCCGCCGCGGGCGGATCGACCACCTCGACCGTGAGGTCGGCCACCCGCAGGTCAAGCTGGACCCCTCGATGCAATGCCCCCTGAGCCGCCCGAGCTATCTGATCAGGATCGGCGTCGATGGCCACCACGTCGTGACCGAGGGAGGCGAGGCGAACGGCGATCCGACCGTCACCACAGCCCGCGTCGATGATCCGGGAGGGCCCATCGAGACCGAGGAGACCGAGGACCTCGGCGGCCTCGAGGTCAGCTCGCTCCTCGGTCAGGTAACCCTCATGGAACCGGTGGTCGTCGGCGAGGAACCGAGCATCGAAGGCTTCCATCCCGATATCTTCGCCGACTGGTCAATCACGCGAGTCCGAGCGCGACGATGGCGCCCCGCCGAAGCAGGGCGCCATCGTCAGAGTGGCTGATCGCCGGGCTAGCTGAGCCAAGTCTGGGTCACGAAGAACGTCCCCTGGTCCTGGCCAAGCGCCGGCTGGCCTGCTGGCGTCTTGGGGTTGGCCCAGTTCTGCACGTTGGGCTTTGACACCAATGCCCAGACTGCCCGATCGAGCCAGACATAGGGGATGTCAGCGCCGAGCCGCTCGTTGATCTTCTTGAAGGCAGCGGTGCGCACCTTGGCGTTGGTCGATGCCATCCCGGTTCGGAAGGCCGCCTCGATCTGCGGGTCGGAGTTACGCGCCATGTTGATCGAGATGCCAGCCTTGGTGGCGGTGGTCGTCGAGAACCAGACGTAGTTCAGGTCCGGGCTCATGCCGCCGAATTGGCTCCACTCAGTGGCCTGGAAGCTTCCAGAGAGTGCGTTGTTGATGAGCTCGTTCTGCTGCATGGTCTTGATCGTCACGTTGACGCCGATCCCCTTCATGACCTGCTGGGCATACTGAGCCTGACGCAGGTTGGTCGGTGCCGCCACGCTGTTGAGTGTGAAGGCCAACGGCTTTCCGTGCTTCTTGGCATAGGCGGCGGCCAAGGTCTTGGCCTTGGACTGGCTGTAGGCCGGATACGGAGTCTTGCCGTAGTAGGGCGAGCCGGGCTGGTAGATGCCAACCGAGGGGGCGGCGATGCCCTGGTCGATGATCTTGGCATAGGCCGCCGCACTCGAACCCGTGGCCACGATGCGCCGAGCCTCGATGTCGTTGAACGGTGCCGCCGCTCCGTTCAGCATGATGCAGTTCACGTTCGGCGAGCCAACCATCTTGCCGATGTTGTTGGTGTAAGCCCACTTCTTGTTGCCGCGGAACGTCTTGATGTTCTTGGGATCGGAGGTGTGCATCATCTGGATGGTTCCCGACTGAAGAGCCTGAGCTCGGGCCTGCTCATCAGGGATCGGCTTGATGGTGACCTGGGAGAGATAGGGCAGTCCTGGACGCCAGTACTCCTTGTTGGCCACCGCAGTGAAGTGGTCGTTGACCTTCCACTCCTTGAACACGAAGGGTCCTGTGCCGATCGGGTGGTCACTGCCCTGGTTCGGGAGCTTGAGCATCGAAGGGGCGAACACGAAGCAGATCTGCTGCTCAGCCATGGTGATCGGGAAGGTCGCCCAACCGTGGTACATCGTGATCTTGACCGACAGCGGACCGGTCTGCTCGTAGCTCTTGACCAATGGGCGGATGGCGATACCCACCAGCGGGCTGTTGTAGTACGAGTCAATGTTGGTCAACAGGGCAGCACCGTCACATGGGGTGCCGTCGTGGAACTTGATGTTCGGTCGCATGGTGATCGTCCACTCGGTGGCGTCGGCGTTCGACGTCATCGACTGAGCGAGGTACGGGACCGCCTGGCCCTTGGTGTTGATGATCATCAGCGGGTCGTAGACCAAACGGGCGTAGATGAACCCTGCGGTGTCGAATCGCCCCGAGGCCGGGTTGAAGCCCTGCTCCTCGGCATCGAGGCCGATGGTGAGGGTGCCGCCGCGCTTGGGCTTGGCCGTGGAGACGCCGTTGAGACCCTTGCCATTGCTCTCGACTGCACCAGCGAGGTTGGCCGACAGTAGGTCGACGCTTCCTCCTGCCACCACGAGGCCCGAGGCGGTTGCCGCACCACGAGCAAGGAACGACCTGCGATCGAACTCTTGAGTCACTGAAATCCCCCTTGGATCTGACGAAGCACCTCTGCACTTCTACTCTGCATTTCCTAGCACCTCGAACGGGCGAATGGGAGGGCAATCCCCAAAATCGGCCGGAGCGACAGCTCTGGTGACCCGCCATCAGCAGCGTCCCCCTCGTGGGTCGCTCGCTCGGCCACCATGGGAAGCGAACTCCTCAAAGAAAGTTGGTGATCCGGCCACCATGACCGACACCCATTCCCCCCTCCCCGTTGGAGACCTCCCATTCCATGTCGAGCAGCACGGTATCGACCTGATCCCGGCATCGGAGCGATGGGCACGCCCACGTGACCTCGGAGCGCTGTGGGCTGGTGCCAGCATCAATGTCGAGTACTTCGTCTATGGCGCCCTGCTGATGACCTTCGGATTCTCGATCTCCCAGGCCCTCATCCTGATCGTGATCGGCAACCTCTCGTGGCTTCTCGTCGGCCTCTGCTCCCTCCAGGGTCCGACCACTGGCACGACCACCTTCGGCGTCAACCGGGCGACCTTCGGAGCTCGGGGATCACGAGGGCTGGCCCTGTTCAATTGGGTCACGTTGATCGGATTCGAGATCGAGGGATTGATCCTGATCGTCGGCGCCTCTCTCGTCCTCGCCAACCAAGGTGGCCTCCATCCCGGGACGCCACTCAAGGTGGCCATCGTCGTCGTCGCAGTGGCCATCCAGACACTGCTGCCCCTGTTCGGCCATGCCACCATGACCACCGTCCTGCGGTGGCTCATCGCACCCTTCATCGTGATCTTCGGCGTGGTCGGCCTCCTCTGTATCGGGCATGGCCATCTGGCGGCCGGGACGGGCACCGGGGTGACCTGGCAGCTGTGGTCGCTGGGCCTGGCCTTCACCATCACCTTGTCGGGGCTCAGCTGGACCGAGTGCGGCAACGACTTCTCGCGCTACCTGCCGGCATCGACCTCCAAGGCGGCCACCACCGGGTGGGTGTTCCTCGGCACGGCACTGCCGCAGATCTGCGTGATGGCCATTGGTGCCATCTCCTTCGTCGCCATCGGCGGAGCCGACTGGACCGGCGCCAATCCCTTCACCGCACTCGGGGGAGGCCATGTCCTGCCGGCCTGGTTCATCTCGGTGTTCATGATCGCCGCCATCGTGCAACTCTTCGGCATCAACAGTCTCGACCTCTACTCCTCCGGCGTCACCCTCCAGGCCCTGGGCCTAAAGCTCCGCCGCCCCCAGGCCGTCCTGCTCGACAGTGCCCTCTGCCTCATCGCCACCCTCTACGCCGTGCTCTCCTCATCCTTTGCCACGCTGCTGCGCGACCTCGTGGCCTTGGTCATCGTCTGGATCGCCCCATGGTGCGCGGTCTTCCTGGTCGACTGGGTCCTGCGGCGAGGCCACTACGAGACTGCAGACCTCAGGTTCGGCGGCCCGAGCAGCGCCTACGCCACAACCGGCGGCGTGAACGTGGCGGGGTTCGTGGCGATGGGTGCCGGGATGCTGGCCGCCCTGCTGACCCTCAACTCGACCGTCCCGCTGCCCTCTTGGCTCCACCCCTTCGCCTCAGCCACCGCAACCGACCACGCGCTGGGGGCCATGTCGGGCGGGGATGTCAGCGTGTTCGCCGGGATGCTGGTGGCCGGAATCGTCTACCTGCTCGTCGGCCGAGCCACTGGAGTCGTGCGTCCCACGTCCCCGATCCACGACCAGCTCAGCCCTCCCACACCTCGCTGAGGTCGCCGTCGGCCGACCGGTCGAACACGGGGATCTCCCCCAGGGAACGGACAAGGTCGGCATCGTCACCCAACGCCGTTCGCCAGGTCGCCCCCTCAGTGAGCAAGCATCCGAGGGCAACGGGCAGGCCACCGATCCGTCGCACCAAGCGCAGTGCTGCGGTGATGGAGCCACCCGTCGAGATGACGTCGTCGATGATTGCGACCCGCCGGCCGGTGACCACCCTGATGCGCTCCCGATCGAACAGCAGGCGCTGCTCCCCAGCCGTGGTGATCGAGACCACCGGCTCCGACTCGCCGTCGGCCAGGTGGATCTTGGGCGTCTTGTGCAAGATGGCGTAGTCGTCGAGACCCAAGGCTCGGGTGGTCTCGATGGCCAGCGGAATGCCCATCGTCGCCACCGTGACCACCACCTCGACCTCGAGGTCGTCCAGCATCGCCGCCAGCTCGGTCCCCGCTTTGGCGCAGAAGGCCACCCCATGGTCGACGGTGATCATCAGGGCGATCGCCAGCGTCTCGCTCAGCGCCACAACGGGCAGATCGATGCCCTGTGAGCCGATGGTGGTGTGGTGGAGACCGATATGCGCCATGGGTGTTGGTTACCCGACCCTCGATCGAAGCGCAAACGCTCCGGTGTTCGCTCCCACATCGCGTCGACTGCATTTCCTTATCGATTATTCCTTATTGATTGTCAGTCGCAAGTATGTAACGGTGATCTCCATGAGTACACCGTCTTCGGGTCCAATCCTGAGCGAGGACCGCGAGATGGAGGCGACCGCTCTCGCCCATGCCCTCCTCGAGTTCCGCTCGTCGTCACCGCAAGACTCCCGCTCCACACAGATGGCTCGGTGCACCGTCTTCTTGGCCAAGCAAGCCGATCTGGCGCTGGGTGGCATCGGGCTCAGCGATGCCCAATACCGGATGCTGTGTCTCTTGAGCCGGGGGACGTTCTCGTCGTCCGTGGCGGCGAGCATCCTGTCGGTCAGCCCACCGAGCGTCACCTCACTGATCGAGGGCCTCCTCGAGCGAGGTCTCGTCACGCGGAGCTCCGGGGCCGGAGACCGCCGGCGCGTCGAGTTGTCGCTCACGAGCGCCGGTCGTTGCATGCTGAGCGCGGCCGACGATGCGGTAGCGGCCCGCCTCATGGCTGTCGCCGAGCTGGTGGAGGACCAGGATCGGCGAGAGGCCTCCTTCGACGCTCTGGTGTGGTGGGCCGAAGGTCTGCGGAGGACGGCCGCCAACCTCTGCCCCTAGTGTCGAAGGTGTGCGCGCCACCGGCTTGACCGATCGGGCGACGTCTGCGTTCGAGCCAATGGGGGAAACTGCCCGCTACCGCCGTCCGCCGGCGTCGGTCGACCCTGACACCTCAAAGAGCCGGACCCGGCGCATCTGGCCGCTGCTGCGGGCTCGACGGTGGCCATTCTTCACCGCCATCGGCCTGTCCTTTCTCAGCTTGGTGCTTCAAGTCCAGGTCCCGAACCTCCTCAACCAGGCCATCGACCGCTCGGTCCAGAGCCACTCGGTCCCCCTCGAGCACTACGTGATCATCGTGTCCATCATCGGTGGCCTGGTCGGGATCTGTGGCTTCTTCTCCCGCTGGCTGCTGTTCCGGGTGGCCTATGACTTCGAGTTCGACCTGCGGAACCTCATCTATGAACACCTGAGCGGCATGTCGTTCTCGTTCTATGACCGGGTCCAGTCCGGCCAGCTCATCTCTCGAGCCAACTCGGACATCCGCTCGGTGCAGATGTATGCCACCTTTGCTCCACTGATCCTCGTGCAGTGCTGCATCGGGATTGTGGCCTTCTGCTTCATGCTCTCGATCAGTGTGCCGCTGGCCCTGGTGGCCATGTCGGTGATGCCATTCCTGTTCTGGGCCGGCATCCGGATGCGCCACGTGATGTTCCCCATCTCCTGGATCATCCAAGCCCGTCTGGCCGAGGTCGCCACCCTCACCGACGAGAACGTCAACGGGGTGCGTGTGGTCCGCTCCTTCGCCCAAGAGGGTCGCGAGATCGCCCAGCTGTCCGACGCCTCCGCCGCCGTGGCCTGGGCGTATGAGAAGGACGCCGACCTGCGTGCCCGCTTCACACCGATCATGCAGAACCTGCCCCAGGTCGGCTTGGCCCTCGTGCTGGCCTTCGGTGGATGGATGGTGATCCACGGCACCGTGGGCATCGGCGCCATCCTGGCCTTCAATGCGTACCTCCTGATGTTGCAGGCGCCGTTCATGATGCTCGGCATGCTCATCATGATGGGCCAGCGGGCCAGTGCCTCGGCCGAGCGGATCTTCGAGGTCCTCGACGAGCGACCCGACGTGGTCGAGCGGCCCGGGGCCGTTGACCTCGAGGTCACCGCCGGGCGAGTCGAGTTCTCCGGGGTCACCTTCGGTTACGGCTCCGGCGCTCCGGTGATCGATGGAGTCGACCTTGTCCTCGAGCCGGGCGAGACCGTGGCGCTGGTCGGGCGGACGGGGTCGGGCAAGTCGACCATCGCCCGGCTGTTGCTGCGGTTCTATGACGTCGAGGCCGGCACCATCACGATCGACGGCACCAACGTGGCCGACGCCACCCTGCCCTCGCTGCGCGCCCAGGTCGGAGTGGTCACCGACGAGCCATTCCTGTTCTCAGCCTCGGTCGCCGACAACATCTCCTATGGCCGACCTGATGCCAGCCGAGATGAGGTCGTCGCTGCAGCGACAGCGGCCAATGCCCACGGGTTCATCAGTGATCTCGCCGAGGGCTACGACACCGTGGTGGGCGAACGGGGCTACACCCTCTCGGGCGGCCAGCGCCAGCGGATCGCCATCGCCCGGGCGCTGCTCGTCAACCCACCCATCCTCCTGCTCGACGACGCCACCAGCGCCATCGACGTCCATGTTGAGCAGGTCATCCACGAGGCCCTTGAGGGCCTGCTGGCCGGCCGCACCACCCTGGTGGTGGCCCACCGCCTTTCGACCATCGCCCTGGCCGACCGTGTCGCACTGCTCGAAGACGGCCGCATCACCGCCACTGGGACCCATGAGGAGCTCCTGGCCACAGTGCCGGTCTACGCCGACGTGCTGGCCCACGTGGCCGACGATCCGGCAGACCTTGATCCTCTTGAGGACCTCGACGACCAGGGTCTGGTGCACTGATGGGCTGGGGCGCCGCAGGTGGTGCGGGCGGGTTCGGCGGGGTCCCGATGGGAGGATCCCACAAGGCAAGCGGCCAGCCCGGCCTTCCCTTCGCCGGCATCCCGAGCGAGCTCCAGGCGGGCGTCGATGCCATCGTGGCCAGCGAGCCCGAGCGAGCGACGAGCTCGTCAGACTTCACCTCGCTCCCGACCACCGACGAGCAACAACGTCTCACGCTCGTCGCCCTGCTCTGCGAGCACCCCACCCTCATGATCTGGTCGGCCCTGCTCGTCGTCGTCGTCGCCATCACCAGCCAGCTCGGCCCGACCCTCACCGCCTACGCCATCAACCACGGAATGACCGCCGGCCACCTCTCCTTCTCAGTGGTGGTCTGGTGCGCTGTCATCTATCTCGTCGTCGTCGGAATCGGCTCCCTGGCCCAGCAATCCCAGGTCAAGGTCTCTGGGCGCCTCGCCTCGCGAGTCATGCACCACCTGCGGATCCGAGTCTTCACGCACCTCCAGCGGCTCGGCCTCGACTTCTACACCGAGGAGAAGGCCGGCGTCGTCATGACCCGGATGACCAGCGACATCGAGAACCTCCAGCAGCTGCTCCAAGACGGCCTCAGCCAGTTCGCCCTCCAGGGGCTCACCATGATCGTGATCACGGTCATCCTCTTCACCCTCAACCCCCTGCTGGCCCTGCTCACCGTGGCCATCGTCATCCCGCCACTGCTCGCGATGACCCTCTGGTTCCACCGGGCCTCGGAGCGGGGCTATGAGGCCGTGCGCGATGGCATCGCCAACGTGATGTCGGATCTGTCGGAGTCACTTCACGGCGTGCGCGTCGTCACCGCCAACAACCGCAGAGCCCACAACGCCATTCACCACCGCAATGTGGTCGGCGAGTACCGCGACGCCAATGTCGCCACCGGAGCCATCAATGC
>Ga0194055_10001352_pt1 | contig 19938 bp, 22 predicted proteins | sample SepL449m_MetaG_FD_155482 | JGI IMG/M metagenome (GOLD analysis project Ga0194055, IMG submission 155482) | Anoxic zone freshwater microbial communities from boreal shield lake in IISD Experimental Lakes Area, Ontario, Canada - Sep2016-L442-9m | ecosystem: Environmental > Aquatic > Freshwater >...
TTGTACGTTTTACGAAGTGCGCAGTTGATGTGTTGTCAGTAGATGCTTCAAAGATCACACTTGAGGCAAGTTTCGGAGATGACCTCGATGCAGACAGCCTCGATTTGGTTGAATTGGTCATGGCACTTGAAGAAGAATTCGGTATTGAAGTTCCTGAATCCGACCTCGAGGGTGTTGACACGGTCGGCAAAGCCTTCGCGCTCGTCACTTCAAAAGTCAAGTAAGTCCCCCAGGTCGCGCTTCGCATGCAAGGAGCAGGACATCGCGTTGCCATCATCGGTTACGGAGTGGTTGCTCCATGCGGCATCGGCAAAGAAGCTTTTTGGGCAGGCCTATTAGGACCTGGCTTCGCCGGAGCGAAATCGATCGAAATCGAAAATTGGGATCCGCTTCCATACTTTGACAACCCGAAAGATGCACGTCGCTCGGACCGCTGCGAACAGTTTGCTCTAGCCGCCGCTGGTGAAGCATTGGCTCAGTCTGGCGAATTGCCGTACGACCACACGCGCATAGGGACCATTTTCGGAACCGGCATCGGTGGCTTGCGTACTCTGGAAGAAAACGTGGTCACTCGCGTTGAAAAAGGCGAACGTCGAGTTTCACCATTCCTTGTCCCCATGATGATGTCAAACGCATCTGGAGCCGCGATATCCATGCGCTATGGATTCCAAGGTCCGGCTGAAACAATTTGCACGGCATGCGCTGCTGGAACACACGCCATTGGTAACGCAGCAAGGCTTATTGCCTGGGGTCGCTGTGAAGCGGTAGTAACGGGAGGAGCGGAAAGCGCTGCGACTATTACTGCGCTAGCGGGATTCAGCAACATGACCGCTCTCTCCAGCACATTGGTGAGCAAACCATTCGATGCGACTCGTGATGGTTTCATCATGGGCGAAGGCGCGGCAGTATTTGTTCTCGAACGCTTAGACCTTGCGCTCGAGCGTGGTGCGACCATCATCGCTGAAATAGTTGGTGCTGCGAGCAACGCAGATGCTCACCACATCACTGCTCCGTCGCCTGGAGGCGTTGGAGCTTCTCGTTGTATGCAATTGGCGCTCGATGACGCCGGTTTGCAGGCAGGCGACATCAAACAAATCAACGCTCACGGCACCAGCACGCCGCTCAATGACGCAGCTGAGGCTCAAGCTATTGAGAGAGTCTTTGGTAAGAGCACCGTTCCAGTTGTATCGATCAAAGGCGTAACTGGGCACCCTCTCGGTGCTGCAGGGGCATTGGAAGCCGCTGCAGTTTTGCTCAGCATGGAAAAGAAGTTGATTCCACCTACCGCTGGTACGCATTCAATAAGTGAAGACATGAACATTGACGTTGTTACTGGGTCTGCCCGTCCATGGGAGCCAGGACCAACCATTTCAAACAACTTTGGTTTCGGCGGCCACAACGGTTCCGTGATTATTTCGCCTTACAAATAAATCACGCGTCAACAACGACGAACAGCAGCTCGCATTCACAGGCGATCTCTCCGTTCACTTTTGCGACTCCTGATCCCTTGCCTGCTCGTGCCGACATCCGTCCGATGCTGGCTGAAATTTCGAGCGTGTCTCCTGGCAGCACCTGACGTCGAAAACGTGCGCCGTCGAGACCTCCAAAGAGCGGCAGTTTTCCGAAAAACTTCGGATCACTCACAATGGCAAGCGCGCCTGTTTGAGCGATCGCTTCACACATCAGGACACCAGGCAAAGTTGGTCGACTTGGAAAGTGCCCAGCGAAAAACCATTCATTACCCGTCAATTTCCAAATGGTTGATGCGGATATTCCCGGAGTTAGTTCAGTAATTTCGTCCACGAAAATAAATGGCTCACGATGGGCAATAAGTTCGGTTGGCTTCGGAAATGCCATTACTTGCCCAATGCTTCCAGCAATTTCACCGGAGTATCTTTCGGAGAAATCTTGTACCACGCTTTCAGAATCGTGCCATCAGCACCAATGAGGAAAGCCGACCGCTCAATACCCATGTATTCGCGTCCGTACATGGACTTCTTCTTCCACACTTTGTATGCCTTGGCAACCTTATTTTCAGCATCTGAAAGCAGAGGAAAACCAAGTTCGTATTTTTCATCAAATTTCAATTGCTTTGCGGGAAGATCCGGGCTGATGCCGATAACTACCGTACGACCGATTTGATCAGCAATATCTCGCAGACCACAAGACTGTTCCGTGCAACCAGGCGTGTCTGCCTTTGGGTAGAAATACACCAGCACCTTACGTTTTGCATATTTCTTCAGTGTCAGTTTCTTGCCGTTCTGATCGAGCAATTCAATAGCCGGAGCGATCGACCCTTCTTTCAACATGAGATGAAACTACTTCAATCCGCTAGATAGATCGAGCGCCTTGCGCACTTCTCCGACGTACTCCCCAACTGCATCGGCATCATGCTCAACCAGTCGACGCATGACAGAAGCACCCATTACCACCCCATCAGCCACAGCTGTCGCTTCGACCGCTTGCTGCGCGTTCGATACTCCGACGCCAATCAACACTGGAACATCAGTGAGCGCCTTTAATCGCGCAGCCAATTTTGTTGCTGTGCTTGCAAGTTCGTCTCGTTCACCAGTCACTCCAAGCAGGCCTACTGCGTAAACGAAACCATTGCATCGTTGCAAAATTCGCGGTAGGCGTTCTTCTGGTGCAGTTGGCGCAGCAAGCATGACAGTTTCGATTCCGGCTTTGTCAGCTGCAATGCACCAATCTGTCGCTTCTTCAAGCGGAAGATCGGGAACAATTGCTGCACACACACCAGCGTCAGCCAACGAATGAGCAAAGCGTTCGTTGCCTGCAGAATGCACCGTGTTGTAGTAACACATCACCGCAATTGGAATGTCGATATCAATTGTTCGCAATTCCTGCAAGATGGAAAGCGGTGTCGCCCCGCGTTCAAGAGCCTGCTCAGATGCGAGCTGGATCATCGGACCATCCATGACCGGGTCAGAAAATGGAATACCGATTTCGATCGCATCAGCGCCGTTTGCTGCAGCAGCCCGAACTGCATCGGTCCAACCTAAGTAACCACCCGTGATGTACGGAACCAACAATTTGCGACCCACCTCGCGACGCTCCCGTAAATGGAGTTCAAGTTTTCCGCTATGTGCGATGACCATCGATTAACCCAAAACATCCATCATCTGAGCGACGTCTTTATCGCCTCTTCCTGACAGGTTCATGAGCACGGTCTTGCCTTGCATCTTTGGGGCCTCGCGAGAGATCCATGCCACTACGTGCGCGCATTCAAGCGCAGGAATGATTCCTTCGGACTTTGCTAGCAGCTGGAATCCCTCAATCACTTCCGCATCGGTAACGCTCGGATATTCTGCGCGACCGATGGATGCCAAATAGGAATGTTCCGGCCCTACACCTGGATAGTCGAGACCGGCGCTGATCGACTGTGCTTCCTGCACTTGGCCGTATTCGTCTTGCATCAAATAGCTACGCATACCATGCACAACGCCCGGAACACCTCGACCAACTGCTGCGCCACCGGCAGGTTCAACACCTATCAATCGCGCGTGAGTGTCTACGAAACCCGAAAAAATACCAATCGCATTGGATCCGCCACCAACGCATGCAGCAACGACATCGGGATCAGTGCCAAGCAGTTCGCGACACTGTGCATACGCCTCAGCACCGATCACGCTCTGAAATTGTCGAACCATGAACGGATACGGATGTGGCCCCATTACAGAACCAATTGCGTAATAGGTGTGCTCAACAGTTGCAACCCAGTCGCGCATTGCTTCGTTCACAGCATCTTTCAATGTTCGACTGCCCGATTTTGCGGGTACTACTTCGGCTCCCAGCAGACGCATTCTGAACACGTTGAGTGCCTGACGCTCAACGTCAACCTCGCCCATGTACACCTTGCAATCCAGTCCTAACAGGGCCGCTGCTGTTGCTGAAGCGACACCGTGTTGACCGGCTCCAGTCTCTGCAACGATTCGCTTCTTACCCATCCGTTTTGCCAACAGCGCCTGACCCAACACACTGTTGATCTTGTGCGAGCCCGTATGGTTTAAATCTTCACGCTTCAAAATCAGGCGAATGCCAAGTTTGCGTCCGAGGTTGTGGCATTCCGTCAATATTGACGGACGACCTGCGTAGTCCCGTAGAAGATCGTTTAATTCTGTTCTAAACGCAGAGTCATTCCACGCTTCGTCGAAGGCAGCCTCAAGCTCTTGACATGCTGGAACGAGCGTTTCAGGAACGAACCGACCACCAAATTCACCAAATCGACCATCTGCGCCAGGCTTTGTCAACATGCTTCTAATGTACTTGCGTAAATGGCGTAGCTACCTAGCCGAGCACAGCATCTCGCGCATTTGTCATGAAGTGACGCATTTTTACGGCATCCTTTTGACCAGGCGATTTTTCCACACCGCTACTTACATCTACCCCCCAGGGGTGCACTTGTAAAATTCCGGAAGCGACATTGTCTGGAGTGAGACCGCCAGAAAGCATCAAACGAATATCGGTAGGAATATCTTGCAGCAGTTCCCAGTCGTAGGCCATTCCCGATCCCGGGTGTAGTCCATCAACGAGAATCGCGTCGGAAGCAAACGTGTTTGCATGCGCTGCGTCTGGCGAACCGGCGACGACAGCCTTAATAACAAATCGCACATTCGTTGCAACTTCTGCTGTCATCGCAGGTGTCTCGTGACCATGCAATTGGGCGCCTTGAAGCCGAGCCTCATTGACAATCTCCACTACTCGCGCCGGTGTTTCATTACGAAACACTCCGACTGTCACGGTTTCAGGCGGTAGACGTTTGACTATTTCACGCGCGAGTGCGGGAGAAATTTGTCGTGGACTAGGAGCAAACACAAAGCCCAACGCGTCTGCGCCCAGTGCCACTGCGAGCAGTGCGTCTTGCTCATTGGTGATTCCGCAAATCTTGATGAACATAACTAGATCACCATCAAATCACGAACGGCAGCTGCAGGATCAGATGCAGTAACAATTGACTCCCCAACCAGAACCGCGTCATAGCCGGCATCTCGCAACCGACGAGCGTCTTGTGCATTTCTTACCCCGGACTCTGCAACACGAACTACCGTCGGTGGAATGAGCGAAGCCATCCGTTCGGCTCGTGCGTGGTCGACCTCGAATGTGATGAGATCTCGCTGATTAACGCCGACGATATGTGCTCCAACATTGAGAGCACATTCCAACTCGTGCTCGTCATGCGTTTCAATCAAAACATCTAGACCTATGTGTGTCGCTAGATCGAAAAATCGTGAAAGTTCGCTGTCGTCCAATGCCGCAGCGATCAACAACACACAATCTGCGCCCATAAGCCGGGCATCAACTACATCGAATTCTGAAACTGTAAAATCTTTCCGAATTACCGGAAGCGCTGTGTTCGCGCGAGCGCGCTGCAGGTCGTCAACTGAACCGCCGAAGAACTGCTCATCAGTCAACACTGACAGGCATGATGCACCACCTTGCTCGTATTGCGCGGCAATAGTTGCGGCATTGAGGTCGACTTTCAATACACCTTTGGATGGTGACTTACGCTTAATTTCGGCAATCACACAAAGGTGTTCGCGGGAGTCCTGAACGAGCCGATCGCCAAAACCTCGAGCCGCCGAACCTGATCGTGCTAATTCAACTAGATCATCCAGATTTCTCTGCTCGCGCGAAGCATCTTCGCGATGGCTCTGGATGATCTTGTCGAGGTACAAGGCTTAGAGTCCCTTGCCGCCAATCGGCGTCAACATATTGAATTCTGGTGCGCCATCGATAAATTCTCCAAGCGACTTAGAGAACGCTTTGAATGCATCACTCCCCATGTGAGCCTGAAATGCATCTTGATCGGCGTACATCTCGTAGAACCACACCACATCGGCGTCTAGCGCATCGTGATGAAAAATATACGTTTGTGTTCCAGACTCGCCTTGCGCGGTAACTAACCCTGGCTTCACCGCCTCGGTAAATGCATCACGCTGACCGGCCTTAATTCGCAACTTCACTGCTACTGCTACTTTGCTCATGATTCCTCCTGTTAGAACCCTAATTTTTCACTGAGAATCTGTTCGAGTTGGTCGATGGAAACTCGTTCTTGCTGTGTCGTATCGCGTTCCCGAATGGTCACTTGACCATCTTCTAGAGAATCAAAATCGACCGTGATGCAGTACGGAGTGCCGATTTCGTCTTGGCGACGATACCTCCGTCCGATTGCTTGGGTTTCGTCGTAATCGCAGTAATAGCGTTTACTCAACCGCGAGAAAATTTGATCGGCCAACGGTGTGAGGGTGTCCTTTTTCGACAGCGGCAAAATGGCCACCTGGTATGGAGCCAATCGAGGGTGCAAACGGAGAACGGTACGTGGTTCGTCGTTCACGATGTCCTCGTCGTATGCGGCAAGCAAGAATGCAGCCATGGTGCGGTTAGCTCCAGCTGCAGGTTCCACTACATATGGCACATACCGCTCATTCGTTGCTTGATCAAAATAATCAAGCTTCTGTTTCGAAAACTCGGCATGCCGATTGAGGTCGAAATTCGTGCGTTGTGCAATTCCCTCAAGCTCTCCCCAACCCCACGGAAACTTGAATTCAATGTCACTCGTACCACTCGAATAATGAGAAAGTTCGTCGGCATCGTGCGCACGCAAACGCAACATGTCTGCTGGAATTCCCAAATCGATATACCACTGCATGCGCGTCTCGCACCAGTACTCGTACCACTTCGCACTATCTGCTGGTGGAACGAAGAATTCCATTTCCATTTGTTCGAATTCACGAGTTCGAAAAATAAAGTTTCCAGGAGTAATTTCGTTTCGGAAACTTTTCCCAACCTGAGCGATGCCAAATGGCGGTTTTTTACGCGAAGTCTGCAACACGTTTGCGAAGTTCACAAACATTCCTTGTGCAGTTTCAGGACGCATATAGACCGTTGCACCTTCGCCCTCGACTGGGCCGGCATGTGTCTGGAACATCAAGTTGAATGCGCGAGCTTCAGTAAACGCACATCCCTTCATTTTCTGAGGACAGTCGCGTGCGTCCAGCTGATCTTCGCGGAACCGCTTTTTACATACCGTGCAATCGACGAGCGGATCACTGAAATTAGCGAGGTGTCCGCTTGCCTCGAAAACCTGCGGGGGTCCAAGAATTGCTGCATCAATCAGAACGACATCGTCTCGCTGTTGCACCATGCTGCGCACCCACGCATCCTTCACATTGCGCAGCATGAGGGATCCAAGCGGACCATAGTCATACGAGGAACGGAACCCGCCATAGATTTCAGCGCTTGGATATACAAAGCCGCGCCGCTTGCAGAGGTTGACTATTTGCTCTAAATCGCTCGCTGGCATACGTACAGACTACAACCCGACTAGTGACGGGGACTGAACATTGCTACCGATCTCAATCGCCGTTCGGTGTGATATTCCATCGCTTGAGTTGCGAGTTGCGATATTTCGTAGCTTGCTGGAGATTCGGGCTGCACAAGTGCAACATTGAGTTGCCCTCCCAACACCTGCTGCAATAAATCAATTGCTGGTTGAGAAATACTGATACCAGTCCGACAAGACCGACACTGAACACCGCCCTGGAAAATATCGAACGCCACCAAGTCGGTTAACGAACCGCACCCAACACACGACTGCACCTGTGGACTCACACCTTCAGCAGCCAACAACTTCCAGTAAAAGGCAGCAAGCATCACCGGTGATTCCTGCTCCATTAACGCATTTAATGCGCCTTGCAGCATTCGATACAGGTGCGGCGAAGATTCTCTGTCTTCCGCAATTTGATCAACTGCCTCCAGCATTGACATTCCTTGCGTCAACTTGTCGAGGTTGTTGTGTAATCGTGCCGACGAATCGATCAACTCCACCTGCGACACGGTGTCGAGTTCTCTTCCTTTATACAGCAGAACGTCTACATGACTCATAGGTTCGAGTCGAGCGCCAATCTTCGATTTTGTTTTACGAATACCTTTAGCCACTGCCCGAATTTTTCCGTGGTGTTCAGTCATCATCACCACTATGCGATCAGATTCCCCGAGCTTGTAACTTCTCAACACAATGCCTTTATCGCGATAGAGCGTCATGAATCCACACCGCCGAATCGACGGTCTCTGCGTTGGAAGTCATTAATCGCCAAATCAATATCTTCACCGTTGCAATGTGGCCACTGTGTATTCAGGTACACCAGCTCGCTGTATGCGAGTTCCCAAACGAGTGAAGGTGGCAACTGCGTGGGGTCTCCAAAAATAACAACAAGGTCTGGTTCGCTCGACGCTGGGTGCAAAATCGCGGTCGCCAGGTTCTTTTCCGAAATCTTGTTATGCGGCAGACCGTTAACTGCACGCGTAAATCGTTGCTGTCCATCTGCGCATACATCGATCACTACCGAGGTTGAACCGCGAAGCATCAACTTGTCATCTTCAACAACTGCACCGCAGGCAAGCGAAATCTTTTGTGTTAACTCACTGACGTCTTCGCTAAAACTTGTACCAGAATACGGATAAATCGAAAGCCATTGCGCATCAACCTGTTCTACCGAGGTTTGCAAGGTTGAAATGTACTGAGACCAGTCCAACTCAGACATTGAATTCCATTGCTCCAGCGATCCACCAACTACGAGCACATGTCGTAATGATGATCCGTTAGCCACGTCACCATTGTCGCACGACTTCAGGGCTCACATCAGTAAGGTGTTCGCCATGGACTTGGCAACCAGCGACTCTCCTGTGCATATCGCTTGCATCATGGACGGCAACGGACGATGGGCTAAACGTCGTGGCCTCCCACGAACCGCTGGACATACTGCCGGAGAAGAAAATTTGGCCGAGGTAGTGCGTATCTGCGCCAAGAACAATGTTGGCTGGTTGACCGTTTTCGGGTTTTCAACGGAAAATTGGGTACGTCCTCCAGCCGAGGTTAAACACATTCTTTCTCTCCACAAGCGTCTGTTTGGGAGAATCGAAGAGCTGAATGCCAATAATGTTCGGATCCAATGGATTGGTCGTCCGTTCGATGAGCCTGGATCCAAAACTCCAGCATTTATTCAGCGAGCAATTCTGCAAGCCATAGAAGATACGGCACACAACACAGGCATGGTGCTCACCGTCGCTTTCGATTATGGCAGTCGCGCCGAACTCCTCCGTGCAGCACAGCGCGCACATTCGCAGAACCAAACATCGCACGATGTTTCGTCTCAAGACATATCTCAGAACTTGTACGCGCCAGAACTACCTCCAGTAGATGTTGTAGTTCGAACTTCTGGTGAATCGAGAATTTCAAATTTCTTACTGTGGCAAATCATGGGCGCCAAGGTGTACTTCACCGAACGAACCTGGCCAGATTTCGACGCGCAAGAGATAACCAATGCACTCAAGTTGGTGCATGTCAGGTAAACCGAACAACGAAGTTGACGTCGAAGTCCTCTTGCAGGCAGTCGTTGACACGCTCCCAAATGTGGAGTCGCGTTCAGGACAAGTAACCATGGCAAATGCGATTGCCGACGCGATCGAACAAGGTCGCCACCTCATCGTTCAAGCTGGTACTGGAACGGGAAAGACGCTTGGCTATCTCGTTCCTGCAATTGCATCGGGAAAACGAATCGTGGTTTCGACGTATACAAAGGCATTGCAGGATCAACTTGCTAAGCACGATCTTCCTGTGTTGTCGTCTGCGCTTGCTCCAATCATCGGGCGCGAAATCACCTGGGCAGTTCTGAAGGGTCGCAACAATTACCTCTGCGCGCAACGCATCGCCGAAATTCGCGAGCCAAAACAGCACAAGCTTGATTTGCAAGATTTCAGCATTCAGGTGAAGTCAGATATCGACAAGCTTGTGACATGGTCTGAAACCACCTCAACTGGTGATGCTGGTGATTTGTCGTGGAGCCCTCGCGATGCCGCATGGCGCCATGTCAGCATTGGCAGCGACGAATGCCCTGGTGCGAGTAGATGCCCTGCCGGAGACACATGCTTTGCGGAGCGCGCTCGCGATTTCGCCGCGGTCGCCGACGTGATTGTGGTGAATACTCACATCTACGGTCTGGATGTCGCTACCGACGGTGCATTGCTTCCCGAACATGATGTGGTCATATTCGATGAAGCTCACCAACTTGAAGACGTGATGAGTGCTTCAGTCAGCATGTCAATTAGCCCAGGAAGCATCCAACACGTAATCGGCGCACTGCGCGCAATCGTAAGAGATGACGGGTTAACTGGTTCCCTTCAACAATTGGCCACTGAATTTGGTGGATGTATTGCTGGTGATGTCGATAAACGCGTTCCTCTGCCTCTGCCTGATGACATCCAAGACGTACTTGCTCGTTTGCGTCTCAAAATCGATGAGGCAATATCGGGGTTGAAATCAATCTCTAGTAGCGATGAAACTGCCAAACAGCGAATCCTTCGGGGTCAAACTTTAAGCGGTCGAATGATCGACGTGATCGATGGATCTCTCACCGCTGGATCACGAACTGTTGCCTTCGTGAGTGGCACCAAGGAACGGCCTGTCCTTGAACTCGCACCCCTCAATGTTGGTCCATCGCTGCGTGGAGGCGTCTGGTCAAAACGAACCGCAATCCTTACGAGCGCCACTATTCCCCTAGCAATGCCTTCGCGTATCGGACTCGAGGACGACGAGGTGAATGCAATCGACGTCGGCAGCCCATTTGATTACGAAAACTCAGCGCTTCTGTATTGCGCGAAACATCTTCCTTTGCCGAATGAATCCCGCAGAGATGACGCCGTTCATGACGAACTTGAGAAACTCATCAACGCCGCCCACGGTCGCACCCTTGCACTGTTCACCACATATCGCGCCATGCACGCCGCAGCCGATGAAATGGCACAACGACTAAAATTTAAAATCTGGCGTCAGGACGACCTGCCAAAAATGGCCCTTGTTGACGCGTTTGCTGCTGAAGATTCTGCCTGCCTGTTTGCAACTGCAGGATTCTTCCAAGGTGTTGATGTTCCTGGCCAAACACTCAGTCTCGTTGTTATTGACAAAATTCCGTTTCCTCGACCAGATGATCCTTTGCTCAGTGCACGACGCGAAGAAATCGGTAGTACGTCGTTCAATGAAATTGACATTCCACTCGCTGCAACACAGTTAGCACAGGCCGCTGGTCGATTGATCCGCTCGCGCAAAGACACAGGAGTCGTTGCCATCCTTGACCCACGTCTTGCAACGAAGGGTTATGGAAAGAAACTTGTATCAACACTGCCGCCAATGAAACGGACTATCGATTTTTCTGAAGTAGTGCAATTTCTTAGGTCCATCTAATGGCCTAGCTAATCAGTCGGTACCCCATGCCCCGAACCGTCACGATCATCGTCGGCTCTTCTGGTTGAGTTTCGACTTTCACTCGCAGCCTTCGAACGTGGGCATCAACAAGTCGTGAGTCACCGAGATATTCGTATCCCCACACCCGCTCAAGTAACTGGTCTCTCGACAACACCATCCCTGGATGATCAGCGAATTCAACGAGCAATCGAAACTCAGTTTTCGTAAGCGCTATCTCATTGCCGTTCTTACGTACAACGCTCATTTCGCGATCGATTTCAATGTCGCCGATTTTGCGCAACGATTTCGCGTTCGCTGGTGAAGTTTCAATTGTTTGTGTTCTGCGTAACGCAGCGCGTATGCGCGCCGAGAGTTCCTTTGGCACTACAGGCTTTGTTACGTAATCATCTGCCCCTGCATCAAACCCATTCACTAGATCATTAGTGTCAGTTTGTGCGGTCACCATGATGACTGGGGTGATGCTCGTTCGACGAATTGCCCTGCACACTTCGAAACCGGAAATGTCTGGCAAACGTAAATCCAGTAACACCAGATCGGGGTCTAATTCGGCAAACATTTTGATTCCCGTTTCACCGTTACCCGCTTCGGCCACTTCGTAACCCTCGTCTTCGAGCACAAGGCGAAGTGCAGTTCGAATGGCTTCATCATCTTCAATGAACAACAACGTAAACATCGGATAGCAGTCTGCCTGAATTCGGTGAAATGTTACAGAAAACGCACACAATTCATCAACATTCGTCATGTTGAGGGTGCAGAATTTCCATAACAAACCGGCGGGTGTTCATGCTCCCCCTTGAGCCCCGCCGGTTTTTTCACTCCGCAACTGCCATGCTGTATTCATGAGTCGGTTGTCCTTCCCCCCAAAGTTTGGGCTGAAACAGCGGATGGTGTTGTTCTTCGGCCTCGCAGCACTGGCTGCAGCAATCGCCCTCAGCGTCGTGACGTATGCCAGCACCCGTTCATATCTACTTGGTCAACGTTCAGAGGTTGCTCAACGCCAAGCATTCAATAACGCTCAACTAATGCGAAACGTTGTTGAAACTGATGCCAGCAACGTTGCGGAATTAGTCACACAAATACGCACCGAACAGGGTGGGTACGCAGTTATCCAGATTGATGCTGGTCCCGGCAAAACGGCGTTGTTTTACGCCCAAGAACCACTGCGATTCACACAATCGAATTTGCCAACCGAACTACTCAATTTGACCCTGAGTAATAAAACCGGTCGTCAACGTTTTGAATTTGAAAATCGACCTTACGAGGCAATCGGAGTAGCCATTCCTTCCGTCGGTCTTCACTACTTTGAGGCATTTCCCGTAACCGATGTACAAAACACTTTGCGAACTATTCAACTGACGTTGCTCATTGGAGTGGTGCTCATTACTTTCGCTGCTGGCGTGCTTGGTTTCTCCATGAGCAAAAACGTGCTTCAACCACTCACCCGTGTCGCGCTTGCAGCAAACAAAATCGCCACTGGCGGCCTCGACACACGCTTGGCACACGAAGAAGATTCCGATCTCGAACGTCTAGTTGCTTCGTTTAACGAGATGGCTAACGCGGTACAGCAGAGAATTGAACGTGAACAGCGTTTTGCAAGTGATGTCAGTCACGAATTGCGTTCTCCAGTAACCGCGTTGTCTGCAGCAGCAGATGTTCTCGTTTCGAGACGATCAGAATTTACAGAACGCAATCAGCAAGCAATTGACATCATGAAGAAACAAATCGAGCGATTCGATCGAACCGTTATTGATCTTTTGGAACTTTCGCGACTCGATGCGCATGCTGCCGAACACGAGATCGAAAATATTCAGCTCAATGACCTCATCGGCCGAATTATGCACAGATATGGCTTTGGCGAAATTCCGTTCATCAGCACGGTGCAATCGTCAGATGGCGAGATGCAAGCCGACGATGAAACAAGACTCGATCGTCGTCGAATTGAGCGAATTCTTGTCAATCTGTTAGAAAACGCACGAGACCATGCCAACGGAGCAACACGGGTTACCTTGACGAGCGATGGTGAAGCATTCACACTTGCAGTTCACGATGCCGGTCCTGGCGTAGCGATCAGCGAACAACTGCACATTTTCGACCGATTCGCTCGCGGCACCGCATCCCGAAATGGCAAAGGCAGTGGACTCGGATTGGCAATTGTGAGCGAACACGCTCACGCACTGCACGGCTCAGTACATGTTGAGCAATCACATGAGGGCGGATCTAGTTTTGTCATCTCCTTTCCGAAGAATTTGAGCGAAGCATGATTCGACTGTTCAAGACGTGTTGGTTACTGCCTGCTTGCGTTGCGCTCGCTTCATGCGCTGTTCCCAACTCCGGAACAGTAAAAGAGGTAAACCCACGAGACATTCCTTTCGGGCTGAACTCTCCAGAATCATCGGCCCCAACCACCACTACATCCATCGCAGTTCAAACAACAATTGCTGGCACGGCGTACGAGAAGGCCTCTCTGTTTTTTGTCAATAACTCCTCCCTCGTGCGAATACGACTCGAAATTCCTAGTCCTACCAGCCCACAGAGCGTTTTCGCGGCACTCGTAGCTGGTTTACCTGACCCTGCACACTCCAAAATGAAGACACTTCTTCCTTCCGGTTTTTCGGCGACGATCGTTGTCGATGGCGGAGTTGCGAACGTCAATTCGAAGCATGGCTATCTCGATTCAATAAAAGCAAACGATCAACGATTGGCAATTGCTCAAATTGTGCTCACACTTACGAGTCAACCAGGAATTGGGCAAGTCACATTTAGTGTTGGCGGTAAACCAATTGGTGTGCCTCGTGGTCGCGGCGATATTGCTGGAGCAGGACTACCAGTGACGTTTGACGACTACAAAATGCTGATTACGAAATAGCTAGTAACCGAGACGTTCGACTCGCTCCGGTCGTTGTTGCCAATTTTTGTCAACGACTACTGCCAGCTCGAGATACGTACCTTTCGGCAACTGTTTGCGAACCGCGGTTCCAACTTCTTTGAGTAGCGATCCACCCTTTCCGATCACCATTCCCTTTTGGCTGTCGCGTTCAACAACAATCTCACATCGAACTTTGTCATCTTCCCATTCGGTCACTCGTGTGGCAATCGAATACGGCAATTCGTCAAAGGTGAGAGCCAGCAATTGCTCACGGACCAATTCTGCGACCCATTCTCCCGGCGATGTTTCAGTAGTCATCTCCGTTGGATACAACTGCTCGCCCTCTGGCAACAGAGTTCCCAAATGTTGAGCAAGCTCTGCAACTCCTGCTCCGCTCTGTGCGCTAACGGGAAAATATTCGGAGGCGCCTAGTTGGCTCAACTTTGTTAACTGCTTCAAAATTTGCTGAGGTGAGGCGCGGTCGATCTTGTTCAAAATGACAATCGCCTTCGACATGTCTATGTGGCTAGCAACCCATTGATCACCTGAACCAAAAGGCTGCGTGACATCAATAACCAGGCACACGACATCGACGTCTTTAGTCGATTCAAGCGCGGTTGCATTCACGCGTTCGCCTAAGGCACTCACAGCCTTGTGCAGGCCTGGCGTATCGACGAAGATGATTTGATAGTCGTCCTTGGTGACCACTCCACGAATTCGAGTGCGAGTAGTTTGCGGCTTGTCTGAAACAATGCTTATTTTTTCGCCGCAAAGTGCATTCACCAACGTTGACTTTCCAACATTTGGGCGTCCAACAAGTGATACAAAGCCTGAACGCATATCTACAGGCTAGTTCTGCAAGAATGAAACGGTGCAGAACATCAACTGGAAGAAATGGTTTGATCGAATGCAGCCACAGACGTTGCAAATAGCAACCTGGTTGCTGTACATGAATGGTTTTTTTGCCTTGGCAAATTTCATGGACGGGCAAATGGAACTCGGATACATCCGTCGTGCCTACACATTGGGACCTGTCTACGGACTTGTTGTGGTTGCGGCACATGCAATGGGTGGTTTGTTGATGGCCAACGATCTGAAATTTGGATACAAACTGTCACTAGTCGCCGCTTTCTCGCCCTTCTTGTCGAACCTCATTGTCTTTCACTCGTTGATTGCGCATTCATTCCTTAATGCAGCTTTCGACATTGCCCTTTGTGCACTACTTCTGCATACCCAAAGTCGCGCACACCAAAAGGTCTGGTTCCACTAGGCCAACCTCCGAGTTCGCCATCTGGCGACTTTTCTGCCACACTGAATACATGGCAACAATCATCAAAGATCAAGCAGACCTCATGGCTCATGTTGGCCAGCATCTCGGATACAGCGAGTACATCACCGTCACCCAAGAACAGGTACAACTTTTCGCTGACGCAACCGGAGACCATCAGTGGATTCACTTGGACACCGAACGCGCAAAGACAGGTCCATTTGGTCAAACAATTGCGCACGGTTATCTCACTCTTTCATTAGCCCCGGTATTGATCGGCCAAATTTGGAAAGTGGAAGGCGTCAAGATGGGCGTCAACTACGGAACCAACAAAGTTCGCTTTATGGCTCCTGTTCCAGTTGGAGCAAAGCTTCGTGCAGGGATCAAGCTTCTGGAGGCAACTGAGATTGCAGGTGGTGCACAAGTAGTCCTGGAAACGACATTTGAATGCGAAGGCGCTACCAAACCTTCATGTGTTGCAGAAATTATTTTCCGTCACTACTACTAACTAGTTAGCGGTACGTCTTCATAATTTTTGCAAACTCTGTAAGGGTTTGCTTATCTGGGTAATCAACACACCAAGGGATGAATCCGCTGCACCCACGTTTTACGAATTCTGCAATTCGCTCAGCAACTTGATCGGGTGTTCCAATAAAGTTTGCATTGCTCCACTGCTCGAACTGGTCTCCGCGGCCACTCGCGATTTGGAATTCGCGAAGCTCCTTTTCAGTATCGCGAATCAGGATCTCGCCTGATGTCGTCTTTTTGATTTCAGTTTCATCACGTCCCACCTTCAAGCAGTGGCCCTTCAAGATTTCTACCTTGCGCGAGAATTCCTCGGCTGTGCCGCCAAAGTTTGAATAATCAGCGTGCTGAGCTACAACTCGCAAAGTGAGTTGCTCTCCTCCACCACCGATCCAAATAGGAGGACGAGGAGACTGCAGCGGTTTCGGATCACAATTTGCGCGAACGAGCTGGTAGTACTTGCCGTCGTATGTCGTTTCTTCTTGCGACCACATCATCTTCACGATCTCTACGCACTCGCGAAGCATGGCTATGCGGTCTTTCGGAACCGGAAATTCATATCCATATCCACGACATTCGTTTTCGTACCAGCCTGCCCCGATACCCCAGTCCAAGCGTCCGCCCGAAATGACGTCAAGTGTGCTGGTGATCTTCGCAAGCAAAGCAGGTGGTCGGTACAAGTTGCAACCGACCATTTGTCCTAGGCGAATTCGTGACGTGAGTTGGCTGATAGCAGCCATGACCGTCCAACACTCAAACACCGTCTCGTGTGCAGGACGCGGAACGTTATGGAAGTGGTCGTACACCCAGATCGAGTCGAAACCGAGTTGTTCGGCCGTAACAGCAATGTCTACCGCAGCTTTCCACTTGTCGGTAGCACTAGGAATGCCAACTAATTCCATTTTCCAGCCCTGGGGCATGAATACGCCGAACGTGATGTCTTGCTTGCTCATAATGGAAGGTCTCCTGTTGCTTTCTTCGTTGTTCCAAAATCTTTATAGGCCGCAATAGTTCGTTGCGCTATGCGCATTTGATGAATCTCATCGGCGCCATCTGCGAACCTACTCCAGCGAGCTTGCTGCAACATTCCTGCTAGCGGCGTGTCAGTGCTGTAACCGAGCGCACCGTGCACCTGGATAGCGCGATCAATGATTCTCCACAAGCTGTTTGCAACAAAGTGCTTGGTCATGCTCACTTCACTGGTGAAATCCATGCCGTGTTCAATCTTGTACGCAGCGTGCAGAATCATCAATTTGCCCTGATACATCTCCATTGCTGAATCTGCAATGAGCCACTGAATTCCTTGCTTCTCTGCAAGAAGCGAACCGTGCGAATATCGCTCGAGTGAACGAGCCACCATCATGTCCAGAGCCATTTCAGCTTGGGCAATCCATCGCATGCAGTGAGCGAGTCGGGCAGGCCCGAGGCGATATTGACCTAGCAAATGACCTTGTCCTCGACCACCGAGCATGTTTGAATTCGGTACACGTAAATCCTTGATTTCAATTTCACAATGGTTATGCCCACCGGACATCGTTTCAACATCGCGAACGATGTTCCAGCCCTCACTTGGAATGTCCACGATGAAACAGGAGTTTGCGGCTTGAGGCAAATCAGGATCTTCTTCAGTGCGGGCCACCAGCAAGGCAAATTGAGCGCCACGCGCACCAGAAATAAACCACTTGTGACCGTTGATCACCCATTCGTCACCATCTTTGTAGGCAAAAGTTTTAATCAACGTCGGATCGCTACCGGCAACCTCGGGTTCGGTCATAGCGAAGCATGAGCGCATACGACCTTCACATAATGGTCGAAGATATTTCTCTTTCTGTTCGGGTGTTCCCCAATGCAGGAGTGTGTGTTGGTTCCCTTCATCGGGCGCTTGGGCATTCAACACGTATGGTCCGATACTGACCTTGGCAGCTTCAGCCGAAACTGCGGCCATCGCTGTTGGACCAAGACCCATGCCGCCCCACTCTGCCGGCATATGCGGGAGCCAAAGGTTCCAGTCTTCGCGTGCCAACTTGCGCAAGCCCACAATTGCCTTTACTACTTGAGCACGATCATTTTGATCGATCGCATCCCATTGCGGCCGAACCTGTTCGTCCATGAATGCGCGAACCTTCAAACGCACTGCTTCAATCTCTGGCGTAAACGTGAAATCGATCATCGGTCCCCTAAACCTTTCCCTGCCTACAAAGTAGCGAGGTCAACCATCAAGTATTGCCGAGAGTGTCGTAACCTGACGAGGTGAGCAATTCTGACAAAGTGGCTTGGGACACGGCGGAACTTCCGCAGGGAGACGCCAAGGCGAAAGTCGTACAGAACATGTTTGATGCGATTGCTCCGCGTTACGACCTTGTCAACAGAATCATGACTTTCAGGCTCGATACACGTTGGCGGAAGATCGCTGTTCGCAAGCTTGCGCTAGCTCAGGGCGCACGAGTACTTGATCTGGCAAGCGGCACGGGAGACCTCTGCATCAACCTTCGTAAAGCAGGCTTGCACCCGCTTTCGTTCGATATGTCATTTGGCATGCTTGCCGCTGATCACAGCAACGCACCCCGCGTGCAGGCCGACATTCTTCGCCTACCCATCGCTCCGCATTCAGTTGATGGAGTTACGTGCGGTTTCGCATTGCGCAACTTGGTTGATCTCAATGTTTTTTTTAACGAAATTTCTCGGGTCATCAAGCCTGGCGGACGCATTGCGCTGCTCGATGTGAGCACTCCGACTAATCCGATCATTCGATGGGGAAACAGCGTGTATTTCGGAAAGGTTGTCCCGCGCATTGGCGGTCTGCTTTCAAACCGAGCCGCATACAACTACTTGCCGAAGAGCGTGGCGTATCTACCAGCACCAGAGCAACTTGTCAATATGTTGCAGCGTGCCGGATTCGAACATGTACGACATGAACAACTTTCTGGTGGACTCACACAGTTAATGCACGCAACAAAGCGGTAGTCGAGCGCAATGAGGGCAACGTCTTTCCCACTTTCACAGATTTCTTCAGTTGACGTCGATCTCAATGACATCGCTGGAGCAACAGGATATCTTTTTGTACGAGATGGCATTGGTTTCGCCGGACACGGCATCAGTGCTCGAACCACGGCTCGTGATGCCCGAAACGTGCTGGAAGCTATTGATTGTTCCCCTGTTTCCGTTCCCATCGGTGTTGGCCCAATCATGTTCGGATCGATCCCGTTTGACACAACACTCGATGCAGACTTCGTCCTTCCAGCGGTGACATTTTGCAAAACACGTGAGGGCGAAACCTGGGTGACGATTATTGATGACGCACCGATTCCGGCGCTAACGAATGCACCGCCTATACCGAGTAATGCCGAGTTTCGGACTCGCGACGGTGTCGCCGTAGAAACCTATTTAGCAGCAGTGGAAGCAGCGCGATCTTCGGTGCGCAACGGCGAACTCACCAAGGCTGTTATTGCTCGCGATGTTTATGTTGAATCAGATTTGCCTATTGATGTTCATATTTTGCTACACAAGCTCAGAGGAACTTTTGGAACGAGCTACCGTTTTTCTTTTGATGGGTTTGTGGGGGCATCCCCTGAACTGCTTGTAGCCATTCATGACGATGAAATCACCAGCCACCCCCTTGCCGGAACAACTCCGCGAACTGGAGACCTAACAAAGGACTCTCTTTTGGCCGAACAACTCATGGAGAGCGACAAAAACCAAATTGAACATCGCGTTGTTATCGACATGGTGCACGACACTCTGTTACCGCATTGTTCCTATTTGGACTGGGAAGCTGAGCCAACTGTCGTGCAAGTAGCAAATGTTCAACATCTCGGAACTCGTCTGGTTGGCAAACTCTCTGAACCGCGGATCCATGTCCTTGAAGCTGCTCTCTCGCTTTCGCCGACCCCGGCACTTGGAGGGTTTCCTCGCGACAAAGCATTGCAACTCATTGCTCGCTATGAAGGCATGAGTAGAGACAAATACGGTGGAGCGATTGGTTGGTTCGACAAACGCGGAAAC
>Ga0194055_10001353_pt1 | contig 19925 bp, 20 predicted proteins | sample SepL449m_MetaG_FD_155482 | JGI IMG/M metagenome (GOLD analysis project Ga0194055, IMG submission 155482) | Anoxic zone freshwater microbial communities from boreal shield lake in IISD Experimental Lakes Area, Ontario, Canada - Sep2016-L442-9m | ecosystem: Environmental > Aquatic > Freshwater >...
GGAACGTTCGCCTGCGGCGGTGGCCGGCCCGCCGATCGGAACCGCGGTTTCTTTATCGAACCGACGGTGGTGGCCGGACTGACCAACGATGCCCGGGTGGCCCGTGAGGAGATCTTCGGTCCGGTGTTGACGGTGATCGCCCACGATGGCGACGAGGACGCGATCCGGATTGCCAACGACTCGCCCTACGGACTGTCGGCCTCGGTGTTCAGCGCCGATCCCGAGCGTGCTCAGTCGGTCGCCAATCGGCTGCGGGTCGGCACCGTCAATGTCAACGGCGGGGTCTGGTACTCCGCGGACGTGCCCTTCGGCGGTTACAAGCAGTCCGGTATCGGCCGGGAAATGGGCGTGGCCGGTTTCGAGGAGTACCTGGAGCTGAAAGTCATTGCCACAGCGGTCTAATCAGGCCGGTCTAATCAGGGCATGCGAGGAGGAACGATGGGACAGTTCGACGAGAAGGTCGGCATCATCACCGGTGCCGGTGGTGGCATCGGCCAGGCCTACGCAGAAGCACTGGCCCGCGAAGGTGCGGCGGTGGTGGTCGCCGATATCAACGTCGAGGGTGCCCAACGCGTTGCCGCCGGGATCCGGGCCGAAGGAGGTACCGCACTGGCCGTACCGGTCGACGTCTCGGATGTCGAGTCGACCAGGGCGATGGCGGATCGAACATTGGCTGAGTTTGGCGGTATCGACTACCTGGTCAACAACGCCGCGATCTTCGGCGGCATGAAACTGGACTTCCTGGTCACCGTTGACTGGGATTACTACAAGAAATTCATGAGCGTGAATATGGACGGAGCGCTGCTGTGCACCCGGGCGGTCTACCGCAAGATGGCCAAACGGGGTGGCGGCGCTATCGTCAACCAGTCCTCCACCGCGGCTTGGCTTTACGCCAACTACTACGGCCTGGCAAAGGTCGGTATCAATGGACTGACCCAACAACTCTCCCGTGAGTTGGGTGGGCAGAACATCCGCATCAACGCGATCGCGCCGGGCCCGATCGACACCGAGGCCAACCGCACCACCACCCCGCAGGAGATGGTGGCCGACATCGTTAGGGCCATCCCGCTGAGCCGGATGGGCCAGCCCGAGGATCTCGTCGGTATGTGCCTTTTCCTGCTCTCCGATCAGGCCAGGTGGATCACCGGGCAGATCTTCAACGTCGACGGCGGCCAGATCATCCGGTCATAGAAGGAGTTCGGCAGTGACTGATTCGGGGACTGAGCCAAGACTCGGTTATATCGGCCTCGGCAATATGGGTGCGCCGATGGCCATGCGACTGGCCGGCTGGCCGGGCGGACTCGTGGTGTTCGACATTCGCGACGACGTGATGATGCCGTTCGCCGACGCTGGGGCGAGTGTGGCCGGAAGTATCGCCGACGTCGCTGCAGCCGACATCATCAGCGTCACCGTGCTCAATGACGCCCAGGTGCGCGAGGTGGTCTGTGAGCTTGCCCGCCACGCCGCGGCGGGCACGGCAGCGGGCACGGTGATCGCAATACACTCGACGATCAGCGACACCACCGCGGCCTCCCTCGCAGCTGAACTCGCGGGCGAGGGAATTCACGTCATCGACGCTCCGGTCAGCGGAGGTGCCGGTGCGGCTCAGAAGGGCGAGTTGGCGACGATGGTCGGCGCGCCGCGTGATGTCTACGAGCGCATCAAACCGGTCTTCAAACAGTGGGCGTCGCTGGTGATCCACGCCGGTGAACCGGGCGCCGGAACGCGGATGAAACTGGCGCGCAACATGCTGACCTTCACCTCCTTCGCCGCGGCCGCCGAGGCGATGGCACTGGCTGAGGCGGCGGGCTTGGATCTTCAGGCACTGGGCCGGGTGGTCCGGCACACCGATGCGTTGACCGGTGGCGCAGGAGCGATCATGGTGCGTGACAACACCCACGAACTCGAACCGGGCCACTGGTTGTACGACACCTTCACCCACACCCGCGGCCTGGGTGAAAAAGACCTGAGTCTTGCTCGGGCACTGGGGGAGTCGCTGGACGTCGACCTCCCACTGGCGGATATCGCATTGCGAAACCTGGCAGCCGGGCTGGGTGTACCGCATGACCAATCAGCCGTGCCGACGAAGAAGGAGTGAGCCATGGACGAGTTGCGCCGCAAGGGTCTGGCGAAGATGAACGAGGTTTACGCCTGGGAGATGTCCGATATGCCGGGTGACTTCTTTGCGCTCACCGTCGACCACCTGTTCGGTGATATCTGGAGCCGGCCCGGACTGTCGATGCGGGACAAGCGGCTCATCACGCTGTCGGTGGTGACGGCACTCGGCCTGCCGGACCTGGCCGAGATCCAGGTCAATGCCGCCCTGGAAAACGCGGAGATGACCTCCGACGAGTTGCGCGAGATGGCGATCTTCATCACCCACTACGTCGGCTTCCCGCTCGGCTCGGGTTTCAACGGTGTGGTCGAACGGGTCGCCGCCAAGCGCCGAAAGACCGCAGACGCCGGAAAAGCCGGTGACCGGAAGGCCAACGCCGGTGACGCCGTGAAGATGCACAGCGGAAAGAAGTCGACAGACTAGACCGGCCGGCGGCGTCGATTAGGGTGAGGCGCGTGCGCGTCCTCGTGATCGGATCAGGTGCCCGCGAACATGCCCTGCTGATCGGACTCCGCAAGGACCCGGGCGTCGACTACCTCGCGATTGCGCCGGGTAACGCAGGTACATCCGCGGTGGCCGACCAGTACGACGTCGACGTCACCTCCGCCGAGGAGGTCACGGCATTGGCAGCCCGCGTTCGGGCCGATCTGGTGGTGATCGGTCCGGAGGTCCCGCTGGCATTGGGAGTGGCCGATGCCGTCCGAGACGTCGGCATCGCCTGTTTCGGCCCGTCTCGGGACGCCGCGCGGATCGAGGGTTCCAAGGCTTTCGCCAAGGATGTGATGGCAGCCGCCGGGGTGCGCACCGCAGCCAGCGAGACCGTCGACAGCCCAGCAGATCTCGATGCCGCCCTGGATCGTTTCGGCCCCGCCGTCGGCCAGCCCGCATGGGTGGTCAAAGACGACGGACTGGCGGCCGGCAAGGGTGTGGTCGTCACCGCCGACCGGGATGCTGCTCGCACGCATGCCGCAACCCTGCTGGAGTCCGGACACCCGGTGCTGCTGGAGTCATTCCTCGACGGCCCGGAGGTGTCACTGTTCTGTCTGGTCGACGGAGCATCCGTAGTCCCGTTGGTAGCGGCGCAGGATTTCAAGCGTGTCGCCGACGGCGACACCGGGCCCAACACCGGCGGCATGGGCGCCTACGCACCGCTGCCATGGTTGCCCGAGTCGGTTCGGGCCGGGATCGTTCACGATGTTGTTGAACCCGTTGCCGCTGAGATGGTGCGCCGGGGTTGCCCGTTCTCGGGTCTGTTGTACGCGGGTCTGGCGATGACCACCGAGGGGCCGTCCGTCGTCGAATTCAATTGCCGCTTCGGCGATCCCGAGACCCAGGCGGTGCTGGCACTGCTGCAATCCCCGCTGGGCGGGTTGCTCTACGCGACCGCGACCGGCACCCTCGCCGACTGCGCGCCACTGCAGTGGCATGACGGCTACGCGGTGGCTGTTGTACTAGCAGCTGAGAACTACCCGGGCCGCCCCCGATTCGGCGATGTGATCTCCGGCGCGGAGGCCGACGGGGTGCTGCATGCCGGGACGTCCCGGCGCGACGACGGGGCGGTGGTCTCCAGTGGTGGACGAGTGCTCTCAGTCGTCGGAACCGGAGCGGACCTGCCGGCGGCCCGCGACGCCGCCTACCGGGTCCTCTCCACTATTCGCTTGCCGGGCAGTCACTTCCGTACCGACATCGGACTCGCCGCTGCGCAGGGTCTCATCACGTTATGAGTGGCCCCGGTCGGTGCGGCCCCGGTCGGTGTGGAGCAGGCCGGTGTGGCGCTGCCCGGTGTGGCGCTAGCCGGGCCGAACCCGTCTGAGCTGTTCAGCCCGCCAGCAGCGGTGCCATCCAGGCGATCTCGGCCGGCAACTGCGCGCTCCAAAAGGAGCCGTCGTGTCCGCCCGGGGTGAACCCACCGGCCGGCGGGTTGGGCAACTGCGCGATGAATTGTTTGGTGGCACCGTAGAACGGGTCACTAATCCCGCAGTCGATCCGGATCGGGATCGACCCCAGCGCGGGCAGGCCGAACACACTGTTGGCCGCGAAGTCCTCAGGTCCGTCGAATGCGCCGGGCGCGGTGGCACCGGAAGAAAGCCACAGCGCGGGACTGACCGCACAGATCGCCGCGGTCCGTGCCGGACCCAGACGCGCGCCCAGCAACAGCGCACCGTAGCCGCCCATCGACCACCCGAGGAATCCCACCCGCGAGGTATCCAGTCCTTGCTCGCCGAGCATCGGAAGCAACTCACCGAGCACCATCGCACCGGCGTCCTCACCCGAGGTGCGCCGGTGCCAGTAGCTACCGCCGCCGTCGACGGCGACTACCGCGAACGGGGGCAGGCCCGCGGCGACCGCCTGCGCCAGGCCCTGCTCCACACCACCGGCCATCACCGCCGCGGCATCACTGCCTTTGCCGTGCAGTGCGATCACCGGGCGCAGGGCCGCGGATTGCCCGGGTGGGCGAGCGATGGCGAAGTTGGTGGTGATTCCGCCGCGGGCAGCCGACACGAATGAGCCGGTGATGAGGGTCGGCGCGGCGCGGACACGCGAAGGCGGGGCCAACGTGGCGAGTGCGGTGGCACCGGCGGCGCCCACTCCCCAACGCAGCGCACTGCGGCGGCTGAGATTCGGCATTGCACCCATTCTGCCCCACGCGTCACGTCTTCGGGCAAAGCGCACTGCGCACTCCGGGCTGACTGGCACCATGGCGACGGTGACCGCAGCGGTTACCCCCAAGGGAGAACGACGGCGGTACGCGCTCGTCAGCGCGGCCGCTGAGTTGCTGCGCGAAGGTGGATTCGACGCGGTGCGCCACCGCGCGGTCGCACGCCGCGCGGGCCTGCCACTGGCATCGACGACCTACTACTTCTCATCACTGGATGAGCTGGTGGAGAACGCCGTCGAGCACACCGTCACCGTCGAAGCCCACCAACTGCGTTCCCGGGTAAGGGAACTGCCGAGGCGCCGCCGCAGCACCGGCGCCACTGCGGACGTACTGCTCGACCTGCTCACCGGAGATCACAGCAACGAACAGTTGATATCGCGCTACGAGCGCTACATCGCCTGTGCACGACACCCGGGCCTACGCGGCGTGGAGCGGCGGTTACAGCAGCAGCGCGTCTCCGCCGTCGCGGAGGCAATGACCCGCTCCGGCCGGTGTGCCCGGGAGGACAGGGTGACCGCACTGGTCTGTGCGGTTGATGGTGCGGTGGTCTCGGCACTGGTCGCTAATGTCGTGGGTGCCCGGGAGTCTGCCCGAGCCACCCTGATCGACGTCCTCGATGTCCTCGCTCCGATCAATCAGTTGGTGTGACCGTGGATCTATGGCATTTGACCCGGCCGGTGACGGATCTTGTCGACGGAGCGATGGATCGTGCGTTGGTACTGGGATACACCCGGATCGGCTCAGGTGTGCGGCGGCGCTGGTGGCCCGCCGACCCTGCTCCGGACGCACTCGTGGGCAAGCAGGTTCTGGTGACCGGGGCGACGGCAGGCATCGGACTGGCGATGGCCCGCGCGTTCGCCGGACTTGGCGCGACGGTGCACCTGCTGGGCCGCAACGCCGACAAGGTGCGACGCTGTGTGGCCGAGGTTCGCGACGAGGTTCCGGGCGCCGACGTGGTGGGCGAGGTGTGCGACGTCTCCGACCTCGACGCGGTGTCGGACTGGTGTGTCGACTTCGCCCGTCGAGTACCCGCACTGGACGGACTGGTTCATAACGCCGGCCTGATGCCCAAGGAACGCATCGTCACCCGGGAGGGCCACGAGGTTCAGTTGGCCACCCACATTCTGGGCCCGCATCTGATGACTGAACGTCTGCTGCCGCTACTGCGCGCGGCCCGCGGCGCATCGGTGGTGTTCGTGTCCTCCGGCGGTATGTACAGCACGGCTCTGGTGGTCGACGATCTGGAGTCGCGGGAGCAGTACAACGGCGTGCGCACCTACGCCAGGACCAAGCGGATGCAGGTAGTTCTGGCCGACGCCTGGGCCCGCCGGCTGGCCGGCACCGACGTCCTGGTCGAAAGCATGCACCCGGGGTGGGTGGACACCCCCGGAGTGGCCGAGTACCTGCCGCGGTTCCGGGTCATCACCGGGCCACTGTTGCGTGACGTCGCCGATGGCGCCGACACCGCGGTATGGCTGGTGGCGACCCGCCCCTCGTCGAAGCCGGGGCATTTCTGGCACGACCGCGCCCAACGCCCGACCACCTTCGGCTGGCAACGCCACGAGAATCCGGCGACGGTGCGTCGCTTCCTCGATGAGGTCAGCGAACTGACCGACACGTCTACTGCGTGGACGGGTCTTCGGTCTTGATGAGTTTCGGGGGCCTGAGGGCACCGGGGAGCATCGGGGTGACGATGCAACCGGTCTCCACGTCGCCGTAGATGGTGACGTCGGCAGGCCGGGTGCTCGCATACCGCGCGATATAGGCGCATAACACGGCATCGACGGGGTCCTCAGCTCGCCGGAGCTGCGCTTTGCGGGTCGCGTCCATCACACTCTGCTTGAGTTCCGGCCAGTCGCTGTCTGATGTATCCAGTGCCGGCTTCGCGGTGCGCAAAGACTCGACAAAACCCATGAGCCGCAACAACTCCGACTGCAACTGCGGGAAATCCCGGCCGGTCTTCTGTTTGTACTTCAGGGTTCGTTGCAGGCTGAACAATGCCACGCTGGCGGCGTGCGGGTACACCTCCATGGCGCGCCGCGACGAGGACGAACGAGGATCGAGGTCAAGCTCGAGTGCCGAACACAGCCGCGCCCCGCGCCCACCGTCGGCGAACCACGCCAGGCCGGTGTTCGCCGGGTGCGCTCCGGCGTCGAATCGGCGGAAGTCTCGATTCAGGGCGGCCTCACAGGGCCGGTTGCCGGAGGGATTGGTCACCACCAGTGGGGCATCGATCGCCACCACGCACGCACTGCCGACGTACGGCCGAAGTTGGGCCAGGACGTCGTCGTCATCGCCGGCCACACCGATATGGCAAAGCTTGCCGCGGCCATCGAGTACGGCGACCCCGGTCGGGCTGCGCTGGCCCCAGGCGAGGTCGACTCCCACGAAGTGCACACCCCAAACCGTAAGCTGTGTTCTTGTGACCACCCGCGCCGCGATCCCCAACGTGCTGGCCAACCGGTACGCCAGCGCCGAGATGGTGGCGATCTGGTCACCGGAGGCCAAGATCGTCGCCGAACGCCGACTGTGGCTGGCGGTGCTACGGGCGCAACGTGAACTCGGTGTCGAGGTACCCGAGACGGCGATCGCCGACTACGAGCGATCACTGGAGCACGTCGACCTGAAGTCGATCGCCGCCCGCGAACGAGTGACGCGCCACGACGTCAAGGCCCGCATCGAGGAGTTCAATGCCCTCGCCGGACACGAACACGTGCACAAGGGCATGACGAGCCGAGATCTGACCGAGAACGTCGAGCAACTGCAGATCCGGCAATCACTGCAACTCGTGCATGCCCGCGGGGTGGCCGTCGCGGCCCGACTGGCGGAGCGGGCCGCGACCTACCGGGACGTGGTGATGGCCGGCCGCAGCCACAACGTCGCCGCGCAGGCCACCACACTGGGCAAGCGGTTTGCCTCGGCGGCCCAGGAGACGCTCCTCGCACTGACCCGCATCGGCGAACTCATCGACCGCTACCCGCTGCGCGGCATCAAGGGTCCGATGGGCACCGCCCAGGACATGCTCGACCTGTTCGACGGGGACACCACGCGGCTCGCCGAACTCGAGTGGCGAGTGGCCGAATTCCTGGGCTTCACCGCGGTGCTCGACAGCGTGGGCCAGGTGTATCCGCGCTCGCTGGACCACGACGTGATCTCCGCGCTGGTGCAACTCGGCGCCGGGCCGTCCTCATTGGCGCACACCATCCGGCTGATGGCCGGCCACGAACTGGCCACCGAGGGATTCGCACCCGGGCAGGTCGGATCATCGGCCATGCCACACAAGATGAACACCCGCAGCTGCGAACGCGTCAACGGACTCCAGGTGGTGTTGCGAGGCTACGGATCGATGGCCGCGGAACTGGCTGGCGCGCAATGGAATGAGGGCGACGTGTTCTGCTCGGTGGTGCGCCGGGTCGCGCTGCCCGATGCGTTCTTCGCCATCGACGGCCAGATCGAGACGTTCCTGACAGTGCTGGCGGAGTTCGGTGCCTACCCGGCGGTGATCCAACGGGAGCTTGACCGCTACCTGCCGTTCCTGGCGACGACGAAGGTACTCATCGCGGCGGTGCGGGCCGGCATGGGCCGCGAAGCCGCCCACGAGGTGATCAAGGAGCACGCGGTGGCGGTCGCATTGGCCATGCGCGAACGCGGCACCGAACCGGACCTGCTCGACCGGCTGGCGGCCGACCCGCAATTGCCGCTGGACCGGGCCGCGCTTGACGCCGCACTGGCCGACACCGAGTCATTCACCGGTGCAGCGGCAAGCCAGGTGGATCGGGTGATCGCCGAGGTCGGCGATCTGGTGGATTTCTACCCGGAGGCGGCCCGGTACACGCCCGGAGCGATCTTGTAAAACGATGTCGGACAACGAGTTAGCCGATATCGACCTCACCGATCTTGATCATTTCGCCGACGGATTCCCGCACCGATTGTTTGCGATCCATCGTCGCACGGCTCCGATTTTCTGGCACGACCCCACCGAAAACACCCCTGATGGTGAGGGCTTCTGGTCGGTGGCCAGCCACGCCGAAACCCTTGCCGTTCTGCGGGATCCAGTGACCTTCTCCTCGGTAACCGGGGGAGAGCGGCCCTTCGGCGGCACCCTGCTACAGGATCTGCCGGTCGCCGGCCAAGTGCTCAACATGATGGATGATCCCCGCCACGGAAAAATCCGGCGGCTGGTCAGCTCCGGGCTGACGCCGCGGATGATCCGCCGGGTCCAGGACGATCTACGGACGCGTTCCCGTGTCCTCCTCGACCGGATCGAACCGGGCGTTCCTCTCGACTTCGTCGTGGACGTGGCCGCCGAACTACCCATGCAGATGATCTGCATCCTGCTGGGAGTGCCTGACTCGGAACGGCATTGGCTGTTCGAAGCCATCGAGCCGAGTTTTGATTTCGGCGGATCACGCAAGGGCGAGGTGGCTCGACTGTCGGTTTCCGATGCCGGTTCGCGCATGTACGAATACGGCAGTCGACTGATTGCCGAGAAGCGGGCCGCACCGTGCGATGACATGCTGTCGATCGTTGCCAACGCAACTGTCGACGACCCCGATGCACCGTCGCTCTCCGACCTTGAGTTGTACCTGTTCTTCAGCCTGCTGTTCAGCGCTGGCGCGGAGACGACCCGCAATGCGGTCGCGGGCGGATTACTGGCCCTGGCTCACCATCCCGATCAGTATCGCCGGTTGCGGGAAGACCCTGCCCTGCTGTCGACGGCCATCGAGGAGATGGTGCGGTGGACAACACCGTCGCCGTCGAAGCGTCGCACCGCTACCCGCGACACCACCCTGGGCGGGCATGTGGTCCGTGCCGGGCAGAAGGTTCTGGTGTGGGAAGGCTCGGCCAACCGTGACGAGTCGGTCTTCGCCCATGCCGATGAATTCGATATCGGCCGTAAACCCAACCCGCACCTAGGGTTTGGACAGGGCGTGCACTACTGCCTGGGTGCCAACCTGGCCCGACTGGAACTGCAGGTGCTGTTCGGGGAGTTGCTGACGCGATATTCGGGCGTGCAGTTGGTCGCACCGGTGGAGTGGACCCGTAGTAGCCGGCACACCGGAATCAGGCACCTGCACGTCGAACTCAGCTGAGCGCTGAGCGCGCCTGGGTCACCCGGGCGACGCCTGCCGATCGCAACTCCAGTGCCGCCAGGCCACGCACCGCGGCCGGCTCCTCGCGCCGCCAGGCACCCACCGGGTCGCCGTCGACCTCGGTCAGTTTGCGCAGCGGCCGTGTGGCCAGCGCCCGCAGGGCCAGTAGTTGCTCTCCGGCCGGGGTCTGGGCCAAAGCGATCACCGTCCACTTCCGGCGGAAGAATTGGATGCGCAGGAACAGCCACGGCATCGCGACCGCCAAGATGGGCGGCGCGGCCACTGCGATCGCCAGCAGCACCGCCAGCCAGGTCGCGGTGGTGTTGAGGTTCTGTCCGGCGCCGGCGAGGTCGAGGGCAGCCTCACTGGCCGCGCGCAGTGGCGTGGACACCGTGTCGCCCACCAGTGGGATCCGGTTGGCGCTGTCCCCGGCGGAGTTGAGGTTGTCAGCGATCCCGGTGGCGCCGTCTCGCACCTGGGTACCGACGCCGGCGATCGTCGCCACCGCTTGATGCACGCCGAGGCCGACGAACACCCACAGGGAGATCCACAGGCCGACCAGCAGGTCGCTGACCACCTGGGCGGTCAGCCTGCCGGGTGTGGTGGCGTAGGGAAGGAAGCGCGATTTCATGGATTGATCCCAGCACAGTTCGCCCGTCACCGGCCGATAGGCTGACCCGGTGCGTCCCGTCCTGACCGATTACCGCCACTTGGCCAGCGGCAAGGTCCGCGAGCTCTACCGGGTCGACGACGAGCACATGCTGTTCGTGGCCTCCGACCGGATCTCGGCCTTCGACCACATCCTCACCACCCCGGTGCCGGACAAAGGCCGCATTCTGACCGCGATGAGCGTGTTCTTCTTCAATCTCATCTGCGAGGCGGGAGGCGCGCCCAATCATCTCGCCGGGCCACCCGACGATGCCCGCATCCCGGCCGAGGTGCTCGGCCGGGCACTGGTGGTTCGACGGCTCGACATGGTGCCGGTCGAGTGCGTCGCTCGCGGTTACCTGACCGGTTCAGGACTGCTGGACTACCAGCGAACCGGTGCGGTGTGCGGAATCGAGTTGCCGGCCGGGCTCGTCGAGGCCAGTGAGTTCGACCACCCGCTGTTCACGCCGGCGACCAAGGCTGACATCGGTGCCCATGACGAGAACATCTCTTTCGACCGGGTCGCCGAGATGGTCGGCACCGAACGCGCGGAGCAATTGCGCGACCTCACGTTGCAGACCTACGGCCTGGCCGCCGAACACGCACTGACCAGGGGGATCATCATCGCTGATACCAAGTTCGAGTTCGGCGCCGACGGCGACGGACGCCTGGTGCTCGCCGATGAGGTCTTCACCCCGGACTCGTCGCGGTACTGGCCGGCCGATAGCTACACCGAGGGTGTGGTGCAGCCCAGCTTCGACAAGCAGTTCGTCCGCAACTGGCTGACCGGGCCCGAATCCGGCTGGGACCGACACGGCACCGCGCCGCCGCCACCGCTGCCCGATGCCATCGTCGATGCGACTCGGAGCCGCTATATCGAAGCCTACGAACGCATTTCGGGGCGCAAGTTCGCCGACTGGATCGGCGCATGACTGCTCGCGAACCTGATGTCGCCGGACCGGCGGCCAAACGACTTGACACCCGCCGCGTCCATCACGAGGACGTCTTCCTCGATCCGTACGAATGGCTGCGAAACAAGTCCGACCCCGAGGTGATCGCCCACCTTGAGGCGGAGAACGCCCATGTCGAGGATCAGACGGCTTTCCTGGAACCGTTGCGGCAGAGGATCTTCGACGAGATCAAGTCCCGCACCAAGGAGACCGACCTGTCGGTGCCGACCCGTCGCGGCGACTGGTGGTACTACGGTCGCAGTTTCGAAGGCAAGCAGTACGGCGTGCACTGCCGCTGCCCGGCAGCCGGCCCCGATGACTGGGAGCCCCCGGTTCTCGATGAGCACACCGACATTCCGGGTGAGCAGGTACTGCTCGACGAGAATGACGAAGCTGCCGGCCATGACTTCTTCGCCCTCGGCGCATGCAGCGTCAGTCCGGACGGCAACATTCTGGCCTACTCCGTCGATGTCGTGGGTGACGAGCGCTATGCGCTGCGGTTTAAGGACCTACGCACCGGCGAGCTCTACCCCGATGAGATTTCCGGCATCGCCAGGGGAGTCACCTGGACGGCCGACAACACCTGCGTCTACTACACCACCGTCGATGAGTCGTGGCGTCCCGATACGGTGTGGCGCCACCGACTCGGCGCGAGTGGGTCCGCAGAGCAGGTGTTTTATGAACCCGACGAACGGTTCTGGCTTGCCGTGGGCCGCACCCGAAGTAACGCCTACATCCTCATCGCGGCCGGATCGTCGATCACCTCGGAGATCCGATTCGCCGACGCCTCCGACCCGCGCGCTGAATTCACCACGGTGCTGCCGCGACGAGAAGGCATCGAGTACTCCGTCGATCACGCCATCGTCGGCGGTCGGGACCGGTTCCTGATCCTGCACAACGATGGTGCGCCGAATTTCACGCTGGTTGAGGCTCCGGTCGAGAACCCGGGCGCACAGACGACTCTGATCGCCCACCGCGACGATGTTCGCCTCGAGGGTGTAGATCCCTTCGCCCATCACCTGGTTGTCCATTACCGACGGGAGGCGCTGGCGCGCCTGCAGTTGTGGCCGATAGGCGATGGCTACGGAACGCGTGAGGAGATCACCTTCGACTCCGAGTTGATGGCGTCCGGGCTTGGCGGTAATCCGAACTGGGACTCACCCCGGCTTCGGGTCGCCGCGACGTCGTTCGTCACCCCGATGCGGGTCTACGACATTGACCTGGCATCGGGCGAGCGGATTCTGCTTCGCGAACAGCCCGTGCTGGGTGACTACCGCCGGGAAGACTATGTGGAACGCCGCGACTGGGCGACAGCCGACGACGGAACCCGTATCCCGATCTCACTCATCCACCGCGCCGGAGTCCAAACCCCCGCTCCGACCGTGCTGTACGGCTACGGCGCCTACGAGTCCTCGGAGGACCCACGGTTCTCGATCGCCAGACTGTCCCTGCTCGATCGCGGCATGGTGTTCGCGATCGCGCACGTCCGCGGCGGCGGCGAGATGGGCCGACTCTGGTACGAGGGCGGCAAGCTGCTGGAGAAGAAGAATACGTTCACCGACTTCATCAGCGCGGCAAGCCATCTCATCAGTTCGGGTCTGACCCGACCGGAGAATCTGGTCGCTCTCGGCGGCAGCGCGGGCGGACTGCTGATGGGTGCGGTCGCCAATATGGCACCCGAGCTGTTCGCCGGCATCCTGGCGGAGGTTCCGTTCGTCGATCCGCTCACCACGATCCTGGATCCGTCGTTGCCGCTGACCGTGACCGAATGGGACGAGTGGGGCAACCCGTTGGCGAATGCTGACGTCTACTCCTACATGAAGTCCTACTCGCCCTACGAGAATGTCGAGGCCAAGGATTACCCGGCCATTTTGGCGATGACGTCACTCAATGACACCCGGGTGTTCTACGTCGAGCCCGCCAAATGGGTGGCCGCGCTTCGGCACACCAAGACCGATTCGCGTCCGGTGTTGCTCCGCACCCAGATGGCGGCCGGGCATGGCGGCATCAGTGGTCGCTATGAACGCTGGAAGGAGACCGCCTTCCAGTTCGCCTGGCTACTGGCGACGGCGGACCCGCGGCGATTCGGCGCAGAGGCCAGGTAGCGTCTGCTCCCATGTCCCTGGCACAGATTCCCCTGACCACCCTCGACGGCAACCCGACCTCGCTGGCCGCCTACGACGGCCGCGCCGTGCTGGTGGTGAACGTCGCCTCCAAGTGCGGTCTGACGCCGCAGTACGGCGCGCTGGAACAGTTGGCGCGCGATTACGGCGACCGCGGGCTGACCGTGATCGGCGTTCCGTGCAATCAGTTCATGGGACAGGAACCCGGCACGCCCGAGCAGATCGCGACGTTCTGTTCCACCACCTACGGGGTGACGTTCCCACTGCTTGCCAAGGCCGACGTCAACGGCGCAGATCGGCATCCGCTCTATGCGGTGCTGACGGAAACCGCCGACGCGGGCGGGGACGCCGGCGATGTGCAGTGGAATTTCGAGAAGTTCCTCGTCGCCCCCGGCGGCGCGGTGGTCAATCGGTTCCGGCCCCGTACCGAGCCGGATGCACCCGAGGTGATCGCGGCGATCGAGGCGGTACTGCCGCAGTGATGCGCAACTGACCGCTGACGTCCAACTGGACGACACCGACCCGACACCTGGATTTGGCACGCTAGTCGCGTGCCTGGTGAGTTGATCGTCTCGGTGTCCGGGATCAGTAACCGGACCCTGCCGCATCTCGATGAATTCCGTCAGCAACTCGACTCCCGGAACGTACCGGTATCGCTGTTCGTCGCGCCCCGACTGAAGGGCGGTTACCGCCTGGACTCCGACGACGCCACGGTCGACTGGCTGCAGCGCCGCCGCTCGTCCGGTGACGCGGTGGTTCTGCACGGGTTCGACGAAGCGGCCACCAAACGGATGCGCAGCGAATTCGCAACACTGCCCGCACACGAGGCGAACCTTCGACTGATCGGCGCGGACCGGACACTTGAACAACTCGGCCTTCGAACGAGGCTGTTCGCAGCACCGGGCTGGACTGCCTCCGCCGGAACCGTGATGGCACTGCCACGCAATGGTTTCCGGCTCCTCATCGGGCTGTACGAGACCGTGGACCTATTGCGGGGCACGACGTCTCGGGGACGTGTCATCGGCATCGGCGCCGGGTTTCTCACCGAGCCATGGTGGTGTCGGACGGTGGTTCTCTCCGCTGAGCGCACAGCGCGCCGCGGCGGGACGGTGCGCCTGGCTGTGTCAGCGCGCCAACTCGGCAAGCCGGGCCCCCGGCAGGCGGTACTCGATGCAGTCGACCTCGCGCTGATGCACGGTTGCGCCCCGGTGGTTTACCGGTGGCAGCCGGATCCGGTCCTCGCCGACGCGGCCTGATACCCGAACGGCTACCCGCTCGATCCGCTGGCGGTGGTGGCGATCCCGCCGTCGACCGGGATCACCGCGCCGTTGAGGTAGGAGCCGGCCCGGCTGGCCAGGAAGATCGCTATCCCGGCCATATCGTCGTCGCGGCCGATCCGGCGCAGCGGAGCCGAGGCTGCGATCGCCTCTCCGAATGCCTCCAGCGTGGCAGCCATCATCTTCGATGGAAACGGTCCCGGGGCCACCGCGTTGACGGTGATGTGTTGTGGCCCAAGTTCTTTGGCGAGCACTCGGGTCAGCTGGTGGATCGCGGCCTTGCTCGCCGAATAGGAGTAGGTCGTCATTGGGCTGACGTGGATTCCGTCGATGCTGCCGATGTTGATGATGCGGGCCGGGTCGTCCTGGGTGCCGGCTTTGCGCAATGCCGGAAGCAGTTCCTGAACCATCCAGAACGGCGACTTCACGTTAAGGTCCAGTACCCGATCCCAGGCCGCGGTGGGGAACGTTTCCAGTGGTTCGCCCCACGTTGCTCCGGCGTTGTTGACCAGGATGTTGAGTGTGTCGGTGTGGCTGAGGACGTCGGCGGCCAACCGCTTGCACTCGTCCTGGCGGGACAGATCGGCTGCGACAGCGCGCACCTCGCCGAACGCCGACAACTGCGCGACAGCCTGCTCGCAGGCATCGGCCTTGCGTGAGCTGACCACGACGCGTGCGCCCGCCTGCAGCAGACCGCGGGCGATCATCATGCCGATTCCCCGGGTTCCCCCGGTGACGAGTGCCGTCTTGCCGCTGAGTCCGAATAGGTGCTCGAGATCGGCTGTGCTCACGGGTGTTCCCTTCGTTTCGTTAGAACCGTACCGAGTGCTCCTCGGTGAGTATCCGGAAGTCGGTATCGGTCATCTCGGTCAGGCGGCCGTAGTAAATGCCGCGGGCCTCCTGGGCGATGATGCCCTGGTGGATCGGAACGGCGTGCCGGGGCGCTACCGCGCGCAGGTAGTCCACCGCCTCGGAGATCTTCATCCACGGCGCGGCGGCCGGGGTGGCGAGCACCTCCACCGGTTCGTCGGGGACGAATAGCGCATCACCGGGGTGCATCAGCTTGGCTCGGTGCTCGTCGTCACCGATCAGGTAGGAGATGTTGTCGATCACTGGGATCTCAGGATGGATGATCGCATGGCGGCCGCCGACACCGCGGACGGTTAACCCGTCGACCATGAAGTCGTCGCCGACGTTGACCGCGTGCCAGTCGCCGCCGAGTTGGGCGGCGGTCTGCGGATCGGCGTACAACGCGGCACCGGGGTTCGCCGCCACCAGGGCCGGCAGTCGCGCCGGGTCGGCATGGTCCGGATGCTGATGGGTGATCAGGATCGCAGACAGGCCGGTGATGCCCTCGAAACCGTGGCTGAAGGTTCCCGGGTCGAACAGCAGTCGTGCGACACCGAACTCCGCCAGCAGGCATGAATGTCCGAAGTGCGTCAATTCCATGCTTACGATTGTGCGCCTGGGGAGGGGCCAGGATGCGAACGGTCCTCGCAGTGCCATGCCTGAGAGCTAATACGGCGGCGCCGGCCGTGCACCGCCTACATCAGCTCATGCCCATGAACCGCCGCTAGGATCGACCTGCACCATCCGCCGCGACAGAGGAGCTCCAGTGCCCCGGGTTTTTGTCCACGTGATGCCGAAAGCCGAGATTCTCGACCCGCAGGGCCAGGCCATCGTGGGCGCGCTCGGCCGCCTCGGGCATGCCGGCATCTCAGAAGTCCGGCAGGGCAAACGATTTGAGCTTGATGTCGACGATTCGGTGACCGACGACCAACTGGCCGAGATCGCCGAGGCACTGTTGGCCAACACCGTCATCGAGGACTGGTCGGTCAGCCGGGAGTCGTTGTGAGCGCGCGGGTCGGGGTGATCACGTTTCCGGGCACCCTCGATGACGTCGACGCCGCCCGTGCGGTGCGCCTGGCCGGGGCCGAAGCGGTCAGCCTGTGGCATGCCGACGCCGACCTCAAGGGAGTCGACGCCGTCGTCGTCCCCGGTGGATTCTCCTACGGCGACTACCTGCGGTGCGGTGCCATCGCCAAGTTCGCCCCGGTCATGGGCGAGGTGGTGGCCGCCGCCGGTGGCGGTATGCCGGTATTGGGCATCTGCAATGGTTTTCAGGTGCTGTGTGAAGCAGGTCTACTGCCCGGAGCGCTGGCCCGAAACGCCGGTCTGCACTTCATCTGCCGCGACGTGTGGCTGCAGGTGGCCTCCACCACGACGGCCTGGACGTCGCGCTACGAGTCCGGTGCTGACCTGCTGGTGCCGCTGAAGTCCGGCGAGGGTCGTTATGTGGCAAGCGAATCCGTGCTCGACGAACTAGAGGCTGAAGGCCGGGTGGTGTTCCGTTACGCCGACAATCCCAACGGCTCGATGCGCGGGATCGCCGGTGTGAGTTCGACCAACGGCAGGGTGGTCGGACTGATGCCGCACCCCGAGCACGCCACCGAGGCACTGACCGGCCCGTCCGACGATGGTCTCGGAATCTTCTTATCGGCGCTCGACGCAGTGCTGGCTGCCTGAGTGATGACCGGGGCGACCGCGCGCGGACTGTGTGAGTTCATCGACGCCTCGCCGTCGCCATTCCACGTCTGCGCGACGGTGGCCGAACGGTTGCGGGCGGCCGGTTACACCGAACTGGCCGAGACCGACCGGTGGAGTGAGGCCGACGCCGGACGGTTCTTCACGGTGCGGGCCGGTTCGCTGATCGCGTGGCACAACGTGGCTTCACAGAATCCGGCACCCATGCCATTCCGGATCATCGGGGCCCACACCGACAGCCCCAACCTGCGAGTCAAGCAGCACCCGGATCGCACGGAAACCATGTGGCGACTGGTGAGGTTGCAACCGTACGGCGGGGCGTGGCTGAACTCCTGGCTCGATCGCGACCTAGGCCTCAGCGGCCGGATTTCGTCGCTCGGTAAGGACGGCCGCATCGAGCACCGACTGGTGCGGTTCGACGAACCGCTGCTTCGGGTGCCGCAACTGGCCATCCACCTCGCCGAGGACCGCAACTCGGTCAGCCTCAACCCGCAGCGCCACCTCGACGCAGTATTCGGCGCGGAGGGTCCGGCCCGGCCGTTCCGCTACTACGTCGCCGATTGGGCCGGTGTGGCGCCCGTTGACCTACTGTCCGCCGATCTGATGACCCATGACCTGACCCCGTCGAGGGTTATGGGAGTCGACAAAGACCTCATCAGCGCGCCGCGACTGGACAACCAGGCCAGCTGCTACGCGGGCCTGGAGGCATTGTTGGCCGCAGAGCCAGGCGACTACCTGCCGGTACTGGCGCTGTTTGACCACGAGGAGGTGGGCTCGGTCTCCGATCACGGCGCGCAGTCGGATCTTCTGCGCACGACGTTGGAGCGCATTGTGTTGGCCGCCGGCCGTGATCGAGAGGACTTCCTGCGCCTGACGACCGCTTCGATGATGGCCTCGGCTGATATGGCGCATGCCACCCACCCGAACTACCCGGAGCGCCACGAACCCGGCCATCCGATCTACGTCAACGGCGGCCCGGTGCTTAAGGTCCAGCCCAATCTGCGTTACGCCACCGACGGCCGAACCGCGGCCGCTTTCGAGTTGGCCTGCCGACAGGCCGGGGTGCCGCTGCAGCGCTACGAGCATCGCGCCGACCTGCCGTGCGGTTCCACTATTGGACCCATGACGGCGGCGCGCACAGGTATCCCGACCGTCGACGTCGGCGCACCGCAGCTTGCCATGCACTCCGCTCGCGAACTGATGGGCGCAGCCGATGTCGGCGCCTATGCCGCCGCACTGCACGCCTTCCTGGTACCTGAATAAGCTGTCGCTGTGATCCCTCCTGTCGACACGGTCGAGCACGCCGCGGCCACGCCTGATCAGCCGCAGCCGTACCGCGAACTCGGACTCAAAGACGACGAGTATCAGCGCATCCGCGAGATCCTCGGCCGCCGGCCCACCGACGCCGAGTTGGCGATGTACTCGGTGATGTGGAGCGAGCACTGCTCGTACAAGTCCTCCAAGGTGCATCTGCGCTATTTCGGCGAGACCACCACCGAGGAGATGCGGGCCGGAATGCTGGCCGGGATCGGCGAGAACGCGGGCGTTGTCGACATCGGTGACGGCTGGGCCGTCACGTTCAAAGTTGAATCCCACAACCACCCCTCGTTCGTCGAGCCCTATCAGGGCGCGGCCACCGGTGTCGGCGGCATCGTGCGCGACATCATGGCCATGGGCGCCCGGCCGGTCGCGGTGATGGACCAGTTGCGCTTCGGCGCCGCCGACGCACCCGACACCCGCCGCGTGCTCGACGGTGTGGTGCGCGGTATCGGTGGCTACGGAAACTCCCTCGGCCTGCCCAATATCGGCGGCGAGACCGTGTTCGACGCGTCCTATGCAGGTAACCCGTTGGTCAACGCGATGTGTGTGGGCGTGCTTCGCACCGAGGACCTGCACCTGGCATTCGCGTCGGGCACTGGGAACAAGATCATCCTGTTCGGTGCGCGTACTGGCCTGGACGGCATCGGCGGAGTGTCGGTGCTGGCATCGGACACCTTCTCCGGCGATGAGAGCGGCACCGGCCGCAAGAAGTTGCCCAGCGTCCAGGTGGGTGATCCGTTCATGGAGAAGGTGCTCATTGAGTGCTGCCTTGAGCTGTATTCCGCACATCTTGTGGTCGGCATCCAGGATCTCGGCGGTGCCGGATTATCTTGTGCCACATCAGAGTTGGCGTCTGCCGGCGACGGTGGTATGACTATTGAATTGGATCGGGTCCCGCTACGCGCGGCGAACATGAACCCGGCCGAGGTGCTCTCCAGTGAGTCCCAGGAACGCATGTGCGCGGTGGTCTCACCGGAGAACGTCGAACCCTTCATGGCCGTGTGCCGCAAGTGGGACGTGCTGGCGACGGTGATCGGCGAGGTCGCCGACGGTGACCGACTCACGATTACCTGGCACGGCGACGTCGTCGTCGACGTCCCGCCCCGCACGGTCGCCCATGAGGGCCCGGTGTACCAGCGGCCGCTGGCGCGACCGGAAAGCCAGGATGCACTGATCGCCGATACCAGTGCGAAAC
>Ga0194055_10001354_pt1 | contig 19922 bp, 16 predicted proteins | sample SepL449m_MetaG_FD_155482 | JGI IMG/M metagenome (GOLD analysis project Ga0194055, IMG submission 155482) | Anoxic zone freshwater microbial communities from boreal shield lake in IISD Experimental Lakes Area, Ontario, Canada - Sep2016-L442-9m | ecosystem: Environmental > Aquatic > Freshwater >...
GGTCATCACCAACCGACACGTCGTGAATCGATCCACGCTCGAAGACATCACGATCCGGCTCGATGACGGCCGCGAACTGACCCCCAAGCGGCTCTGGTCGGATCCGGGCACTGATATCGCCGTGCTCGACATCGAAGCAGACGATCTTCAGCCAGCACGTCTGGCGGAGGGTGACACCATTCGGATCGGTGACACCGTGCTCGCGATCGGCAGCCCTTTCGGCCTCTCGCATTCCGTCACGCTCGGCATCGTGTCGGCCAAGGGCCGCCGCGACCTCGAACTCGGCGAGGGCAACGTGAAGTTTCAGGACTTCATCCAGACCGACGCGGCGATCAACCCCGGCAACAGCGGCGGGCCGCTGGTCAACCTTCGCGGCGAAGTGGTGGGGCTCAACACCTGCATCGCCAGCAACTCTGGTGGCAGCGAGGGGATCGGGTTCGCCATTCCCATCCCCATGGTGATGTTCGTGGCCCATCAACTCATCGAGCACGGCACCGTTCCGCGGGCCTATCTCGGCGTGGCGCTCGACAAGAAATTCGATCAGCTTGAGGCCGACCGCCTCGGCATGGTGCGGCCGGTTGGCACCCGCGTGGAAACGATCACCCGGGGCGCGCCGGCCGACGTGGCGGGCATCCGCCCCGACGACGTGATCCTGGAATACGAGGGGCGTCCGGTCGAGGATGACGACCACCTCATGAGCATGGTGGGCATGACGCCGCTCGACAGCGTTGTGGAACTGACCGTCTTCCGCAACCGCGAACGGCTGCCGATCCGGATGAAGGTGGCGAGCCGGAAAGACTTCGAGTGACGGCCGCGCGCGTCGCCGTAGCCGCAGGTTGGTAACCTGCGGTGAAGCAGCGCTCCGTGTGCGGCATGTGCAGGTTGACAACCTGCACCTACGTGGCGGCAGGCAGGGCATCTCCCCGCGTAGCCGCAGGTTGGTAACCTGCGGCGAAGCAGCGCTCCGTGTGCGGCATGTGCAGGTTGACAACCTGCACCTACGTGGCGGCAGCGGCGGCGGCGAAGCTGCGGAGAATGCAGTCGGTGATGGCCGCCGCGTCGCAGCCGATGAGCAGGTCGCAGTTCGGCCGCGACGGACTGGTCTGACGACGATCGACCACGAGCATGCCGGCGGTGAGATCGCCCGCGGTCTCGACGTCGGCGGCGACGGTCGTCCGCTCGAAGAGCTCGGGGTTGGTGAGGGCCACGAGGCTGACGACGTCGTGCAGCCAGATGCCCTCGTTACCGAGGAGTTGGCGATGGGCGCGAAAGGCGTGCGGAAGCATCCGCCGCAGCAGGTGGCCCGCCCGGAAGACCTCGCGGGGCAGCTGGTCGAGGAACTCGAAACCGAGCAGTACCTGCGACGTCGTCTCCAGCGGCACGAGCGTCTTCTTGACCGGCTCGCGGATCACGAGCCGCGCCGCCTGCGGGTCGGCGAGAAAGTTGAAATCAGACACGGCCGACGCATTACCCGAGGCGTGCGCCGTACCCCCGGAGATCACGAGGCCGGCCACGAGTTCGACGATCGACGGATCCCGCTTGAACACCCGCGCCACGTTGCTGAGCGGACCGAGAGCGAGAATCGTGATCTCGCGGGGATGGGCCTTGATGCACTCCCAGATCACCTTCTCCGACTGATGCCCACCGTGGAGTTGCACCCTGGGGAGTTCGGCCCCACCGAGCCCGTCAGACCCGTGCAAGCCGTGGGGCGTCTCGAAGGTCGCCGTGTCACTGGGGGCGACGCCGAGGCGGGGCAGTCGCGGCGGATCGAGAAATGACACCACCGACTGGACGTTGGACGTCGCCTGCTCAGGCCCCACGCTCCCGCCCACCGCCGTGACCGCCACCACCTCCAGCCGGGGGTCGAACAGGGCCATCGCAAGCGCCGCGGCGTCGTCGATCCCGGGATCGCAGTCGATGATGACCTTACGGGGCGTGGTCGGCGGCACTGCAGCGGTGCTCCTCGGGGGTCGGGAAGGTGGTGCGTCGGGTAGGCTGTGGTGTGTTCGTGGGCCGCCCTGGGGCGGTCTGGCGACAATCGTACCCAAACTGCGTTCCACGAGGCCGGCCGGCCTCGGTTTCCCATGAGCGATCCAGCAGCCACATCGTCCGGCTCGCACCGCATCGACGTCGCTGGTTGGACCGAGGAACTCCGCCGGAGCAGCCGCCGGCCGCCGGGCGACGTTCGCGAACTGGTCGATGCGGTGCTTGCGGGTACGGTCGATCTCGACGCCTTTGGCGACTGGCTGCTGGCACTGGCCGACCTCGGCGAATCGGCCGGTGAGATCGCCGGCGTCGCCTCGGCCCTCCGGGCGCGAATGCTTTCCGTGCCGCGGCGCGGCGGCCTGGTGGCCGACACCTGCGGCACTGGCGGGGACGGGTCGGGCTCGTTCAACATCTCGACCGCGGCCGGCATCGTGGTCGCTGCCGCCGGCCAACCCGTCGCCAAACACGGCAACCGCGCCGTCTCCAGCCGCACCGGTTCCGCCGACGTGCTCGAGCGGCTCGGTGTGAGGGTCGATGCGCCGCCCGAGGTGAGCGGCCGCTGCCTCGCCGAGATCGGGCTCTGTTTCTGCATGGCGCCTGTGCATCATCCAGCGATGGCCCGTGTTGGCCCGCTCCGCCGCTCGTTGGGACGGCCGACCGTCTTCAACCTCGTAGGCCCCCTCTGCAATCCCGCTGGTGCATCCGTGCAGGTGATCGGCGTGGGTCGGCCCACGGCCCGCGAGCCGATGGCGGACGCGGCCCGGCTCCTCGGCGCCGCCCGGGCGATCGTCGTCTCCGGCCATGTGGGCGACGATGACGCAGCAGGAAAGGCGTTCGACGAAGTGAGCCTCTTTGGGCCCACCGACGTGATCGACGTGACGCCGGCCGCCACAACCCACACGCGATGGACGCCGGAAGACTTCGGCATGGCCACGGCGACGCCGCGGGCGCTGGCCGATCTGGAGGTGTCGGGCCCGGAGCAGAGCGCGGCGGCGATCCGCGACGTCCTCGGCGGCTGCCAGGGGCCACGCCGCGATGTGGTGGTGCTCAACGCGGCGGCCGTCCTCTGGGCTGCCGGCCGGGCTCCCGACAAGCCCGCAGCCCGCGGCCTCGCCGAGCACGCCATCGACAGCGGTGCGGCAGAGATCCTGCTCGAGCGGTTCGCCGCGCTGTCTCATGAAACAGCCGAATGACGACGTCACGGGCGGCCGTCCCGCCCTTCCGCCCAGTTGCCCAGGAGCCTTTCGATGTGTCATCCACTGATTCCGGCCCTGCTGCTCGCCTCCTTCTGGGCCGCGACGCTCGTCGCCGCGGAGCCGACGAAGACACTCGTCGTACCCGGCGAGGTGTTTGCGGTCGAAGGGAAGACTGCCTTCGTGTTCACGCCGGCCGCTGATGCCGTGCCGAACGGGCCGAAGCCCTGGATCCTCTACGGCCCCACGCTGCCCGCGTATCCCGACGACGCGGAGAAGTGGATGCACGAGCGGTTCACGGCGGCAGGCGTGGCAGTCGCGGGCATCGACACCGGCGAGTCGTATGGCAGCCCCGCGGGCGTGAAGGCGATGGAGTCGCTCCACGCCGAGATGGTCCGCCGCGGCTACGCCACAAAGCCGGCGCTCCTGGGCCGCAGCCGCGGCGGCCTCTGGGCCAGTTCGTGGACAATCGCCCATCCAGAACTCACCGCGGGCGTCGGCGGCATCTATCCCGTGTATGACTGGCGAACGTATCCCGGGATCGACAAGGCGGCGCCGGCCTACGGACTCTCGCCGGAGGATCTCGCGGCCCAGGCTGGCGCACTCTGTCCGATCGAGCGGATCGACGTGGCCGCGAAGGCCGGCGTGCCGTTCTGCATTATCCACGGCGACGACGACAAGGTCGTGCCGCTCGAACCCAACTCAGCAAGGCTCAAGGCCCGCTACGACGCGGCCGGCCGGGGCGACCTCGTCACGCTCGTCGTCGCCGAGGGCCAGGGGCACTCGATGTGGGAAGGTTTTTTTCGATGCCAGGAACTCGTCAACTTTCTGATCGACCGCGCCAAAGCCGGCGCGGAGTGATTGCCGCTCTCGTGAAGGCACACAGGTTGAAAACCTGTGCTACGGGGCAGCAGCGAGGGGCTGCCCGTGCCCAGGAGCCGGCGTTGCTTTCTCCGCGGAGCCACGATGGCGAAGCGGAGAAAGCATCGAGCGAGCGAAGGGCAGGATGCCCGCAGCGAGCGTCCGGCGACGGGCATGGGTAGCCCCGAGCCTCGCGATGGACAGACACAGGTTGACAACCTGTGCTACGGGCGAGGCAAGGCACACAGGTTGAAAACCTGCGCTACGGGGTAGCAGCGAGGGGCTGCCCGTGCCCAGGAGCCGGCATTGCTTTCTCCGCGGAGCCACGATGGCGAAGTGGAGAAAGCATCGAGCGAACGGAGGGCAGGATGCCCGCAGCGAGCGTCCGGCGACGGGCATGGGTAGCTCCGAGCCTCGCGATGGACAGACACAGGTTGACAACCTGTGCTACGGGTGAGGCAAGGCACACAGGTTGAAAACCTGTGCTACGGGTGAGGCAAGGCACACAGGTTGAAAACCTGTGCTACGGGGAGGTGTGACCCCTATGACGTGAGCGGCACTTCCAGCCCGTCGACCGCCAGTTCCACGCCCGGTGGGAGTGTCGCCGCGACCTCGGCGTGCCGGATGTCGTGGGCCATGTGAACGAGGAGCGTCTGCCGTGCTCCCACCCGGGCGGCGGCCGCCAACGCCTCATCGATGCTGAAGTGCGTCGGATGCCGATTGGCCCGCAGACAGTCGAGCACGAGCACGTCGAGGCCCTCCAGCAGCGGCCAGGTTTCGTCCGGAATACCGTTGGTGTCGGTGCAGTAGGCGACGTTTCCGACCCGGAAGCCGAGCACGTCGAATACTCCGTGCCGCAACCGGAGCGGCGTGATGTGGGTGCCCAAGAGTTCGAGCGGAGTCGCCGTGATCCTCTCGAATGTCACCTTGGGCACGCCGCCACCGAGGGGCGGGCCAGGCGCGAAGGCGTAGTCGAAGGCCTTGCGGATCCGGTTCTCAACCCGCTCCTCGCAGTAGAGCGGAATCGACCGACCGGTCGCAAAACAGAGCGGCCGCAGGTCATCAAGGCCGTAGACGTGGTCCACGTGGTCGTGCGTGTAGAGGACGGCATCAACCCGGCCGATCCGTTCGCGAAGCAACTGGTTCCGAAGGTCGGGCGTGGTGTCGATCAGCAGGTGCCCACCCGGAAGGCCGAGAAGGACGCTCGTCCGGGTTCGTACGTCCCGTGGATCGCCGCTGGTGCACGTCTCGCAGCCGCAGCCGACGAGCGGCACCCCGGTGCTCGTGCCGGTGCCAAGGAAGAGCAGCCGACCGGTCACGTCGCGACCAACGCCGAGTGGCGGCCGGGTGGACTCGGAATGCTGGAGCTCGGGGGAAGACATGAGGCGAATGACCGGGGGCGGTGGCCGATGCAGCGGCTTCGCCGCCGAGTTGGATTAGAACGTCGCGGCGTCGATCACGAAACGATACTTCACGTCGCCCTTGATCGTTCGCTCGTAGGCCTCGTTGATCTTTGCCGCCGGGATCAGTTCGATGTCGCAATAGATCTTCTTGCGGAAGCAGAAATCGAGCATCTCCTGCGTTTCCCGCACTCCACCGATCAGAGATCCAGCGAGCCGTTTGCGGCCCATGATGAGCGCGGAAGCAACCACTTCGCTCGCATCAGGCGAGGCACCAACGAGGACCATGGTGGCGTCATTCTTGAGGGCCATGAGATACGGCGTGAAGTCGTGCTTCGCCGACACGGTGTCGATGATGAAATCGAGGGTGCCCGTCAGCGGCGCACAATTCTCGGGTTTCGTGCTGAGCACGAAGTCGTTGGCACCGAGTTTCTTGGCGTCTCGCTCTTTGCCGGGAGACGTGCTGAACACCGTGACGTGTGCCCCCATCGCCCGCGCGAGCTTCACCGCCATGTGGCCGAGACCGCCGAGCCCGACCACGCCGACGCGGTGCCCCTTGGCGATCTTGTGTCGCTTGAGCGGCGAATACGTGGTGATGCCGGCGCATAAGAGCGGCGCGACACGGGCCAAGGGAACGCCTTTCTTGATCCGAAAGGCGTACTTCTCCCTGACGACGATGTGGGTGGAGTAGCCACCTTGCGTGGGCGTCGTGCCGTCCTGCTCGGTGCTGCCGTACGTGAACGAAATGTGCTTCTGGCAGAACTGCTCCTCGCTGGCCCGGCACGGCTTGCACGTGCCGCAGGAATCCACCAGGCAGCCGACGCCAGCAAGGTCTCCGAGTTTGAAGCCGCGAACCTTTTTGCCTGCAGCGACGACCGTGCCGACGATCTCATGCCCCGGCACGCAGGGGTAGGCGGTCGGCCCCCATTCACCTCGGGCGGTGTGGATATCGGAGTGGCAGATGCCGCAATAGGCAATCTCGATGACGATGTCGTCCGGCCGAGGGTCGCGTCGCTCGAGGCGAAAGGGCCGCAGTGGCTTGGTGGCTGAAAAGGAGGCGTAGGCTTTCGAAGGAATCATGGGGTGACACCTGCGGAGGAGTGCGAAGACACGCGTGCGAGCCGCAGCTTCAATCCTTGCGGCTGCAGGAGACAAGAATAGGGCGTATCACGGAACTTCCACAACTGGCCGGTGACTGGCGGACGGTGCGGAGACGCTCGAGGGAAAGCCATGTCCAGACTCTCCGCAGCCATGCGCCGCCTGCTCCGCCGGCTCCCGGGCACGGGCAGCCCCTCGCTGCCTCTTCTCGTAGCACAGGTTTTCAACCTGTGTGTCTTCCCGGTTCGCATTGGGCTCGCGGCGTCATCGCTTGCATGTGCGATTCCGGAAAGGGGGAGCAGCCGGATCGGAGGCACGCGCAGAAGCCTTTGAGACGTGTGCCCCGCGGCGGTCGCTCCGGAGCGTTTGAGAAGAGAACTCACACGTCCCGCCGGCGCCGAGCATGTCGCCGGCCGGCTGCGGTGGCCCTCCAACGCGCGAGGATCACGTGTGACCCGTCTCAGACGGACGCCCCTGGGCTCGTTCCTGCCGCCACGTTCGGCGGCCGTCGATCTTGGGCCCGATCGCGGGCACTCCGTCGGATGAGTGACTGGGGCCGTAGCCGGTCGCCTTGACCACTGAGTGGCTTCCCCGCGAGAATCGTAAGTTGCCCGCATTTTTCGGATCCCGGTGGCCCACCGCCGCCGGCCCGTGCCCCGCCCCGGCCGGACCAGCCCCCGGCCCACACGACTCCTTATCTATGGAAACCCTCGAACGCCTCTGGGATGCAGTCTCCAACGGTGCCGCCGGAGTCGGCGGCCGCCTGGAAGGTTTGCTCACGGGACTCTTCGGCTCGTCGAACGCCCGCTACCTCCGGCGGCTCGATCCCAAGATCGAGGCAATCAACTCGATCGAACCCACCTACGAGGCGATGAGCGACGCCGAACTCCGCGGCCAGACCGCCGAGTTCCGCCGGCGTCTCGCTGCCGGCGAGACGCTCGACGACATTCTCGTCGAGGCGTTCGCCGTCTGCCGCGAAGGCGGGCGACGGTTCCTGGGAATGCGGCACTACGACGTGCAACTCATCGGCGGGATGGTGCTCCACTCGGGCGCGATCGCCGAAATGATCACGGGCGAGGGCAAGACGCTCGTGGCGACGCTCCCGGCCTACCTCAACGCCCTGGAACGGAAGGGGGTGCACGTCGTCACCGTCAACGACTACCTCGCCCGCCGCGACATGGAATGGATGGGGCCGCTCTACATCGGCCTCGGGCTCACCGTCGGCGCCATCCAGTCGGGCATGGAATCGGGCGAGCGGCAGAACTCCTATGCCTGCGACATCACCTACGGCACCAACAACGAGTTCGGCTTCGACTACCTCCGCGACAACATGCGGATGGCGGCGCGAGATGACGACCGCTTCGCCAAGCACATGCAGCAGGCCCAGGGCCCGCTCAACTTCGCGATCGTCGACGAGGTGGATAACATCCTCATCGATGAAGCGCGGACGCCGCTGATCATCTCCGGCCCTGCCCACGACGACGTCTCCAAGTACGCCAAGGCCGATCAGATCGCCCGCCAACTCAGGGCCGACGAGCATTTTGAGGTCAAGGAGAAGGAGCACACCGTCGCCCTCACCGAGGAGGGCGTACGACTGGCGGAGAAACTCGCCGGCGTGGAGAGCTTTTACACCGCCGGCAACATGGAGTGGCCACACCTGATCGATAACTCGCTCAAGGCCCACTTTCTCTACAAGCGCGACGTAAACTACGTCGTGCAGCAGGGGGAAGTGGTGATTGTTGACGAGTTCACGGGCCGCCTGATGCCTGGCCGCCAGTGGTCCGACGGCCTCCACCAGGCGGTCGAGGCGAAGGAGGGGGTGCGGATCAAGGAGGAATCGCAGACGCTCGCCACCGTCACGCTCCAGAATTTCTTCAAGCTCTACAAGAAGGTCGGCGGCATGACGGGCACCGCCATGACCGAAGCGACCGAGTTTTGGAAGATCTACAAACTCGACGTGATCGCCATTCCGCCAAACCGCGGCATGAAGCGGATCAACCATCCCGACGTGATCTACCGCACGGAGCGGGAGAAGTGGGTCGCCGTCGCCGATGAGGTAGAGCGGATCAACCGCTGGGACACGGTCGCCCTGACCGACGGCACCTGGAAGGTTGGGCGGGTCACGAAGGATCTGGAGGGGGAGATCGAGTTTGAGCCCAAGGGGGAGCGAACGACCGAGCGGATCCCGCAGGCCAAGATCAAGGAGATCCAGCGGAAAGGACTTCCGGTGCTCGTCGGCACCGTCTCGATCGAGAAGAGCGAACGGCTCTCGGCGCTGCTCGAGAAGCGCGGCGTCGATCACCAGGTTCTCAACGCCAAGCACCACAAGCGGGAAGCCGAGATCGTCTCACAGGCGGGCCGGCTCGGCGCCGTCACGATCGCCACCAACATGGCCGGCCGCGGCACCGACATCATCCTCGGTGGCAATCCCGACACGCTCGTTTGGGCGAAACTGCAAGACAAGTACCCCACGCGGCTCGACGTGCCACGCGAGGAATGGGAGGCCCTCGTCACCGAGATCGCCACCCGTGAGAACATGCGGCCCGAAGGCGAGCTCGTTCGCTCGATGGGTGGCCTGCAAATCATCGGCACGGAGCGTCACGAAGCCCGGCGCATCGATCTCCAGCTCCGCGGCCGCTGCGGTCGCCAAGGCGACCCCGGCTCGAGCCGGTTCTTTCTTTCTCTTGAAGACGACCTGATGCGAATCTTCGCCGGTGAGTGGGTGAAGAATGTGCTCACGCGGCTGGGCATGCAGGAGGGAGAGGCGATCGAGAGTCGGATGGTGACCCGCCGTGTCGAGGCCGCGCAGAAGAAGGTCGAGGAGCGAAACTTCGAGGTCCGCAAGAACCTCCTCGAATACGACGAAGTGATGGACGAGCAGCGGAAACGCGTCTATGGCTTCCGCCAGAAGATCCTCGATCAGATCGACGGCGACGCGGACTGCCGTGACATGATCCTGGAGATGGTCGACCGACAGATCGACCAGAACATCGGCACTTTCCTCGACAAGGACTACGGCTGCCAGACCTACGCCACGTGGGTCGGTAGCCAGTTCTCGTGCGAACTCGATCCCGCCGACTACCGGGGCATGACGCCCGAGGAGGCGGAGCGGGTGGCCGTGCAGGAGGCGGTTCGCAACGCGGAGGGGCAGATCTACGAGGCGGTCGAGGAGAACCTGCCAGCTGGTGAGGACGAAAGCGAGTGGAACTGGGGCGCCCTGGCGACGTTCGCCAACGCCCGCTGGAAGCTCTCGGTGAGTGACCGCGACCTCAAGAAGGTCGGCCGTGACGGGGTGGCCGAATGGCTCCAGGATAGGGCTCGCGAGGCGGTCCACCGCGTCGACCTCTCCGATGGCGCCAGATTCCTGGCTCCCGACTTCGGCCTCCGCAGCGCCCTTGGCTGGACAGAGTGGCGATTCGGCTCGGGACTCTCCGCCGACGACATCACGGATCTCGAGCGGAGTGGGCTCGACGCCGCGACGTTCAAGAAGCGCGTGTGCGAACTCGCCCGCGACGTCTATGCCCACCGGGAGATTGAGTATCCGGTGCTCGTGGGCCTGGCGCACTTCTCGGGCCGCCAGCCCGACGGCTCCCGGCGGCTCGACCGCGAGGGACTGCTCGACTGGGCGCGAGACCGGTTCGATCCGGCCCTGCCGGAAGACGCCGTGGCGTCCAGTGATCTCGAACAGTTGCGGGCCAATCTCGTCGAGGCCAGCCGGAAGCGGCACGCCCGGGGCGACGCCCCACGGGACGAGATGGGGCGGATGGAGCGGGCCGTGCTCCTCCAGATCCTCGACAACGCCTGGAAGGACCACCTCCTCGCGATGGACCACCTGCGGAGCAGCGTGGGCCTCCGCGGCTACGCGCAGGTCGACCCGAAGGTGGAGTACAAGCGCGAGGGCATGCGGACGTTCGACCTGATGTGGAAGGGGATCGACGAACGGGTGGTGGACATTGTCTACCGGATCGAGCAGGTCGAGGAGGATGCCCTGCGGAGCACGTGGCACGAGACGGCGGCGATCCACGCCGACGCGTCGTCGGCGACATTGCCGCAGCCTCCTGGCGATTCGCAGATGGCTGGCGGACTGCCCGACCAGCGCGGCGAAACCGGACCGGTGGAGCCGATCCGCAACATGGGGCACAAGGTCGGCCGCAACGACCCCTGCCCGTGTGGCAGCGGCAAGAAGTTCAAGAACTGCTGCGGGAAGTCGAGCGGCGTGGCGGCGGGGTGACGCGGGCCGGCTCGCATCGTTCGACCCCCGCCCCAAACCCCTTGGCATCGCCCCCGGAGGACAGCATGACATCCATCCACCGCGCCTTCAGGGCCGACTCGATCTGCCGCCGCTCGTTCCTCGCCGGAACTGTCGCTGGCGTCGCCGCCGGTTCGAGCACGCTCGGCCCGCTCCGGACCGCGCGGGCCGCCGGAGCCGGCGACAAGGTGCGGCTGGCGTGCTGCGGCATCGGCCACCGCGGGAAGGACGTCGTTACGTCTCTTCATGACACGGGCCTGGCGACCGTCGTGGCGCTCTGCGACACCGACATGGGAGCCGCGCACACGCAGCAGGTGCTCAAACTCTTTCCTGACGTCCCGCGATTCCGCGACTTCCGCGCCATGTTCGACGCCATCGGCAACGACATCGACGCCGTGAGCGTGGCCGTCCCCGATTTCTCGCACTTCCCCATCGCCATGCTGGCGATGTCGCAGGGAAAGCATGTCTACTGCGAGAAGCCGATGGCCCACAGCTTTCGCCAAACTGAGCTGATGATGGCTGCGGCGGAGAAGTACAAGATCGCCACGCAGATGGGCAACCAGGGGCACTCGGAGGCCAACTACTTCCAGTTCAAGGAGTGGGTCGATGCCGGCGTGATCAAGAACGTCACCCGGATCACGGCCCACATGAACAGCCCTCGCCGCTGGCACGGCATGGAGGTCTCAGGCTATCTCCCCGAGCAGCCCGTCCCCGAGACGCTCGACTGGGACGCCTGGCTCTCGACGGCCGCCTTCCACGACTACAACAAGGGCTACGTCAACGGCGACTGGCGGTCGTGGTTCGACTTCGGCAACGGGGCCCTCGGCGACTGGGGGGCCCACCTCATCGACACGGCGCACGAGTTCCTCGATCTTGGCCTGCCAACCGAGGTGGAGGCGGTGAAGCTCGAGGGGCACAACCCGTACATCTTCCCGCAGGCCTCGACGCTCGCGTTCCGCTTCCCGGCCCGGGGAGCCAAGCCGCCGGTGGAACTCACCTGGTACGACGGCCCGAACAACCTGCCACCGCTGCCGGACGAAGCGGGCGAGCACGTGGAAGAGGCCGCGTCGGCTGCATCCGAATCACCGGCGAAGAAACAGCTCCAGCCAGGCAAGGTGATCTACGGAGAGGGACTCACGTTCGTCGGGGGCTCGCACGGCAGGACGCTCCGTATCGTCCCCGAGTCGAAGGCCCGTGAGGTCGCCGCCACACTGCCCGAGGTGCCAGCGAGCTCGTCCAACCACTTCGCGAACTTTCTCCTCGCCTGCACGGGTGAAGAGCAGTGCCGGTCGCCGTTCGCCGTGGCCGGGCCGCTCTGCCAGACGATGGCCCTCGGGGTCATCGCCCAGCGGGTGAATGCGAAGCTCGCGTTCGATCCTGCCACGCGGCGGATCACCAACCACGAGGTGGCCAACGAGCTGCTGGCCGGAGTCCCACCGCGGCAGGGTTGGGAGGATTTCTACAACTTGTAGATCGCTTGATCGCGGGCGGACGCCCGCGGCGGCCCCGGAAACACCGCTCACTCGCGGGCTGCTTCTCTCCTGCTCCACGTCCGGCGGCCCCCGCACCAAACCCGCATCGTGCTGCTGGACACTCTCTACCTCCTCGTCGCTGTTCTCGCCCTCCCCTGGGTTGTGTGGCGGAGGTTTTCCGGCGGGCGGCCGGTGGCGGCGCCGTGGGTGCGATTCACCGGCGCGATCGATGTCGCCGCCAAGCCCGCCGGGGCCGCGCGAATCTGGCTCCATGGTGTGAGCGTCGGCGAGGCGCAGCTGCTCGCCGTGCTGGCCGAGGAACTGCGGCGGCAGACGGAGACGGCAGAAACGCCACTCGACTGCGTGATCTCGAGTTCGACGACGACCGGCCTCGAAGTGGCGGCAAAACGGTTCGGTGCCGACCACGCCTTCCCCTGCCCGCTCGACTTCACCTGGGCGGTCGACCGGGTCCTCGACCGCGTCCGCCCCGATGTCGTCGTGCTCGGCGAACTCGAACTCTGGCCCAACCTCGTGGCCCGCGTCCGCCGTCGCGGCATCCCGATCATCGTCGCCAACGGCCGGATGAGCGAGAAGAGCGCCGCGGGCTACGCCAGGATCAGCCGGCTCGTGCGGCGGACGCTGGAGTCGATCTCGCTCGTGGGCGCCCGATCACAGGCCGACGCCGCTCGGTTCACGGCCCTCGGTGCTCCCCACGTAACCGTCACCGGATCGATGAAGTTCGACGGCGTGAAGGGCGACCGGCACGCCCCTGAGGTCGAGCAGTTGCGACGGCTGGCGGGATTCGCGGCAGACGACCTGGTGTTCCTTGCCGGCAGCACTCAGGATCCCGAGGAGCGGCTCGCAGCCGAGACGTTCCTCGCCCTTCGCGATCGGCATCCGCGACTGCGGCTCGTAGTCGTGCCACGGCACGTCGAGCGTTCGGCCGAGATCGCCGCGATGCTCGACGGGCTCAAGGTCGCCTGGTCGGCCCGAAGCGGGCTGACGGATGCCACGCCTCTCCCCGCAGGCCACGCGCTCCTCGTGGATACGACGGGCGAACTCGGCTGCTGGTGGGGCACCGCGGCCATCGCCTTCGTGGGGGGCAGTCTCGACGGCAAACGCGGCGGTCAGAACATGCTCGAACCCGCGGCCTACGGTGCGGCCGTCTCGTTCGGGCCTCACACCCGCAACTTCCGCGACGAGGTCCTCCGGTTGCTCGACGCCGACGCGGCGGTGGTGGTGGCTGACGGCTCCGCGCTGACCGCCTTCGTCCTCAGATGCCTCGAGGACCCGGCCTGGGCCGCCAGGCTCGGCGGCAACGCCAGTCGGTTCGTGGCCTCCCAGCGAGGGGCCGTGGCCGCGACGGCCCGAATGATCCTCGACCGACCGTTCGCGGCCAACCCTGCCCTGAAACCGCATGACACGACTCGCGGGTTGCCGAGCGTGCGGCATTCCTGATAATGCCGGTTCGTGGCGACCGGCCCCGCCGGCCGGCTCCAAACGTCCCCCACCCTTCAGCACGAGGCTTCCGCCGTGGCACGAGGCAAGTATCTGTTCACGAGTGAATCGGTCAGCATGGGCCATCCGGACAAGTTGGCCGACCAAATTTCCGACGGCGTCCTCGACGCCTATCTCGCACTCGACCCGAAGAGCCGAGTCGCCTGCGAGACCATGGTGACCACGGGCCTCGCCGTGATCGCTGGCGAGATCACCTCCAAGGGCACGATCGACTACCAGAAGGTGGTCCGCGACGTGATCCGTGAGGTGGGCTACACCGATGATGAGATGGGGATCGCGGCCGACACCTGCTCCGTCCTCGTGGCGGTCGGCAAGCAGTCGGGCGACATCGCCATGGGCGTCAACGAGGACGAGACGACGGGCAAGGATATCGGCGCCGGCGATCAGGGCCTGATGTTCGGCTACGCGTGCAACGAGACCCCGGAACTCATGCCGCTGCCGATCGCCCTCTCGCACCGGATCCTGAACCGGCTCACCGAGGCCCGACAGAAGGGCGAGGTGGACTGGCTGCGGCCCGACTCCAAGAGCCAGGTGACAGTCGAGTATGAGGACGACAAGCCGGTTCGCCTCGACACGATCGTGGTCTCCACGCAGCACGCGCCGCACGTGTCGAACGAAGACATCCGGAAGTTCATCGTCGAGAAGATCATCAAGCCGCTCCTGCCCAAGAACCTCGATACCTCGAACATCACCTACCACATCAACCCCACGGGGCGGTTCGTGGTGGGTGGTCCTCACGGTGACTGCGGCCTCACGGGCCGCAAGATCATCGTCGACACCTACGGCGGTTGGGGCCGGCACGGCGGCGGCGCGTTCTCCGGCAAGGACCCGACGAAGGTCGACCGCAGCGCGGCCTACATGGCCCGCCACGTGGCGAAGAACATCGTCGCGGCCGGCTTGGCCGACCGCTGCGAGGTGCAACTTGCCTACGCCATCGGTGTGAGCGATCCGGTGAGCGTGAACGTCGACACCGAGGGCACCGGCAAGGTCGAGGACGAGCGGCTCTGCGAAGTGGTGCGGGAGTTCTTCCCGCTCACGCCGCGAGGAATCATCGAATACCTCGAACTCCGCAAGCCGATCTTCCGCAAGACCGCCGCAGGCGGCCACTTCGGCCGCGATGGCTTCTCGTGGGAAAAGACCGACAAGGCCGCCAAACTCGCTCAGGCCGCCAAGGCCGGCACCGCTGTCGGCTGACAATGGCAACCCTGCCGGCAGGTGGCCGACGGCTGACTCCGCTGCCCGGTGGCATGCTGCCGGGATCGGTCACTCGTCGGTCGCCAGCCGGGCCAGTGACAGCCCCACTCGCGCGGTCGGCATCCGCCCTCGCGGCGGCAGCGGCCGCCACGAGTGGCCTTGTGCTTGCGGCGCGGCGTCTCGCAGGTGGGTTCGCTGCGGCTGAGCCGGGGCTCGTCTGGATCACGCTGGGCGGAGGCCTCGTCCTCCTGGGCATCACCGACGCCGGCCGCCGCGCCGGGTCGCACCTCGCCAGTTCCGTCGCGGCACGAATCGGGCTGGTGATCGGTGTGGCGGCAGTGGCGCTGCCGCCGAAAGCCGGTGACTGGGTCTCGATCCTGGCGATCGCGCTGGCCGCCGCGGTCGGCGTGCTGCCTCCCCCACGCATGCGGAGCGGGGTGGAAGGCGGCCGACGGCGCCCCCCCGCAACGCAGCCCCGGATCAGTCCCCGGGGCAATCCCCGGCTCGAGGGCCAGCAGTCGAGGGTGCCGGCGGAGCATGGCATGCCATCGCCCACGCGTCGGGAAGAGCAGCCGCCAGTGGCACCGTCTGCGCCGGCCTCACTGGCCCCGGAGGGATCACCGGAACCGCCAGGTCGCCTGCAACAGCGGCTGGAGCGATACGAGTCGGCCGAGGGCACCGACTGCATCTCCGGCCACGTGCGGCTCTCGATACCGGCGGGCGGCAAGGCGACCCACGCCCATGTCGGATTCTGCCCCGCGTTCGTCGCCACGCCGCTGGTCCAGGTCTCGACCGAGTACGACGGCGTGGAGGCTGTCGTCACCGCCGCCGAGGTGCTGCCATGGGGCGTACGGATCGAGTGTCGCCTGAGCGAGCCGGCGGAGGAGCCGCTCGAGATTCCTGTCGACCTCGTCGCGAAGTCATCCAGGGAAGGATCGTCCAGGTAAAGTATGGCACGGTAGACTATGGCACGCTGGCCCCGAAATCTCTGGACGACGCTGTTCACCTACGGGGTGATCTTCGGCGGCTTCCCCATCCTCTGCTTCCTGCTGTGGAACTGGGTCCGCGGCCATTGATCCACCACCCTCGCCCCACTGGACCACGGGCGACCTTCAGGAGAGCCCACCCATGCTGCATGCAGTCGTGATGGCCGGCGGATCAGGAACGAGGTTCTGGCCCGCGAGCCGGGCAGCTCTCCCGAAGCAGCTCCTGCCGCTCGGGGGCGCGAAGACGCTGCTGCAGGACACCGTCGAGCGTCTCGAAGGACTCGTGCCCCCCGACCGGACGATGATCGTGTCTTCGGCGCGGCTGCTCGACGCTGTCAGGGCACAGACACCTGGCCTGCCGGAGTCGGCCCTCGTGGGCGAGCCCTGCAAGCGCGACACGGCCCCCTGCATCGGCCTGGCGGCGCTGCTCGTCGCCCGTCGCGATCCCGACGCGACAATGGCGGTGATGCCCTCCGACCACGTCATCCGTCCGGCAGCCGACTTCCGCCGCGCGATCCAGCAGGCGGCCGCCATGGTGGATAAGGCCCCGGGCCGACTGGTCACCTTTGGCGTGCGGCCCACCTATCCGGCAGAGAGTTTCGGCTACATCCAGCAGGGCGCGCCGCTCGCCATCGTCCCGGGTGAGCCGCCAGCCCATGCGGTGGCCCGGTTCAAGGAAAAGCCACCGGCCAGCGTGGCGGCTGAATACGTCGCCGCCGGCACCTACCTCTGGAACGCCGGCATCTTCGTCTGGAAGGCGTCGACGATCATCGCCGCACTCGACACCCGCCAGCCGGAAACAATGGCGCACTTGCGGCGGATTGCAGACGCCTGGGACGGCCCGGACCGCGACCGGGTGTTCGCCGAGGAGTTCGCGGCGATCAAGGGAATTTCGATCGACTACGCCGTTCTGGAGCACGCCACCGACGTGGCCGTGATCGAGGCCCCCTTCGGCTGGGACGACCTCGGTGGCTGGTCAGCCGTGGCCCGCCAGCGGCCGCAGGACGAGGCGGGCAACACCTCCGTCGGCCGCCACCTTGGCATCGAGTCGGTCGGCACGATCGTCCACGCGGGAGACGACCATCTCATCGTCACGCTCGGGCTGAAGGATATCCTTGTGGTACACACCCCCGATGCCACGCTCGTGGCCGATCGCGGCCACGAGGAGGGCGTCCGCAAGGTGGTCGCCGAACTCGAGAAACGCGGATGGACCGAGTACCTCTGATCGCGGCCATTCTGCTCGTCACGCTCGTCCGCAGCGGCGCGGCCGACGAGGTGCCGGAGCGGGACGCCACCTGGCTGACCAAGCTCCGCCGGTCGCAGGAGGCGGTCGAATGGAGCGACGTCGCCGTCCGTCACGACTGGCGGCTCCAGGAGCGTCCCCGCGACGGACGCTGCCGCATCCTCGATCCCCGCGAAGCCGTTCTCCGCCAAGGCTCGGTTGAAGAGTGCCACGCGGCGTTCGCCGCACTCGACGCCGACGGCACGATCCCGCCGATGGCTGGCCCCACGGTGATCGTGCTCCACGGCCTCGGCGAGGGGCGGGCGTCGATGCGGCCGATCGCCGACCACCTCCGAAAAACACTCGACGCGACCGTGCTCCTCGTCGGCTACGCCAGCACCGCGGCACCGATCGAGGCACACGGCCGGTCGCTCGACGCCGTCGTCGGTGGCCTCCCCGCCACATCGCGCATCAGCTTCGTCGGCCATAGCCTCGGCAACCTCGTGGTCCGCCGCTGGATGTCGCTCGCGGATGCGGACGACGTCGCCCGCGTCGATCGCGTGGTGATGCTCGGCCCTCCCAACCGCGGCTCAGACCTTGCCCGGCAGGTCGGCGGCGTGGGGGTCCTGGCGGCATTCGCAGAAGGCGCTGCCCGCGACCTCGTCGTCGATTGGCACCGGGTCGAGCCCCACCTCGCCGTGCCCCCGTGCGAGTTCGGCATCGTGGCCGGCGGCCGGGGAGACGGCTCGGGCTTCAGCCCCTTGCTCGACGGCGACGACGACGCCGTGGTTCGTGTCGACGAGACCAGGCTCGAGGGTGCCGGCGACTTCCTGCTCGTGCCCGTCCACCACGCTGCCATGATCCGCGACCAGCGGGTCAAGCGGGCCACCGAGTCCTTTCTGAAAACAGGTCGCTTCGCGGCCGACCACGACGAGGTCGGCCGATGAGCGACGGCTTCCCCGCGGGACGGCTGGCCGGTGTCGACTACGGTCGGCGCCGGATCGGTGTGGCGATCTGCGACGCCGAAAGGATCATCTGTAGCCCGCTGTGTGTGCACCAGACGACCGGTGACCGCGCCATCGACACGTTATTCTTTCAGCGGCTCGTCGCCGATGAGACGGTCGCGGGCTTTGTCGTCGGGCTGCCGGTCCACGCTGACGGCAGCACGAGCGCGATGTCGGCAGAGGTGGAGCGGTTCGGCGCGTGGCTGGGCCGGATCACCGGCCGGCCGGTCGTCTTCCACGACGAGCGGTACAGCTCCCGAGAGGCGGACGGCATGCTCGCGGGCGTCGGGCTGACGCGCGGCCGAAAGAAAGAGCGGGCCGACGCCGTCGCTGCACTGGTGGTTCTGCAGTCGTGGCTCGACTCGCACTCCCACGGCGAGCGGCCGCGGGCCCTCGACGGTTAGCCCGCTGCCGGGCCGGCCACTGTCTCCTCGCGATGAACACCTCCATGACTTCCCACAACACGTCCAACCCGCCGGCATCGGTTTCCGAGGCTCATCGAGCAGCCGCCGACCCCGGCAGCCTCGCCCCGCGTCTTCGGCTGGTGGTCGGCTGCGGCTACCTCGGCGAACGGGTGGCGCGGCGGTGGGTGGACGCGGGGTTTCGCGTGATCGCCACCACGCGGCGGGAGGCACGGGCGGCGGAGTTGAGGGAGCGTGGCATCACTCCCGCGGTGGTCGACGTCACAGTGGCAGAACCAGGCTGGGCAAAGCTCTTCGCCGACGCTGGAGTTCCTGAGACGGTCTTCTGGGGCGTTGGGTTCGATCGCGCAGCCGGTGCAACGCCCCGCGACGTCCATGGTGACGGACTGCGGCGGTTACTCGATGCACTCGCGACGGCACGGCCCGCGGGCTCGACGACGCGGGTGATCCTCTCGAGTTCGACCGGCGTGTGGGGGGACGAAGGGGGCGGTGCCGTCGACGAATCGACACCCCCGAATCCTTCCCGAGAGGCAGGGCGGGTGCTCGTCGAGGCGGAGTCGCTGCTTGCGGCCCATCCGGCCGGCCCCGGCACGGCCCTGCGGTTCGCGGGGCTCTACGGCCCCGGCCGACTGCCGCGGGTCGCCGACCTCAAGGCGGGCCTGCCGATCGCCGCTGATCCCGACTCGTGGCTCAATCTCATCCACGTCGACGACGCCGCGGAGGTCGTCTGCACGGTGGCCGATGCCGCCTCGCCCCGCGGGCTCTACGTCGTGGCCGACGGGCACCCCGTCCGCCGTCGCGACTGGTACGGCACACTGGCGAAGCTCACCGGTAGCCCCGAGCCCCGCTGGGATACGGCGGCCCCACGGCCGCGCGGAGCCGACAAGCGGATCGATCCAGCGCTGTTGTTTCGCGATCTCGGCTTCCGCCCCATCCACTGCAACCCGCTCGTGGCTCTCGCGGACCTTGTGGAAACCAGTTCCTGAACCCGCCCACGTAGCCGCAGGTTGGTAACCTGCGGTGCATCATCGCCAAGCACACTGCATGTGCAGGTTGACAACCTGCACCTACGTTTTCACGTAGCCGCAGGTTGGTAACCTGCGGTGCATCATCGCCAAGCACACTGCATGTGCAGGTTGACAACCTGCACCTACGTTTTCCCGTAGCCGCAGGTTGGTAACCTGCGGTAAATCATCGCCAATCACACTGCATGTGCAGGTTGACAACCTGCACCTACGAGCGGAACACGAATTCAGCGAGGGGCTGCCCGTGCCCGAGAGCCGGGCTGTGGGAGCAAGCGGAGCCACGATGGCGGAG
>Ga0194055_10001355_pt1 | contig 19918 bp, 19 predicted proteins | sample SepL449m_MetaG_FD_155482 | JGI IMG/M metagenome (GOLD analysis project Ga0194055, IMG submission 155482) | Anoxic zone freshwater microbial communities from boreal shield lake in IISD Experimental Lakes Area, Ontario, Canada - Sep2016-L442-9m | ecosystem: Environmental > Aquatic > Freshwater >...
TAAACGGAAAGTCGACGATAACCTTAATAAAATCGAGGCCCTCAAAAAAGAGCTTGATATCAAAAAGGGTCAGCTAGCCGCGCAATCTGTCCAGCAGCAAACAGTCGTAAATCAAATTGCTACAAAACGTGCTGAGCAAGCTAGTATTTTAGCCAGAACTCAGGGAGAGGAATCGAACTACCGCAGTGTCATCAAGGAGGATGAAAGTAAGATCGCTAGTCTTAAAGCTCAACAAGCAGCAATCATTAGCTCATACTCAACCAATGTTCAGTACGGCGGTACGGGCGGTTATCCTTGGGCCAATGCTTCACCGTTTCCGAACAGCTACCCAGACCCTTGGGGTATGTACCAAAGGCAATGTGTTAGTTATACCGCCTGGAGAGTAGCCGCATCTGGTCGCAACATGCCGTACTGGGGCGGTGTCGGTAACGCCTACCAGTGGCCAGGTAATGCTCGGGCAGCAGGCATTGCTGTCGATGGCAATCCTCAGGCTGGTGATGTAGCAATTTCTAGTGCCGGCTACTATGGGCATGCTATGTACGTCGAATCTGTTCTGGGTGGTGGTAAAGTTAGGGTTAGCCAGTACAATGCCAACTGGAGTGGTAATTACTCTGTAAGTGATGTCTCGATAGCCGGGCTGGAGTTTATTCACTTCTAAGGTGATAATTAGTAATTATGAATAACAAATCTAAGACTACACCAACTGAAACAACTTCGCCGGTAGATAAATTAAAAAAATCCCGACTCCACGGCTTTGGCAACATCGTTATCGGCTTTATATTGGGGCTAGCAGTATTCTGGTCTTTTAGCACCTATTACCATCCAGCTGGCGGAAAAAACCACCTTGATACAACGATGCTTTATAAGGTGCAGTCGATCTTACAGCAAAAGTATGATGGCGATATCGACTACAGTAAGCTATCTGAAGGAGCTGCCGCCGGAGCAGTGGCGTCGCTGGGAGACCCCTATACGGTCTTCTTGAACGAACAAAACAATAAGGAGCTAGCCAATGATCTCAAGGGAGAGCTCTCCGGAATCGGAATCGAGGTTGGGCAGAAAGACGGCAGGCTAACAGTTATTGCTCCTTTTGACGGAACTCCAGCCGCCAAAGCCGGGATCCGGTCAGGAGATATCATAGCTACAATCGATGGAGTTGCAACCAGCTCAATAACCCTAGACCAAGCAGTTAATAAAATTAGAGGTGAAAAAGGGACCGCTGTTAAGCTTGGAATAGTCCGTGCTGGCGAGGCTCCGAAAGAAATAGAAATTACACGTGAGATTATTGATATCCCCAGTGTTTCTTACGAAATGAAGGATGGCCTGGTAGGCTATATCAAAATCAGACGATTTGGCGAGGATACCGCAGCGCTGGTAAAGTCGGCCGGCGCTAGCCTAAAAAGCCAAGGTGCCAAGGCAGTTATTATAGATGTCAGAGATAACCCAGGTGGGTACCTAGATGCGGCCGTTGCTGTAGCATCTGAATTCTCCAATAAAGGGGTGGTAGTTGAAGAACGATCGCGCAACTCTAAGCCCAAAATACAATACGCTATTAGTGGTGGAACAATGACAGACATACCAGTTGTAATGCTCATAAACGGCGGTAGCGCCTCGGCATCAGAAATCCTAGCCGGAGCACTCAATGATAGCAACAGAGCTTTATTGGTAGGCGAAAAGACCTACGGCAAGGGTAGTGTCCAAGAAGTAGTCTGTTTGAGCCCAGTGTTTATGAACAGCGACTGCCCAGGTGCATCACTCAAAGTTACGGTTGCCCGTTGGTTTACACCTGCCGGTATCAATATTAGCAAAGAAGGTATTAAGCCTGAGGTTGAAGTTAAGATAACCGACGAGGATATCAATAACAGCAAGGATCCTCAGCTCGAAAAAGCAATCGAGCTCGCTAAGCAAGCAAAATAGAAAAGTATCTTAAAAACCTGACTCGGGTTTGATAATCGTATTGACCTATAACCAGCATAGGCATTATTATATTAGAGACATCTAATTGTGAGGGGGTTTAATATAATGAAAACAAAAGTTAAGACAAAGTTTATTTTTGTAACTGGAGGAGTGATTTCTGGTCTCGGAAAAGGAATTACCGCTGCTTCAATCGGTAAGCTAATGTCGGCTCGAGGCATGAAGGTCACAATGCAAAAATGTGATCCTTATTTGAACATGGACGCTGGTACCCTTAACCCCTCCGAACACGGTGAGGTTTTTGTAACTAAGGATGGCGGCGAAACAGACTTGGATCTAGGTCATTATGAGAGATTTATCGATACCGAGCTAACGCGCAAATCATCAACGATGAGTGGAAAGATATACTCCAAGGTGCTATCCGACGAACGCAAAGGCATGTACCTAGGTAAAACGATTCAAATTATACCTCATATCACTAACGAAATAATGAACCAAATCATAGCTTCTGGCGAGGGCAGCGATGTACATATAGCTGAGGTTGGCGGGACTGTCGGAGATTACGAGGCGATGGCCTGGATAGAAGCTATTAGACAAATGAAGCGAAGAGTTGGTGAAGACAACGTGCTTTACGCCCACGTTGTATATGTGCCGTATCTAGCAGTCAGCAAGGAGTTCAAAACTAAACCAGCCCAAAATAGTGTCAGGGATTTGCGAGAGGCTGGAATACAGCCCGACATACTATGCGTCCGCTCTGATGAGCCAATCAATGCCGAGGCATTCGAGAAGATGAGCCTCTATTGTGATGTCGATAAAGATGCAATTGTAGCCCTGCCTAATGCCGATAGTGTCTATGAGGTCCCATTGAGGATGGAAGAAGCCGGCCTTGGTAATTATATCTGCAAACTTATTGCCCTAAATTGCAAAAAGCCAGACTTAAAAGAGTGGAAATTGCTAGTGGATCGAATAAAAACCCCAAAGCCATCGATATCTATTGGAGTAGTAGCGAAATACATGAGCAATGAAGATACCTACCTTAGCGTTTTTGAAGCCTTGCGATCGGCTGGATGGCACCACAATCTAGATATTAATATTATTTGGATCGACTCAGAAAAGCTAATAGGTAATGACTCTGAATTTGCTAATCTAGATGGTATCGTGGTCCCGGGAGGTTTTGGTAGTCGTGGCCTAGAGGGCAAAATATTAGCTGCTCGCCACGCGCGCCAGAACAAGGTTCCTTATTTAGGGCTCTGCCTAGGTATGCAAGTAGCTGTTATAGAATTTGCCCGGGAGGTATTAAATGATCCTTTAGCCAACAGCAATGAGATAGATCCCACTGCCAAGAATCAGGTGATACATATTATGCCTGATCAAATTGGAGTAGATTTGGGTGGAAGTATGAGGCTTGGTAACTACAAAGCCATTCTCAACAAAAAATCTAGGTCATTTCTGGCTTACGGCAAGGCGAGCATCAATGAAAGACACCGCCATCGCTACGAATTTAATAACGATTACCGGACTCAGCTCGAGGCGGCCGGGCTGGTTATAGCAGCCACTTCTCCAGACGGAAAGTTGGTAGAAATAATCGAGCATAAAAGCCATCCGTTCTTTGTAGCCTCACAGTTTCATCCCGAGTATAAGTCTCGACCAAACAGCCCACATCCATTATTTAAAGACTTTGTTGGTGCAATTAAGTTTGCTCAAAGCCAACATACAAGACATGAACAAAAGAAAACAGTCAGTCGCGATAATTGATCCGCATAGCGATATTGCCAGGGCTTATCAGCAGCGATTGGCAGTAGAGGGCTATGAAGCGATTGTCTTTGCTGATGCAGCCAATAGCTTAGGCTATCTTATTGATGTCGGTGTCGATGCCCTAATTATGGAGCTCGATTTGGTAGACATGCCCGCATTAGAGCTCATAGAGATACTCAAATCTAATCCTAATTGTAGCCACATACCAATTATTGTACTAGCCAATATTGCTGATTTTGATTTTAGCCAAAAAGCTAGAGAGCTAGGTGCCAGCGACTATCTAATAAAATCAACCACATCGGGTAGTGATGTGGTTGATAGAATTCGGCAACTATTGAAGTACTAGTTTTTTACTAGGTTTTTTATTTAAGCGCTAGCTACGACACTAACTAGAGATTTGCGTTGCTTAGTACCAGTAAATGCTTGCTTTTGAACAGTTTTGAATTCTACAAGCCCTGGTTGTAATGCAAATAGAGTATGGTCTTTTCCAATACCAACGTGTGAGCCTGCAATAAACTTGCTGCCTCGCTGTCGGATTATAATATCTCCAACCTGAACAGTCTGACCACCTGAGCGCTTTACGCCCAGTCTTTTAGACTGTGAATCTCTACCGTTTCTTGATGAACCGCCGGCTTTTGTATGTGACATATGATGCTCCTATTTAGTTTCAAAAATGATAATCTGACGACCTGTGAATTGTCCTTCTCTGTGATAGCTCAGATTGCTTTGTCGTACAGATGTAAACTCGGACTTAGTATAACCCAAATTACATATCTCGTCAATGATATTTAGCCTGACAATCTCATCACCGGGCAGCCAAAATGGCATACAAATGCAGATTTTGCTGGGCTTGGTGGGCTGTTGCAGCAGGTGTTTAAAAAACCCCAGGTAGAGCTCTTTGAGCTCTGGGAACTGTTCCTTGATTAACATTTTGGTAGGTTTTGAAAGAAAATTCCTTCCCAAAAATCCTTCAGTTACTATGCTGTATTTACTAATAGGGTAGTCTCTAGTAGTAGCATCTTCGGCATTACCAATACTAATACTGGCTGTATTCTCAAAATTTTCAGCAAACCAAGTGACATTTTTATGAGAACATTCCACCATATCTTGTTGGAGGTCGCTACCTTGACTAGTGAGGCCCATCAGTGAGGCCTCCATAAGTAATCCGCCAGAACCACAAAATGGATCAACAATTATGGTGTCAGCGTCTGGTGTGGCAAGATTGATCATTATTTGTGATAGCTTCGGCGGTAGCATACCGACCTTCCTGTCGCGACAGGGCTTTTCGTAGTCGCGCTTTGAGTAGGCATCGATGTCTTGAATACCATAAGTCGTAGCTAGTATGTACTTTGAGCCATCCTCAATAATTAGTATCTCGAGACCTTTAGTGAGTAGCTTGTTGTGTTTAACAGAGGCGGCATTAAGCTGGTTATTAGCTTTTGGTAGGACCAGTCTTGGCTTGAGGTCAAGCTTTTGAAGTGATTTTTTAATTTTAATGCCGAGGGCACTAAGATTAATACTAGCTTTACCATAGTAGCTCAGTCCAAAGTTTAGTTTTGTACCAGCGTTGGCTTCCTGCAAAAGCGCTTCTATCTTGATCTGAACTTCGGCTATACTACCTACTTCAGCATAGGCAACTCTGGCAAGTTTTATAGCACCACCCAGGCTGTTGATGTCTTCGATTTGGTCAGTTTGAATCTCAGCTATTTCGTCGCTGATCTTTCTGACATTACCAAAAATTACCTCGGCTTCAGCCAGGCAAAGATCGGTCTCTCTTCCTAGTACTATAATCTGCATATCTACATTATAAACCCAGATACCATATAATGGCGAGCTAGGGTACAATTAAAGTATGCGTTTACGACACTTCTTTTTCTTTTTAGCCATTGTTCTGATATCGATATTAATAATCGTCCAGTTTGGTCAATTTGGTGACTTCTTGTCTGTCATAGTAAATGTTAATATCTGGCTACTTCTGGTAGTGGTGTTTTTACGATTCCTCTACTATCTAACCAATACGAAGTACTTTCAGGTATATCTAAAAAGTTTTGGCTACCATTTGGCATTTAAGCCTTTGTTTAAGGATGTTGTTACCATGAATTTTGCTAATACCGTGTTCCCGACAGGAGGCGTCAGTGGTATAGCCATACTACGTGGACGCCTAAGAAAGCATAAGATTTCGGCACACACATCAACGGTTGCGCAAGCGTTCTGGATGGGCTTTACTGGGATATCGTTTATAGTATTGCTACTAGCAAGTATGTTATTGCTTTTCGTATCGACGAGAATAGAGCAAGTTAGCTTTAGGCTAATACTAGCCGTCTTGCTTTTTATGCTAGTTGGCTCAATAGTCACCATGGCTTTACTGCTCAACAGGCGAGTTGCCGAACGAGCAGTCTATCTCCTAACAAGACCAATAAACTTTATTTTGAGACGTTTTGGTCGAGATTCTCTTGGCAAGCAGCAGCTAGAAGGTCTTTTTGATAAATTTTACGAGACACTACTAGATTTTAAGAGTGATTGGCGTAAGCTGGTAGGGCCTTTTTCGTGGTGTTTTATAACATTAGTTATTGATATAGCTTCGCTATACATGGTGTTTGTAGCATTTGGTGTCTACCCTAACCCCGGTGTCGTTGCAGCAGCTTTTTTGGTTGCAATGGTAGTGTCTTTGGCATCAGTCGTAACTTCTGGAATCGGTGTTTTTGAAATCGGCATGGTTAGTGTTCTGGTTGGGCTGGGATTGGCTTTTGATATTAGTTTTTCGGCCGCAATCGTATATCGTATTATCGCACTATGGCTGTTCTTGCCAGTAGGCTTATATTTTTACAAGAAAGCAATGTTCGATGAAAAATGATGCTATTACTGTCAGTGAATTTAACGCTGTTTTAAACCAAACCCTGTCATTTGCTTACCCAGAAGTGGTAGTTGAAGGCGAGGTTTCTAGCTTCAAGGTTAGCCAGGGTAAGTGGGTTTTTTTTGATCTTAAGGACAGTGAAAGTGTAGTCGGCTGTTTTATTACTACCTACCAACTCAAGACTGCTCTAGAGGATGGTATGCTGATACGCGTCAAGGCATCGCCTCAGCTTACTAAATGGGGCAAATTTAGCCTAACCGTAAAAGAAGTCGAACTGGCTGGTGAGGGCTCTGTTAAAAGGGCATTTGAAATGCTCAAGGCTAAGTTCGAAAAAGAAGGATTGTTTTCACCAGAGCGCAAGCGACCACTCCCAGAATTCCCACAAAAGGTATTGCTCATAACCTCCGCACAAGCAGCAGCATATAACGATTTCGTCACTATCATCAATGATCGCTGGAGTGGAATCGATATTGACCATATCCAAGTGCAAGTGCAAGGAGCGTTAGCGCCAACCCAAATTGTAGAGGCTATTGGCTACGCCAATACTGTTTCCGATGAGTACGACGCACTTGTAATTATTAGGGGCGGCGGTAGTGCCGAAGATTTACAGGCATTCAATACCGAAGAGGTCGTACGAGCTGTATTTGCATCCGATATCCCATCGATAGTCGCAATCGGGCATGAGGACGATGTCTCGCTCGCTGAGCTGGCGGCAGATGTTCGAGCTGCTACGCCAACAGATGCTGCCCGCCGCCTAGTGCCAGATAGAAGCGAAATACAAACACGAGTATCTGGCTACTCAAACTCAATGCTTAGCTCACTAGAGAGCAGCGTTAGCACTAGTCGTGCCCGACTCGAGGGTTTTTACCATAGCATCGAGATCCGTTTCAACAACCTCAGATACAATCTGGCAGATGTATTTTCCCGATCCTGTACCGCAATCGATGTCGCATTGAACAGCTCTGTGGTTCGACTAGAGTCCAATAAGAAGCTGCTTAGTACTCTCGACCCACGGGCTATTTTGGCTCGTGGCTACAGTATTACCAGAATAAACGGCAAAGTCATTAAGTCGTCCGACCAGTACAGTAGTGGTGATACGATTGTGATACAATTGCACCAAGGAAAAATCAGCTTAAAACCAACTGACAAAGGAGATACCAATGACAAGCAACAAACAGCCATTAGCTTTTAAATATTCTGAGGCACTCAAGGAACTCGAGGCTATTACTGTTTATCTGGAAAGCAGCGATGTAGATTTGGACGAAGCCATAAAGAAATTCGACCGAGGTAGTGAGCTAGCGAGCCAAATCGAATCTCACCTCAAGAATGCTGAAAACAAAATCAAGACGATACGCTCAAAAAACTAGACAAATATCATAAAATGTATTATAGTTTAGGTATAAATTATGATGCCAGACTATTTTACAGGCCTAATAAGCCAGTACTCGGGGGCCCTAAATGCCGACCAATCCAGCCGTTATGCCAAGGCTGTTATCGAAGCATGGTATTTTACATTGTCTTTTGATGATCAAAAGCAACTTATCAAACTCTTGCCAGACTATCTTAAGCCAAAAAAGAAAGTTTTTTTTATCAAAAAAAATCAGCAGGTCAGCTCTAATCAGGCCGAGATTTTTATTTTTAGGTTAGTTCAGGATTTATCACGATCTAGTAACGATGAAGCTGAGTTTATAGCCCGAGGTGTATTTAAATCGCTCAAGGTAATATCCTCTACCGAACAAAATTTTGCGTATTCGAGGCTCTTCACTAAGAAGTTTTCTGAATTCTTCATAGGATCTTAAAGTAGACAATGTTAGATTCGACCATTGTGCCCAGTACCATTAAAGAGGCTGATCTAGATGAATTACTATTTAACAGACCAATAAATAATCTCAACCGTAGCAAAATTGGTATACTAGCTTGCCGACACGCAAGTCTTAGGTCAATCAGTGTTGCCTATTCGATACTTATGGCTCTGGGGCACAACGTTTTATTGGTGGCTGATATCGCCCACCAAAACAATCATCTACCAGCTGATATATGGCTATCATCCAAGAGCAAGAGCTACTACGAAAACAGCGATATAGCCATTGAGGCTCTGATGGATTGTAATGTCATTATAGACTTGGTAGAGGGTGAGCTGAACTCGACGATGGAGCTCTTCACTGAGCGGCTCTTTGATAGCTACGACGGTCTCTATGTTAGTGACAGCCTAAAAGTATTCAAAAATAACAGCTATGGAGGTAAGAAAATAGTCTACAACAGTCTGCAAAAAATTGCTGATGCCAATCACGTTACGACTAAGCTAATTGGCATTAACCGAGTTTCTAAGTTGCTGGCAGATGTATCCGATGAGCTTGCGACGTCAGTGGTAGCTATGAATCATAACCAGCTAATAGCGCTAGAGGCTAGCAAGAGCGATGCTGTATGTGTGGTAAACGCCAAAGATGACATCCATAAGGTAGACTTCATGGCTATATTTGTGGGGCTCTTGGCTGATCATATCGAAGTCAGTAGTAGCCAATGGCTCAACTACTGTCAGGCTGCAGGATATCTGTACCGAAACCATTACAGTGGTTCAAAAGATGGTCCGGACGATTTAAAAAAGTATCTCAATGGAAAGTTTTAATAATTGCTGGTGCCAAAGGTGGGACTTGAACCCACATGCCCTTGCGAGCACACGATTTTGAGTCGTGCGTGTCTGCCAATTCCACCACTCTGGCTTAAATCTTAAGGCAAATATTTATACTTAACTGTAGCTATAATATACAATAGTATCAAGACAAGCAAAAGAGTTATAAAAAAATGAAACATATCAAGCAAAATACCAACCCAGACTATCAACCCATTCCTGCTCACCGACTGCAAGAAGGTGAGGAGGTTAGTTTAGGCCTATCCGAGCATCACTTCGAACCCGAGCTAAACGCCAAGCATACCGCTAGTATAGACACCACTAAAACAGCGCCTACTAGAGTTCATCATTCTGGTGCTCCCAAACAAGATCGTATCGCTGGGCACGCTAGCGGTGATCTTAACGGACACCTGCATCAGCACAACCAACCAAAAGTAGAAGCCCAGGCTCAGCCGCGCATCAATTTGCACCCAGACGCCCGTCGCTCTACCGATGGAGCCGCATCAAAGACGTCTAGGAAGCAGGCAGCACTCAATAAAATAAAACTAATTAGGTCTCATAAGCACTGGCATAATGCCAAGCTTGTAGTCACGACATTAATAGTCTTTCTTCTTATATTCAACTCACAGTGGTTTATATCTCAATTGATGTACCTATTCAATAAGCCCAGCAATAAAACGGCTCAAAGCAACACCTTGGCCCAAACTACTGCCGTAGCTACACCTGCTGCTGAAGTTGTAGGCCCCACTAACGAAATAATAATCCCCAAAATCGGAGTTACAGCCCCGCTGGTATTTCCTAAAACAAATGTCGAAGCAGATGTGCTCGTGTCACTGCGGTCTGGCGTAGCTCATTATTATGGTACGGCAAACCCAGGCGAGAATGGCAACTCGGTGTTTTTTGGGCATTCCAGTAGCGACTGGTGGGAGCCAGGAAGTTACAAATTTATTTTTGTCATACTAGAAAAACTCTCCCCTGGCGACACATACGAAATACACTACAACTCCCGAAAGTATGTGTACCAAGTAGAGGAGACCAAGGTGGTAGCTCCAAACGATCTGAGCGTCCTAAACCAAACGAGTTATCCAAGCTCAACACTTATAACCTGTACACCACCCGGTACTAGCTGGCAAAGATTTATAGTTCGAGCAAAACAAATTGCACCGGCATATCAAAAGCCAAATCAATCAGAAGTAATTGCTAGCTCAGTTAACGCCAGCGAGCAAGCCACCCTACCTTCAGCATCGAAGAGCATCTGGGATCAAATAGGAAGCTTTCTAGCAGGACTGACAGGTAGTAGCAAAAAAGATCAGCCAAAGTCTAGCCAGCCAGCTCAGATAAAATACTTACCGGAAGTTAATTAGACCGCCCCGTGGCTCAAGGCTGTAGTAATTTATTTTTCCAGCTATCAAAAATATAATGCTCTTGCTGTCTCTCTGGGTTGCGATCTTATAATCCGTCAGCGAAGAAGTATTGGGTGGAATTTTTAGTAAGTTATATCCGTTATAGTCTATTATAAAAAGTCCGTTTGGTTTTTTCAGCAACATCTGATAGTTCGTAAGCCAATCTATTTGCCCTGTATCTGTGGCTAAGACACTATAGCGGTCTGTAAATTCGATATCGATCGTCCTAAGCTTAGACGATTGCATAAAAGACAAGAACCTACCATCAGGACTAAAGCTCGGTAGCGACGTATCGAGCCCGATTAGTGAGGACAGGTTCTTGCCATCTTTTTGCCTGTATACTGTTAGTCCTTTGTTGTCTGGGCTAGAGACGGCCACTACAAGCTCGTTATTAATTTTGCTAGAAGTGATCTGCATAGGCTTACTTGTTGCGGGGTATTGATACAAAACCTTACGGTTGCCGCCATCGTAATCATAGCTAACCAAGAGCTGTGTCTTGTCGATGGGACTAAGGTTTTCAAGTGCCAGAATGCTATCTTTACTCAAATTGAATGCTGTAATATTGGAGGCTGGTAGTAGACTGAGCTTTTTACTATCTGTGTTCACGCGACTCAGCTTTCCAGCATCAAGACTGTAAATATCCTTGTTGTTCCTGGGGCTAATTTGAATATTGGTCAACGGTTGGTTGAAAATCTTATTAAGGTTATAAAATTCACCCGAGCTGGTATTGACCCAAAAATAGACAGAGCTCCCGTCGTCATAAGTAGCTCGTGTTGCTATCGACCCTCCATCACCACTAATTAGGATGTCGGATTGTTTGATTGGAGTTTTGATAGAGTCATTAACAGGCAACTCGGCTACTTTGCGAAGCTCATGATTTGATTTGACCTCGTACACCAATCCGGGATTGTCAATAAATGCATAGAGGTTATTTTTTTCAGGGCTAGCTACTATGTCTGTAAAAATTAGATTGCTTGTAACTTGCTTTGATTCGATAACCATTGGTATTAGTAGGGCATAATCTGCAAAGGTGACCTCGCCAGCTTTGACAAAAAAGTTAGCCTTCCAGTCGTAATAACCAGCTTGAGAGTACTCAACACTAATCGTACCAGTTTTGACATTCTCAAGTCGGTAGGGAGTTTTGTGCGTTGTCAGTTTGGAATCTATCTTAATGCTAGCTCCACCAGGATTAGTACCAAGCAGTGCAAGCCCAGTAGCATAAATTTCACCGCGAAATAGGTCTATATTGTAGCCAGAAGCTAGCCCAACGAGCAGGATGGTACCTATCGACACTAGGATAGTACCAATGGTTATAGTCAGCGAAGAGCGTGTCTTTTGTGATATCATATTATTATAGCTTAGACTGTATTATAGAACAGAAAGCCCTATAGCTAAACACTTTAATTAAGGAATATAAATTGCAAAAACTAATCATAAATGGCCCCACTAAACTTGAGGGGGTAATAAAAACAGCTGGTAGCAAAAACCACGTTCTACCAATGCTATCGGCTATGCTGCTAACCTCAGAAGACGTTACAATACACAATTTGCCTGCAATAGCCGATGCCGAAGTGATGATTGAGATTTTAGAGCTTTTTGGTGTTCATATTGAGCGCACAGGAAGCAGTATTGTTTGTAACGCCAAAGATGCCCAGCCCAAAGTTATACCAGCTGCGCTAACCCAGCGATTACGAGCCTCACTACTAATACTGGGGCCAGCCTTGTCGCGCTTCGGTGAAGTTGAAATTGGTATGCCAGGGGGAGACATTATTGGTGCAAGACCAATCGATACTCACATCAACGGTCTCAAAAGTTTGGGTGCAAAGCTCGAAACCTCAACCGATTCAATTAAACTCTCTGGTAAGCTCACCGGGAATCGCGTAGTCCTAGATGAAATCAGCGTCACAGCTACGGAGAATTTGATACTAGCAGCTGTACTAACTCCAGGAGTTAGTGAAATCAGGATGGCGGCCACAGAGCCGCACATTGTGGCACTATGTGAGTTTTTGAATAATCTGGGTGCTAAGATTTCTGGTATCAGCTCCCATGTCTTACTAGTAGAGGGTGTCGAAAGTTTGCACGGTGGTGAAGGGGCAATAATCCCAGATTATCTGGAGAGCGGTACATTAGCAATCGCTGCTGCTGCATCTGGCGGCAACCTGGTAATAGACGATTTTATTATCAGCGACCATGATGGACTTCTGAATGTTTTTAGTCGCATGGGTGTTAACTATAAGATCCTGAGCGAAAGAAAAGTACAAGTATTGCCATCCAACAAACTTCGTGCGACCAAGATAAGAACTGATATATATCCTGGTTTCCCAAGTGATTTACAGGCCCCGATGGCAGTTTTGTTTACCCAGGCCGAAGGCGTTTCTGAGATCTTTGAGACCATGTACGAAGGGCGCCTACAATACCTCTTTGAACTTCAGAGAATGGGCGCACACGTCAATTTGCGCGATAGCCATATTGGTATGGTTGAAGGACCAACTACTCTTCATGGCACCGACCTAGTATCTTTCGACGTCAGGGCCGGAGCTACCATATTGATAGCAGCTGTAATTGCCCATGGTACAACCACTATCGACAGAATCGAACATATCGACAGAGGTTACGAACATTTTGATGGCCGGCTTAGGGCGCTGGGAGCCAACATTTCAAGAACCAGCACTTAAGCTTTGAGCCTTAACCTGTTAAAATATCTGTATGTTTAATAAACGCATCGCAATAGACTTAGGTACTGCCAACACTCGAGTTTATATACCTAAAAAAGGTTTGGTAGCCAACGAGCCATCGGTGGTCGCAATTAGCGTTGACGACAACCGTATCTTAGCAATTGGCAACGACGCCAAGGAGATGCTCGGCCGTACACCAGATACTATTGTTGCCTCTAAGCCGCTCCGAAATGGGGTAATCGCTAACTACCGAATCACTGAGGCGCTGCTGAAGTATTTCTTGAACAAAATATCTGGACATATACGCCTGACCCGCCCTGAGCTAATGATAAGCGTACCGACCGGAATTACATCCACCGAACGTAGGGCGGTAATCGATGCCGCAACAGCTGCAGGAGCCAAGAAAGTTTATATCATCAGAGCACCAGTAGCGGCCGCAATTGGTGCTAATGTACCGATAGCTGCACCGGCCGGCAACTTAGTGGTGGATATCGGCGAGGGCACAACCGAAGTTGCAATCATATCGCTAGGCGGTATCGTGGCCGAGAGTTCAGTTCGCATCGGTGGCGGACGCATTAGCTCGGCGATTGCTGAACACATTAGAAAGCGTCATGGGCTGGTAATTGGCGTTCAGACTTCGGAGGAAATTAAAAAGAAGATCGGCTCGGCCACCGCACTGGATCAGCCCAAAACGATGCAAGTAAGAGGTCGAGATGTGGTCGGCGGCTTGCCAAAAACAATTGAAGTAACTAGTACCGAAGTAACATCGGCTATCAAAGAGCGGCTCGATGAAATACTTTTGGCGGTCAAGGCAGTTCTAGAGCAAACCCCTCCAGAGCTGTCGAGCGACATTATCGACCGCGGCATGATAATTACCGGTGGCGGTGCATTGCTTCGTAATATCGACAAACTTATGACTAAGGTCACAGGAGTGCCGGCTTACATCGCTGAAGATCCTATGCTCTGCGTTATCAAAGGGGCAGGAACAGCAGTAGAGCATCTTGATGAATACATCAGAAGCGTAGTGACAAACAAATGAGTGGTTTAAATAAGCAATTATCTCAAATATCACAACGACTAATTGGTATTGGTACTCTTTTAATATTACTCTTGATGCCATTCCATGCTTTTTTGAGTATCTATATTGGCTACCTTGGTGCCGACAGGCTAATTGTTCAATCCTGGAAGGAAGTTCTAATTTTGACCATGGTATTTTTATGGCTAATATATCAGGCCACTAAAAGGCGCTTGGCTTTCGATCTCAACACGACCAATATTCTATTTGGATCGATAGTATTGTTCTCGTTATTTATTACATTTTTCGTGCGGCCCAATTCTGAAGCGGTATTATTTGGTATCAAGACTAATCTTGTTGCAATCGCACTCTATTTTATTGCCCAGACCCCACTAGCCAAGCAGTCAATACTTAAAACAAAACTACTCTGGGTTGTAGTAATTCCTGGCGTAATAGTATCAATACTGGCAATTATGCAGAGCTTCTTGATACCACCAGATTTTTTGTCCAATTTCGGCTACAACTCGAGTACCATCAGTCCTAAGCAAATTATTGATGGGTCTATTAGCTTCTTCAGAGCATTCTCTACACTCGGAGGACCCAACCAGCTCGGGGCATATCTGGTCGTCCCACTGGTATTTGTTTTGGTTTACGGAATTCGTAATAAACGATGGTGGCTTTTAGCATGCGGGTTGCCAATTGTAGCAGGAATAGTACTTAGTTTTTCAAGAAGCGCCTGGATTGGCGCTGTAGTAGGAGTTTTAATAGCAGTATTTGTATCAATCGATAAAAAGTGGAGACTATACTTTACAATAGCTTCGGTTATTTTTATTTGCCTAGCTTCACTGCTAGTTGCAACCCAAATTAATAGCAATACCGCGATAGAAAATGTACTGTTGCATGGACGTTATTTTGAAAATAAGATAGAGGGATCCGACAAGGGCAGGCTGGAATCTCTAGCAGCAACTTCTAGTGAGATTATTAAAACTCCGTTTGGGCATGGGCTTGGATCGGCCGGACCATCGAGTTTTAAGGCTGACAGCCCTGTCATCCCTGAAAATTGGTATCTACAGATTGCCTACGAAATTGGCCTGCCTGGTCTTTTGCTCTATATAGTAGTTTTTGCTAGCCTAATACGAGACCTCATACGTAGCAAATCTGACTTGCTCGCAATGAGCTTGATGGCGGCGACTTTTGCGATATTGGTTATGAACTTATTTTTACAAACATGGGCAGATTCAACACTTGTTTTGATGATGTTTGCCTTGTACGGCATATTTAAGGCGAATAGCAAATGAAGATAGCCATAGTACACGATTGGCTCAATCAAAAGGTCGGTGGTGGCGAGAATGTGGTTTTTGAACTGGCCGAACTGTATCCTAAGGCAGATATCTTTACTCTAGTTTATAATCCAAAAAAGTTCGATCAGTACCTCTCCAATAGAACGATAATCGAATCAAGACTGAAGTATTTTCCCGGCTTTTTAAAGAAGAGGCCAAAACTACTTTTGCCATTTATCAAAAATGCTATCGGCAGATGGTCTTTCGACGAATATGATGTTGTTATAAGTACGTCTTCGGCTTGGGCTAAAAATATAAAGTTTAATAAACCAACAAGGCATATCTGCTATTGCTTCAGCCCAGCGAGGATGCTCTGGGATAGTTGGCCTAGCTACATGACAAACCAAAAGCTAGGGCCAATCGGTAGGTTCTACATCACCAGACTAGTATCAAAATTGAGGTTATGGGATTACTATCAAGCCCAAAATGGGACACAGTTTATTGCAATCAGTGATTACATCGCAGGGCGAATTAAAAAATACTATCATCGCGACAGCACGGTAGTCTACCCACCGGTGGATGTCACTAACTTCGTCGGATCAAAATCGCAAAAAGAACCTTACTATTTGGTACTTTCGGTATTGGCTAAATACAAAAATATCGAGCTCGCTATCAAAGCTTTTAGCTCCTCAGGGCATCGGCTAATAATAGCAGGCGATGGGCCCGACTCTCAGCGCTTACGAGATATGTCCTTGGGGGCTAATAACATTAGCTTTGTAGGTCGCGTCAGTGATGCCGAAAAGGCCAACCTGCTTGCTGGTGCCAAGGGGTTTATATTTTGTAGTATCGAAGATTTTGGCATTACTATGGTCGAGTCTATTGCTGCCGGCACTGGAGTAATTGCTTTGGCCGGCGGTGGAGCAAAAGAAATCGTAAAAGACGGTCAGACTGGTGTGTTTTACGATTCACCAGACGAAGCGAGTCTCAATAGGGCGATCGTAAAATACGAAGCGACTATTTTGAAGGCCGGTAGCTTCAATAATAGCTATGTTTTTGATAAATTTAATAAAGATAAATTTAAAAGAGCAATCAGTGAGGCCGTCAATGAAAGATAATAAAGTGTATATTTTGGGTGTCAGAATCGACCTATTAACTATCAAAGAAATTAACTCACGCATAATAGAGCAAGCTAATAAGCCATACCATGCGCCACTTGTTATTTTTAAACCTTACGTCGAATTTTTGTCGTTAGCTTCCCGCAACAACGACATCAAGGATCTTATCAATAGCTCTGATATTAATGTTGCTGACTCTACTGCAGTAGCCTGGTCAGCCAGCTACCTATATGGCCGCCCAGAAATGCGCTGGGGGTTGATATCTCTTTTTAGCAGCTTGGTGTTTAGGCTGCAATCAAAAAGTTGGTTAGCCCAGATAGTACCAGAGCAAATGGCAGGTGTTGATCAGACCATACCATTGATCAATCAGGCCAATAAGAACCGGCTCAAAGTGGGCATAGTTGGTGGACCCAAAGATACTGCAACACTCAGCCACGCCGTTACAAGTAGATATAAGGATATCCGGCTATCATGTTGGTCTGGTTTTTTTGATAAACCGAACGAAACAGAAATTGTCGAACAAATCGCTGCCGAAAAACTAGATATACTTTTTTGTGCAATGGGTTTTCCGAAGCAAGAAAAATTTATCAGTAAACATAAGCGAGCCCTAGGGGCTAAGGTTATTATTGGTGAAGGTGGTAGCTTTGATTATGATCAGCTTGGAGGCACCATCAAGAGATCTCCAGCCTTGCTCAGGAGTATACACCTCGAGTGGCTGTGGCGATTGGCGTTGCAGCCGAAGCGTCTGCGTCGGCAGTTTGCTATACCAAATTTCATCCACAAGGTCTACTCTGAGAAAAAACGAATAAAATAACTTTACGCTTATGTTCAAATAACCTATAATGGTTATATCTAAAAGTATACTTATGATTGAACTTAGCAAATGCCCCCAATGTGCCCCAGATGACCGAGTAGTAATAGCTGGGAAAGAGTTTTGTATGCGCTGCGGTACTCCTGCAGAAGACAATAGCTTGATGGAATCTGGGTCAGCAGCAGCAACTTCGCCTAACAGCTCCGCCGATGGTCTGCTGTCGCCAGCAGTCGCAAAATTCAACACAGCGCCACCTGCGATTATACCAATCCAATCCATGGGGACAGATGTAACGCCAGCTCCAGCTCCAGTAGCTCCAGCTCCAGCTGCAGTAACACCAGCTCCAAATCCAGTAGCTCCAGCTCCAGTTCTAGAAACAAGTGGCAGTTCTGTTGCCGAGCTCGATAGAACCATTTCAGAGCTTAGTGCAACTCCTATCAAACCAACTATTAATCCTGAATTACCGCAGGACGCACAATCAATCTTGCCCAATACTGCCGTACCTCTCGACCCGATCAATACAGCAGCACTACCAGGCGTCGTTACTCCAGAGGCTCCTGTAACGCCCGCTGCTCAAGTTTCTCCACCCATGCCTCCAGCAACCGAGCTACCGTCTACAGCGATGCAAAATCCTACAAACCAGCAGCTCAATGCCTCGGACATATACCAGTCAGCAGATGTTCAAGTGCCAGGCCCGCTGCCTGCTGCGCAGCCGCTAGCCGCACCCCCGTTACCTGCCACCAATTTGCCAGCCAGCACTTTACCACAAGAGCCAATGCAACTAAGTGACCAAAACGGCGTATTGAGTGATGCTCAGTTCGATGAGCTCCAAAACTCACTCGCACCAGCCCCGCCAACAGTAGATAGCTTGGCAGCTGCCAGCAGCCCTGCCCCAGTGGCACCGCCTGTGCCTACAGAGGCGATTAGTCCGCAGCCTATTACCGCTCCACCACAGACTAACGATATTTATTCAAATCCTGTGCCACCTAGTAATTTAGCTGTTAATTCTGCTGCAATCGAGCAGGTATCAGCCGGTCTACCAGATGCTTCAAACAAGACCTCGTCTATCAAAAAAGTACTCAAGCCAGCCGGCGTTGCGGTTAGTATCGTGACTCTATTTATGGTTGGTGCGTACATATGGAAAGTTAACTATCCGAACTTAGCATTTAAGATAGCTAGTGCTAAGGCTGGGATCGTTGCGACAGTGCCGGGATATATGCCGAGTGGCTTTGACTTGGGAGGTGAAATACAAACCAACCCCGGATCAATCAGCTACAGCCTACAAAGTAGCCAGTCTGGCAAAAGGATACTAATATCGCAGTCTAAAACCGACTGGGATAGTCAGGCTCTTGCCGAAAATTACGTTGCCCCCAAAGCAGAGAATTACCTAGCCCTACAGGCTCAAGGACTAACAATATACATAATGAGTAAAAACCAAGCCACATGGGTCAACCACGGAACGTGGTACAAAATCGAAAGTTCCGACTCGTCTCTCGACCAAGACCAGATTGTTAGATTGGCTACAAGTCTGTGAGCGACAAGGCCTGGGAAGATCTTATAGATCTCATAGATAACAAGTATACCCTAGACACAACTGAAAAAAGGCAAGAACCCCTCGAAGACAATCGTAAGCTGAGCGAAACTATAGAATCTATAGGTTTCGAAAAAGATAATATCAAGTACAAAATAGAACGTATCACAGGGCCACGGATAATTGACAAAAAGACATTCTATTCTGGCCAGGGAAGCTCTAATAGAGTCCAATATATCTACGATCCAGAGGAGACTTCATCAAAAGTAGTTTGTTATAAGCAGTTGCCAGATGGGCACTACAACGAGATATCACCTGAAGATCTAATGATGTCATCTTAATTCTGGTATAATATGGGCTATGAACAAAGCTATTAGAGTACGATTTGCCCCAAGCCCAACAGGTTTCTTGCACGTAGGTGGGGTTCGAACTGCCTTATTTAATTATCTTTTCGCCAAGGCTAGTGGCGGCAAGTTTATATTGCGTCTTGAGGATACCGATAGGGAGCGGTTTGTAGAAGAAGGAGTCGATCAGATTATCAGCTCGCTCGATTGGCTAGGTCTGCACCCAGACGAAGGCGTGTGGTACGAAGAATTGGCAGGTGAGCACGGCCCCTATGTGCAGTCCAAGAGGCTAAATCATTATCGCCAGTATGCTAACGATATGATCAAATCTGGCCAGGCCTACTACTCCAGAACTTCACCTGAGCAATTAGAGGCTTTAAAAAATGAAGCAATGCTAGCTAAGCAGCCTTTTGTTTATAACCACTCGATGGAGCCAGCATCCGACAACGATACCGATACCGAGGGACTACCTATCAGGCTCAAAGTGCCTGCCGGAATTACCAAATGGACAGATGAGGTGAGGGGAAGTTTCGATACCAAAAATGAGCTTATCGATGATTTTATTATTATTAAGGCCGATGGCTACCCAACGTAC
>Ga0194055_10001357_pt1 | contig 19903 bp, 12 predicted proteins | sample SepL449m_MetaG_FD_155482 | JGI IMG/M metagenome (GOLD analysis project Ga0194055, IMG submission 155482) | Anoxic zone freshwater microbial communities from boreal shield lake in IISD Experimental Lakes Area, Ontario, Canada - Sep2016-L442-9m | ecosystem: Environmental > Aquatic > Freshwater >...
GTCTGCCTCCAAGGTCGGAAATAAGGGCCATCCAGGGGCTGCACCGGACGGCGGACGGCCGCATCATAGCGTGGGCCCACAATGCCGAAGACGTCATGCTGTTGCGAATCTTCGGTCAGAAGAAGCAGGGCACCTGGATTGACGTCGGAGCGAACCAGCCGAGCCACGGCTCAGTCACCCGCAACTTCTACGAACTCGGGTGGCGCGGCATCAACGTGGAGCCCATTGAAACTCTGCACCGCCATCTGGTGGCGGAGCGTCCCGAAGACATCAACATCTGCGGCGGTGCCTCAGACCGCACGGGCGAAGTAACGTTTTATCAGGATGAATCCAATCCGGAATGCTCCACCTTCGAAAACGTTGTCGCTCGGCAGTATGGTGCTGAAGGGCATGCGATCCGTGACATTGCAGTGCCCGTCATGACGCTTGCGGAGATCTGCAGGCGGCACCTACGGCCTGGTCAGCACATCGACTTCCTCACGTTGGATGTCAATGGCCACGATCTCGCCGTTTTGGCGGGATATGACTTTGAGGCTTATAGACCGTCCGTCATCCTCGCTCAGGTTACTCCGGAGCGTGCGTCGGCTGTTGATGCCATGCTCGCAGAACGTGGCTACGTCAGGCGATGGCGTGACGGTGCGAGCCACTGGTATGTCGACTCGTTGGGGGGAGACGCCGTTCCGTCCGACGTCTGGCGGCCGGCGAGCCCCGAGAAGGATTGCTACATTCCGTGGTCTGAGGCCCAGTCCACGGGGGCCATTGCATCCCAGGTCGGTCCGTCATCGGCCGAACCGACCGCGGCTGACGAGCAACTTGGCCCACCGTCGGCCAAAGGCATGTTGGGCGCGGCGGTCGATGCCGTTCGGTCGGCGGTGAGGTCGATCGGATCGTCTGCCATGAGGCGTGTGGTCAACCAGACCGCCGATAGCACGGCGTCCGCGCAAGGACTGGTGGATCGGTGTGCTTGTGATCCGGCCTCGTTCATTCAGGAGATACATCCGAACGACGACGTGTATCTCTATGGTCGTAATTATCTCAAAAACGATGAACTCGCAAAGGTGCTGTATCTCCGGTATGGCGCATGGGTGATGCAGGACCTGTCACAGATCGTCGGCCAGCTTTTCGGCGATTTTCCCAAGATAGGGCGGATGCTGGAATTCGCGTGTGGCTACGGGCGACTGACGAGGTTTCTCGTGGAGCAAATGCCTCGCGAGAGGATCTGGGTGTCTGACGTCGATCCGCAGGCGGTAGACTTCGAACGGAACACTTTTGGCGTCAATGGCTTTGTGGCGGCACGGAATCCCGCGGACATCCTCTGCGACGAGCCATTCGACTTGATCTTCGTGGTCTCGCTCTTCAGTCATCTTCCTCGCCATGCATTCGGGCCGATGCTCGACAAGCTGTTGTCCATGCTCACGCCTGGCGGCATTCTGGCTTTTTCAGTCCACGATGAAATCTGGTGTCCGCCCGGGATGATGCCGGCCGATGGATTCGCGTTCGTGCCGCACAGCGAGTCGACCCACCTCGACGCAGATGACTACGGCACGACGTTCGTCACGGAAGCATTCGTGCGGGACTGCATCACCGCGGGCCGTGGGGCCGATTGGCCGTATGCCCGCCTGCGCCGCGGACTTTGCAGCCATCAGGACACGTATATCGTCAGCAACGACGCCAGCGTGCGGTTCGAGGGCTTGAAGTTTCGGTTGGGGCCCGAAGGGTGTTTGGACCGGTGCGAAGCTGTCATGGGAGGCCTGGAACTGGCGGGGTGGGCGGGAGATCCAGATCCCGGCCATACCATTTCCGAAATCCAGATCCGACTCGACGGTCAACTGGTGCGATCCTGCCAGCCGGTGATTCCCCGTCCAGACGTGGTGGCAGTCCTGCGGGAGCCGCGATACGCGACGGCGGGATGGCAGTGCCTCATCGACTTGGGGCCCTCGAATCAGGCCAGTGGCGACAAGATACTTGATATCGTCGTGGTGTCGGACGACGGCCGCACTCGGCTGCTGCACGCGAGCCGCGTGGATGCTGTCGTGGGACGGAAGGTATGCTGATTGGTTTTGGTGACCGCTTGCCGTTCGCCTTCTACCGTTTCAACACCGGGGCGGTGTGAGCATTTTATGGCCAACCCTTACGCAAGCCTTCCAGACTTTGCATTTTGGCGCCGCGTTGTTGCGAGTCTGCCTCCGGCAGAGGTGGATCCTGTCGTTGACGTGCCTTTTCGGATCAATAAGCACCATCTTGTGGCGACTGCCGGCAGCTGTTTTGCGCAGCATATTTCCCGCACCCTTCTCAGCGAAGGGTTCAGCTACCTTGTCACGGAGACCAAGCCGGCGACGTCGGACGCGAGCGATGAAGGCTATGGCGTTTTTCCAGCCCGATTTGCGAATGTCTATACGGTTCGCCAGTTGCTGCAGTTGTTTCAACGCGCGTACGGCCTTTTTGAGCCTGTGGACAGTGCTTGGCAGCGGCCCGATGGGGCATGGGTGGATCCGTTTCGCCCCAGGATTCAGGCGGTCGGCTTCCCGACGCAGGACGCTGTGATCGCTGATCGCGACGTCCACCTAGCCGCCGTGCGGTCCATGTTCGAGCAATGCGAAGTCTTCATCTTTACCCTTGGGCTCACCGAGTGCTGGGCGTCGACCGTGGATGGAGCCGTATTCCCGCTAGCTCCAGGGGTTGAGGCGGCGGGCGACGATATGTCGGCTTACGCTTTTCACAACTGCGAAGTGGGAGAGATGACCGCGGATTTGCTGACCTTCATCGACTGGCTCCGTCGGCTCAATCCGGGTGTTCGAATCGTGTTGACGGTATCGCCCGTACCGCTTGTCGCTACGTATGAGCGTCGGCACGTCCTTGTATCGACAACGTACAGCAAGGCAGCGCTGCGAGTGGTTGCCGACTGCGTGTGCCGGGCGCGCGACGGCGTGGCCTACTTTCCGGCGTATGAAATTGTTACCGGACCGCAGGCAGCAGGTCGTTTCTATGAGGCCGACCTGCGTGAGATCCGTCCAGAGGGCGTTGCACACGTCATGGCGACATTCCGCCGGCATTTCCTCGCCGACACGTGCGAGCCACTTGTCGAATTTACGGCCGCAGTCAACTCGCAAAGCAATGTCGAGGCACAACGGCAACGCATGCAACAGCTAGAGGGCCTGATCTGCGATGAAGAGGTCCTCGATGTTCCGCCGCCAGCAGATGGAGGTCGCACATGAAGATCGCCGTCATAGGCAACTGTCAGGTACAGACCATCGGCGCGTGTCTCCGAGTGTTGCTGCCAGACGCCGAGGTTCATGACCTGTGGACTTCGCCTCAGCGACAAGAAGCCAGTGAGGCCATGCTTGCCGGCATCGAGGCCTACGACGTCGTCTGCATGCACCCCATGCACTCTGGCACGTTCGGCCCGTTCGTGCACGATGTCCTACGGAGCAAAGTTGATCGCCTTCTCTTTATTCCGCCATTGGCGTTCGACGGTTTTCAACCAGATGACATTGTGATTGCGGCGGCGCGAGGTCCATTCGGCAACCACCACTCTGCAATCATCGTGTCGAGTTTCTTGCATGGACTGACTGTAGACCGGTGCGCGAAACTGTTCAACGGATTTATCTACGCCTCGCTCGGCTATTTTGAACGCTTTGAGCAGTCGAAACAAGTCCTGCTGCAGCGTACGGACAAGTACGAGTTACCTCTTCACGATCACTGGGCGTGTTGGGATGCGCCGTTCATGTACGACGTGCAACATCCCAAATTACAGCCTTTGGCGTCGCTTGCCGAGGTGCTGGCGTCGCGGATCAACGGTGGCAAGGATGTGAGAGCAACATGGCTGGCCACAGAGGTTCCCACCGACTTTGGCAAAAAGAATTTCTTTCGTTGGCCAGTATATCCCGAAATTGCTCGGCATCTTCGCGTGCCGCCTGATGACATGGTGTTTCGATACCCTCATACATCACCCGGCATCGACCTCTGCCAATTCATTCACCGCAGTTACCAAGCGTACGCAAATCTTGATAGAGCCGTGCTCGAGGCGGCGGTACCAATTGAATACCCAATTCTGCAAGAACTTGTGCGTCGGGACTCCTGAGAGAGTGGCAATCGAGAGGCTGAACCAAGCGTTCAAAGCATTGTTTATTTTTCACTATGGCGCAAGTCATCCGGGAGGTGCGAACCGCGGCCGATTGGGTTCGCGATTGATCCGAGGCGCCCGGATTCGAACAACTATCGGGTCGAGTGCGTGTGGTGAGTGGCCTCGGGCAAGGTGGAGGCCGCAACAACTGCGACCCGCATGAACCCGGGGCGTTGTGCACTTGCGGCCATGTATGTCGCATTCCGGTCACAACGACTCGCCCAGATCTCTTAGGATCGATGCCTGTGTCGGTGGTCGAGTCGATGAAAGTGTTCTTGCCACTACGCGATCGCCCTGAATCCCGACTTTTGTGAGGCACCGATGGCATGTACACTAGGTCGGAAAGGCTATTCACGACAAACGTGATGCGGTAGCCTCGACCCCAATGCTTTTGCGTCGGTTGCCTTCATGAGGCGTCGTATCTTCCATCGATAAAGGACAACACGTGTTAGACGTCAATCTATTAGGTTTTGAATTTAACGGCGCGCGAGTGGCGGCGAACACATACGGTTACAACTATATAAACGAGTTTATACGCGTGATCGATACGTTCGCACCGGCGAACGTGCAAGCCATACTTGAGTGGGGCAGCGGGTTGACGTCACAAGTACTCGCAGATTATGCAGCTAAGCAATGGAAATCGGAGCTATTTTTAACTATCGATGATAATGAGATTTATCAGAAGTCGATTTTTGCTGCCGCGGCGGCCCCCGTATGTGTCAGCTTGAAAACCATCAACCTGACGGGCCTGTGCAGGAGTCAAGAAGACCCAGAGCTCAACTATTCAACGTTCCCTTTGTCGTTGGGGAGAAAGTTTGATCTCCTTTTCATTGATGGCCGACGACGCGTGGAGTGTGCATTTATCGCATCGCTTCTTGCTCACGAGGCATCAATTATTATCATGCACGACTACAGGCGTGCGCGATACCAGCCGGCGAGGGCTCTGTTCGAGATTGTGGAGGACGGCCAGCAGTTTCGGGTAATGCGACTGCACAAACCGATGGTCCCTCTCCTGGCAGAGACAAGCGAGAGCGTGTTTGCCGCGTTAAGGGACGCGTCGGCATAAGTACAACAATCACATTCGACGGGCTACAATGTGATTCGCTCCTGGTCGACGTCGCGATCCCGTTACCGGCGCATGCCTTGCCCCCGGCGGAGGAAGTGCTGTTGACCGTCTTATCCTCGTGTTTATAATCACGTGGGTGAGGGCAGCATTGCACTGATAAGTCAAAGGAAGGCACTACGAATGGCTGGCGATCGTCCGCATTCCAGTAGCAAGTCAGAGACGTCTTCGCGAGCGATCGACGTCGGTTCGCCCAGCCAGAAGGTGGGCGCAGTGTCCAACGAAAAATGTCTGCTTGAGTTTGAGCTGGTTGGGCGATATCTCAGAGGCCACGCGATCAACCTGCAGGACCCGAATCGGCCGCTTCTGGTTGAGATTGCGTTCGATGGCCACGTTATGGCGACCATTCGCTGTGTAGGGCTTATCCGCCGCCAGAAGGTCGAAAGCCATCTGCACGAATCAGATTTCAATGCAGCGCGGTTGCCTGACGTAGTGGCGGGCGGTGTTGAGTATTATCTGTCGGATTATCTTCCGTTGAGTGCGCCGATGGCGCTGAGGATCCGCGCTCTTGCAGATGACGGAGAATATGGTCGGCTTGAAACGACACTCGATTTAGACAAGTCTACATATGAATCCCTGCGGCCATTGCTTGTGGAGCGACCGCTGGTGCGATTTCAGGTGGTGGGGCTTGAGGGAGAGTCGTTTGTCATCACCGCTTTCTGTTACGGTGACTCATTGGGCGGGCTGGGCGTCAGCGGCGAGAACTGCTCTCTCTCGAAAATTGAGTGGCACGAGGCGCCGGCGCATATCGGGTTTGGCAGCAAGATACCCGGGTTCCAGCTCATCGCATTGGCGACTCCCGTTGATAAAAAGTGCGATGCGAGAGTCTTCCTCACCCGGGACGGTGAGCAACTCGGGGGATACAGCGACAGTCTTTTCGTGCCACCGAATGGTTACGTAGCCTTTGAGCAGGCAATCGTACCGATGGCAGCTCAGATTGACCGTGTCATGTCATCGCAAAGCAAACTCGATTATCTTTTTACAGGGTATGCCACATACAAAGTCATTCATTCGATTCTCTCGAGCCGCAATGATTGGACGTGGACCCGTGATACGACCGCCCTTGATTGGGGCGTTGGCTGTGGTCGGGTGGCACGGCATTTCGCAGATGCAGGCACTCAAGTCGTCGGCATCGACATCGATCCGCAGAATGTTACGTGGTGCCAGACGCATCTGGCGGGACGATATGAGGCTATCGCCCTCACGCCACCAACTCATATTGAGTCAAGCAGCGTGGATCTGGTAATCGGGGTTTCTGTCTTCACCCATCTAACTGAAACCGATCAATTTCTATGGCTTGCTGAATTGCGACGTGTATTGAAGCCGGGCGGATATGCGCTCGTTACGATACAATCCGACTATGCGTTGCTGAGATGCATCCAGCCGCAGGCAACGCGCATATTGTTGAGTATGAATCAGAATGGAATCGACGACTCGGTAATCGGTTCGCGGCTCAGCGACGTTGTCGGCAAGCAAAGCGACTACTATCGTGAGACGTTCCACCGTCATGATTACGTCATAAAGCACTGGAGCAGGTGGTTTGACGTAGTAGCCATCGATATGGCGGATCACTTTTCCCACCAGGACTATGTCGCACTCCGCGCGAGATAACGTGCCGGCCGCGATAGATAGATAGAGCACAATGACAAGCCGGTGACTTATTGCCGCGTTTGTGTGAGCTGGGCCGGTAATCGTGCGACGACTTGTACGGTTGCTGGGTGGTGTGCTCTTATTCGATGATGACCCTGGTCAGGGCCAAGCCCAACTGTCGCGTGTCAGCCGGTATAGCTTCACGTCGCGCCGTAAGAAAGGGGTGGGTTAATCGAAAACAATACGGTGCGTTCACGCCTTCGGGCATATTTCCTTCGATGAGGAGGTTTTCGTCATCGGCGAAGTACCCTTTGTACTCAGAGGCAGATCGCAATGAGACGCCATCACAACGAACACCGTTGACGGACACCCGGACGCCCTCGGCGATCTTCCTGTGTGCGGCGTACGTTATCATGAGCATGAACTTGGACGCGTGAAAGCAGGGAGTCTCTACTACAAAACAACAATAGCTTGATTTCCCTGTCCATCTTACCGGGCGCCCGGAGGGTAGCCACTCGACGTTATGAAATCCTATTGCCGGCGTTTGGCTGTCGAACCGCGATTCTAGTTGCCCGTGATCATTGGTGTGAGACGACTTATTCGCAGCATAGCGAGCGCGATAGTTCCGTTCGCCGCAATTCGGCATTTGATTCACTGACAGTGGCATTTCGGCATGCGGCATTTCCAGGAACTGCTCTTGGGCGAAGTCTCGGTTTGGGTACAGCAGGTTAGGCTTGAGTCCCAGGGCCATCAAATCGAGCCAATGAAATGATCCGCCTGAGAGGAAAGGCATGTATGAATATGTCGCCGCAAAATGAAGAAAAAAGGACCGCATAAAGATAGTATCTACGGCGAGATGAATGAGTGATTGGGATTCCTGCGTCGCAAACAGCAGGAACGGGTAGTGCTCGAAGAGTTCGTAGCCAAACAAGACGTTAAAACGGCTGTCGAGCGAGTGCACTACGTTGTGCTTATTCAATTCGAGCACAAGTGGAATGTTGTCATTCAAAGGCTGGAAAATATTCTCATACTCATCGTATATCTTTCGGAATAGGGTGGCGTGCTCCCTGGGCGTTGTCACCAGGACACCGCTATTGAACAAGATGGGTGAGTCGACGGAAATGTTTCGTTTTGCCATTTCTTTGGCAAAAATGTCTTGTCGCAGGGCAACCGTTTGAACCTCCGGGCTCTTCTGGGCGAGATGAAATGCCCGGCGCGCTTCTTCCGGGCATTTTCTCGCGGCAAGTGCGTCGATCGCTTTGATATCGGCGAATGTCGGCATGACGTTTGCGATCGACCGCAATTCTGAGCAGGCTGGCTGAGAGAGATCCGAGACGACACCAACCATTGCGGGGGGGCAGTCTGCGCATATGTCTGGAGCCAGGTGAGGATTGACGACAACATCGGAATCTATCCAAACAAGGCGATCGTAGACCATAAAACGCGGATCGGATAAAGCGATTAACTTCTGCCAATGGGGCGGCCGATCCAGTCCACGCTCGCTCGTGTCTAAGAGCTCGGTCAGAACAATGAGTTCGTATCCATGCTTTCTGGCGTACTCCGCCCAAAGTAACCGGGCGTGATCTCGAAATAGTGAGCTGTAGGGCTCGCCAATAACAAGTGTGATAATAGCCTTGCGCATAGGAGACACTGCTCAATGTGTGTGGGGGAGTGGTGGATTTGTGCTGGGTTGTTGATGGTGAGTGTCTGGCCTTTACGGCGAGGGGTTGGGTTAGCGGGCTCGTTGGAATACGAGGTGGACACTGAGATGACCGGCCTCATTCGTTGGAAGTGTGAGTATCGGAGAGCCGCTGTATTGCGTTGCTAGAGCAAATACCGCGTTGAGATCGTAGTCGAACATGGTTACCTCGCCGTCCGGCCGGTGGGCTTCGTTTGGCATGATGTCGATGAGTGCTTCTCCGTCACGTCGATAGTACTTTGCTCGACCAGCTTCGTGCATGAAGAACTCGCGACTCTTTGCGTAGGTTATCTGAATTGATGCCACGCCTCCAATCGCTAGTTTCGAGAGGAGGCGGTCGATGATCAACATGCCACGGCTCGGAGGGATATGCTGCATGACGATATAGGTGTTTACAAAGTCGAATGGCCCGTCTGCCGCTGAGATGAGGTCGTCGCTTTCGCGAACGGAGACGTTTGTCAGTCCCAGTTGAGCGGCATTAGCTACAGCGAGTTGTCGCATTCGCGGAGCTACATCGAGGCCGATAGCCTCGGCTGAATAATGCGCCAATGGCAGTAACAGTCTGCCGACACCGCAGCCGAAGTCGAGAGATCTTCGTGGGGCAAAGTGGCGATCGATATGCTTTTGGATGAAGGCCATGACGTTGTCGATGAACTGTCGGCCAGACGCAAAGAACCGCTCGCGCATCGCAGGGTCAATGTCTTGTCCGCGATAATCTTCCACGCTTAAGACGCCCCAGTAAGGGTCGGTCTCGGCGATCTTTGTCCAGTCCTTGTCGGTGTCACGCATCATGTGGTCTCCAGGGTTAGGTGCTCGTTGTCGCCTTTTGCTTCGGACTCGCGGAATGCCAGCAGTACGCAAGAAACGACTTCCTCGAGCGAGGTGAATTGATAATCCTTATCTCTGCGGGCTAATTGTAGGTCGGAATAACTGCCAAGGGCATCATCTAGAACGAGATCGGCGGGAAGCAACTGGCACGGAATACCGTTCTCTACGGGCGCGTACATCTGTGAGTACGTCGACATGAATGATGTGTTTGAGTGCAGCATGCCAGGGATTCGATGAATCCAGCCGATTTTATTTTGCATGGTGCCGCCGTGGCAGAAATAAAAGTCGGCGACTTCCCCCCAGGCGATTTCCTGGCACATCGTCAGTCCGTTCAGCAATACGACGTGTGCGCGGACCGACGGGGGGAGGGAGTGGAGCAGTTGCACGATGATGGCAGCGGACTCAGTCTTCTCGGTCCATAGGTAGTCTCGAAACCAGTTCCCGTAGGCATCCGACCGATCATAGTCCCAGGGAAAAGAGGCGCCATCAACGAGAAAGCCGGATCGAGGATAGGCTTCCTGAAATCGTTCAAGCAGTTTCACGAGTATCGCGACTTGTTGTATGGGCGTGCGGTGTGGTGGTTTGACAGAAACCCAAAGAATCGGCCAATGATCCGCACGGAATCGTTCGCGAGCGTCGAGCACGGGCTGGGTGGCGAGCTGCTCGGCGACGGTGCGAACCCGGTTTTGTGTGGCGGCCGTGATTGTGCGGCTGCCCAGACCGACGAGAAATCTCTCGGAGATATTGAGGGTGAAGATGTCGTTGGTGTTCACTCGCGTGAGACATGAGGCGAGCTCAGGAAAAAGGCTCTCCGTCGGCCCGAACGGTTCGTACCGCACGGCTACCTTGAGCTGAGATGTTGGCGGCGACGCTACTAACGCATCCAACGCAGGCAGTTCGTTCCACAAAACGTGCATAGGATGGTGAAACCCGGTTACGGCGATCGCTGGCGACGCGTCGATGACATCCGGAGATACATTTGTCTTGGCGGTTCCATAAGTTGCCGCAAAGCTACTGTATAAATCGGCAGGAGCGGCGTCTGGGAACAGGTCGATGACGATTGCACGCCGCGGCAGGAAAATAGAAGACAGGCAGTAGCCCCGCGCCAGCAGGGACGTCACCCAAAAGTAGTCCTCCTGTGCCTGAAAGCGGTAGAAAAAACGAAAGTCGAAGCAGAAGGATGCCAAACACCGATCCCCCCCTTCACCAAACGGCGAGGGCATGAGGAAGCATCCATCGCGAACCATGCCGAGTTGATGCTCGCGGACCGCAGCCTCGTCTTGGCTGAAGCGGAGCCAGTGCTGCAGGATCGGCTGGAGCCGTGGCCAGATGTCAGCCAGACTGGGCGGCACTTGACCTGCATCCTTCAGGTCTGGCAGTCGGTAAACCGTTATTGTCTCGGGCATGGGTTGGATTGTGGGTAAGCCACTGATTCGCGAGACAGGTTCAGCCACAGGAAGGATTCGTCTTGAGCATCGCGGTTATGGAAACGTCTGGACAGGATCCGCGCTTCACTTTGATCGGGCCTGATGAGCGGCCAATTCAGGTCCCCGACGCTCGCATTGTCTTAGTTCCAAATGAGCAGCGATCTTTTCGCCAACGACCCGCGGGGCGAACAACGCCGTAACACGGCTCCTTGCTTGAGCGCCGATCGACCGCGTCCGGGCGGCATCGCCCCGGACCAGTCGCATCTGCTCTGCGGCGTTGTCGACCTTCGGGTCAGCCCAGCGTTGGCCGTCCGCCCCGGGATATTCGCCAGGTTGCACGGGCACCAGATCGTAGGCCACGGGCATTGCGCACGACTCGTCAGCGAAGTCGGCCGTTCCGGAATAATCGGTCACGATTACCGGCTTGCCGAGGAGCATGGCCTCTGCCGGGCCGCGGCCGAAGCCTTCGCTGCGATGCAGTGACACAAAGCAGTCGGCACTTTGCATCAGCGTGAGCAATTCTTCACGCGGCATCTCCCCGTCGATGATCTCAATTCGATGATCGGAGCATAGGCGTCGAAGCGAGTCGAGATCAGCGGGACGGTCTCGGCCTCCCTGCGTCTTGATGATGAGTCGCACCCGCTCCGCAGGCTGAGGAAATGCTTTTTGAAACGCCCGGATCACGGCTTCGGGATTCTTACGCGAGACGAAGGAACGCAGGTCAAAAACGAAGAGAAACACCGTCTCATCATCCTCCCACCCCAGCTTCCCGCGAGCCGGACGGGGAGTCGTATCATTCATGTGCACGGCGAGCGGTATGTGGACCACGGGGCGTAACCCTTCGGCCGCAAAGGCGTCGTGTGCAAAGCGAGTCGAGGCCCAGATTTCGTCGTAATAGACGTACGCGTGCCGCCACCAACGCGGCAGTCGCTCCAGTTCCCAGGCCCAATACCCAACCTTCCTGTCTGCGGTGATGTTCATCGAGGCAATGACCGACGCATCGCGTGCCGCTGTGTCGGCATTGGTGTGGACGATGTTGACATCAGCGTGGACTGGACCGGAAACCGTGACGGTCTTGCCTGTGGGGCTGATGAAGCTGCGGGTGCCGAGATCGGCGATCAGGTAGTCGCCGTAGCCAATCGCCTGGAATGCATGGTGCGTGCAGCGGAGATCCTCGCCGCGGCCCGTCGGAGCGGTCCAATATCCGGTAAGAATCACCCCCACTCGCAATGGTGTGGGAACAGACCTTTTCGTGATCGAGTCGGCGGAGCGGACAAACTGCGACGATGAGTATTCGGTAAGAGCATGATGCCGCGCCCATTTCGCCAGCCCTTTTCGTCCCGTCGACGTCGACAAATCGAAAGCTCGGTGCACATCTGGCCTGTTGGCATGGGCAAGCCGTACGAACCGTGTGATGCCGGGAACGTCGGGATCATCCTGCTGGAGCCATTCAATCAGCCGAGGGTCGAAATTCTGCAGCTGGATGCCCACTTCGTCGAGACCGTGGCTCGCGATCCAGAAGAGGTAGTTCGCCACTCCATCGACCTCGGCAAGTGGGAAAGCCTGCCGCACGTCGGGGCGCACTTCCCAGAGCGCCACTTCGCCACGGGTCAATTGGAAGCCTGCCACACCGATGTTGGTGATCGCTGAGTAATAGTTCCGAATGTCATCAGCAAGGGCTGCGGGCCAGCCGAAGTGGTGCGGTGCCCAGTATGCGTACCAGAGGGCATGGGAGTCGCGGCATTTCCGATCTGTAGGAAAGCGACTTATATCACCGAAGCCGGTCCGCCCGACATCCACGCCGCGGGTGGCGATTAGGCCCTCGGTAACTGGAATGTCGCCATAGAGCGATGCCATGGGAGACAGCTTATTGCAACTCGCGATGAAGCGGCGTGTCAGGTGTTGTGGCTGCAGTTCGTGTTCCAAAATGCCGTGCGTCATTGCCCAGGCCTTGAAGGCGACCAGGTCCTGCTTGCTCGACAAGGGGAACGCAGTCTGGAGGTCTTGCCGTCGCTCCCAGGCCAATGCCATGGCGGCAGGAATCTCTTCCGTTTGCCCACCGATCTGGAAAATCAGGTCGTGTTGCAGAATCTGCTCGGCCGGTCTCGCCGTGGCAGCGATGCCCTCCAATGCGGCGATGCTCTGCCAAGGGGGCGCCTGGCGATCCGTGATGGCGGCATGCGCTACGCGGTTTCGCCCGTTCGCATCCGCTGCAGCCTCAACGGCACGAGACGACACTCCTTGTTCACCGGCGTCGCGAAGAAACCATTCCAGATAGGCTGCACGCCCCTGCTCGTCGCTGAGTCGAAACGCGGCCCGCAGGTCATCCCGATCTCTCCACAACTGGCCCATGAAGCGGGTAATAACGGCCCCAGATCTCTCAAGGTCGTCGTCCGGTTGATCAAAGAATGCGGCGTTGAGGTCAGTAGGAACGCCGTCCGTGAGACGCCCGTCGTCAATCGCTCGCAGTAACCAACGCCGCATCGAATGTTCGATACGGCTGCCGTCGGAAAACTGATCGTAGCCATACCGCACTCGCCTGTATTGCTGCCAGTGGTTGGCATGCAAGGCCGTGCGGTAGAGATCACAGAGGGTCGCCGCCTCACCTATATCAGCCGGAGTGAAGCGGTTCTGGTACTTTGAAAAAACGGTTGGATCATTTGGCACGATGCCGCTGAAATGAAAAAATATGAGCGGTTCGCCGTTGACCGTCCAGGTGCCTTGCTTCGTCTGCGTGACTGTTCGCTGCGCCAGGTTCCAGTAGGCCACGTTGTAGCCAGGGTGCCGAAGAATGTAGGGCTTTTCGACGAGCACCGGTGACATGTCCATCCAACGTTGATCGGTGAACATGTTGCCGGCGATGTCGACTCGACAATGGGCGCGCAGGCGATCGGCCCACCAGTTGATGAGGCGGTGCGCGTCGGCATCGGCGCGAGCCGCAAAAAAACCAAAGTTATAGATCCCGGACTTCATGATGGTGTGGTCGGACGGCTCCATGCCGTCCTGCAGCGGCGCCATCACGTGCGGCGTGAGCACGATGCTGTACGATTCCAATGCCGCCAACACCTCTGTCATCCGCGAAAACAACTTGATGTCGGGATCAAGGTAGATCACGGTCTCGGCGTTGTAGTGCTCGAACAACGCCTTGAACGCATAGGGCTTGATGGCCGTGTTAAATTCGATGACCGAGTAGTAGGTCTTCATGCTCTCGATCGCTGGGATCGCGAGCCGATCGCAGGGCCAGACCTCAGCGGGAAGATTCACGTCCGGGAAGGATCGCTCTGGATCGGCAAGAACGACCACTAGGATGGCGTCTGGATGGAACTCCTTCACCGACTGCATCAACGTCGCCGCGTAGGCGATGTAATTCGATGATGCGATCGTGAAAATGACCGTTCGGTCATTATGTGATGATGACATACGAGGGTGTTCGCAATGGTCCAGGAAGATCTTCGGGCGGTGCAGCGGTGTTCTCGCGGATCAGCGACGGTTGGGCTTGATTGAGGCGAGCAAATGCTCGGCGATGGTCGCGTGCTCAGGTATTCCGGCACGGCCTTCCCTCCAGCCGCTCTGTAGGTAGTGGGTTTTCCCGTCTGGGATGTCGCCGTTGCGTACGGCAGTTGCCACGTCGGGGTACCTGCTGAGATACCAAACCTCGTCATAGGCGGGTGGCGCGGGTAGCCGTCCTTCGAAATAGCCGGTGCGAATGAAGTGGTCGCGGCACGATGCGATATCCTTCGCCATGATCGCACCCGCGACGTCGGGATTATTTTCCTGATACCACGATTCATCGATGCACTGTTTTTCGACGAGCGTTGATATGAGCCAGCGCAGGCCATCTGCATCGACCGACACCATGGATGTGCCTTCGAGAGGAATCGCTCGGATGCCTAGGATGCGGCAGATCAGTTCCAACGGTGGGAGATAAGGGGGCGTAGGAGTGCTGGAGCCAGGTTGTGTGTGCGGTTGCGACTTCAAAGGGGGGGCCATGGTATCTAGTGTCCGTTCTTAAGATAAGACGTTACGCGATGGAGAGTACGGAGAGTGTAGGGTTTATGGAATGTCTGATTCACCGCCAGATAAGACGCCAGAGCGGACGAAGCGCGGCTTTGATCGCCGGCCGTTGTTCGAAAAAAGTGGCGAGACGATGAAGCCGGGGTGGGAACCGGGGTATGTGGCGCTCAGAGTTCGACTCGTCACCACCGTTCTCAGAGGTGCGACCGTGGTTTGGCGAAAACGCGTTGAGGCGGCGAGCGACCGCCACACACGCGTTTGGTAGCGAAATGATTTCCGTCAGGCAGGCGGCGATTTCGTCTGCGGAGTCGGCCCAGCGACGCGGCCCGCGAGTTCGCGGCTCTGTCTGCCATCGAGGCGCATTCTCGGCGACCATGGCGGCCATGCTTGCCGTGTCGCTATACAGCACGATGTTGAGGCTCCCTCCCAAGAGCCCCGCCATTTCCCGTGCCATCTCGCCGTCGCGCATGATCACAGGTTTCTCGTACGCAAGCCCTTTGATAAGAGGAAATCCAAAGCCCTCGTAATGCGAAGGAAACACGACGACACTGGCTCGCTCGTAGAGCGACTCTATTTCGTCCGTGGACAGGTGCCCGCTCTCGTGGCAGGTCACCGTGCGGTGAGGATGGTGTTTCAGACCCAGGCACACGATCAATTGCTTCGGGGCAGCCGCGACGAGCGCATCGACGGTCGGCTCGACATATTTGTGGGCAAACTTGTTGCCAACGACGAGGATATGATCGCCCTGAAGGCCGGCTTTCCGACCGGTAGGCAGATACTCTGCCGGATCGATGCTGTGGGGGGAGACGAGATGCCTTTGATTGTCCGAGGAACGAAATCGGGTTGCAAACTGCCGCCTCGTGAAGTCGCTGTTATAGATAATGGCATCACCGTGTTCGAACACGTGCTGCCACAACCAATCGAGGTCTGGTGTGCGGAGGTAGAGGCAGTCCCACGGAATCGTGTCGAGCATGAACCAGGCAGTGCGGACGGCTAGGCGGTTCATTCGCAGCAGGCTCTCGCGACTGAACGGCTGCCCCACTCGCAGGCCCACTGCGAACTGCCTGTCGGTATCCACGGGCAAAACCTGAATCGCCGTGATCCGGTCGATGCCATGAAACCGAGCATGCTCCGCGTGCATGATGACGAAGATGTTGTAACGGTCAGTATGCCTTGCCACGAATTCACGGAGCAATGTTTTGGCGGCCTCGATCGTGCCGTTGTGATAGCTCCCGAGATCGGAGAAATCGAGCAGGAGATCGTGGCGGCCATCCGCGTCTGGAAGCAGCCCCGCGAGCAACTGTTCGGCCTGATGGATCGGGCCCGATTCATACGCTTGCACAGCGTAGGGATACTCAGGGTAGCGCTCTGCGAGGAGGCGCGAATTCTCCAATTCGAGCGGACTTCGTTCTGCGGCCCCGAAACTCGCTTCGCCTCGATGATAGACGAATGCCTTGTTGGCCAGCGCGGCGCGGTAGCCGCAGCGATTCGCCCGCATGATGAGGTCGTTTTCCTCGTTGTATCCAGCGCCGTAGGTCTGGTCGAGGAAACCGAACTCGCGAAGGACGGCGTTTTTGATGAGCAGGCAGAATCCCACGGCGGTGGGTGTGTAGTGGAAGTCCGGTAGTTGGGCTGACAGCTGTCGAAATGCGCGGCAGGAACACTCGGGCGTTTGGTGCCGATACCGCTCCTGCAACGGCAGACTGGCGATCGTGGCGTTGTTCGAGCGGGGGCTGACGAACCCGATCATGGGGTCGAGTTTCGTGATGCGAACCATCTCCGTCACCGCGCCCGGATACAGCACCGTGTCAGAATTCAGGAGTAATGCGTCTTTTTCAGCCGCGACTGCGCGGGCGAGGCCCAGGTTGCAGCTTCGGATGAAACCCAGATTGCGTGGGTTGTCGATGACGGTCGCCGGCACATGGCCAGCGAGCCGTTCTGCAACTGACGCCAGCGCCATTTTCAGCGGTTCGTGGTCGGGCGAGTCATTGATCACGACGATCGTGGCACTCACTCTGCGCAGTTCATCGGCGCATGCCAGGATCGAGTCGAAAAGGGGGGCGATCAGTTCTTCGTTGCGGAAGCAAGGAACGATGATCTCGATTCCGTGACACGGCATCGACTCCGTCGTCGCCACCGCTGACGGGGGCTCAAGCCGAACATGCGCGTCGCGGTGAAGAGACGTTGTTTCCGCACCGAGGGGTTTCATGATGATGTTTGGGACGAGGACGCAGTCCCCCGTCCGGATAAGACAGCGTCGCATCCTTCAGGCGATTGATGCACCGTCAAAGGGCGGTGCAGAAGAGTGCGTTAGAAGCCTTTGCGCAGGGTAATCAGCGGGTGGGGAGTGTCAAGTTTGAGAGGCCTCCCTTCCACGCCCGCCAGCGTGGAATCAGAGCTGTTTATCGCGGCGTTCAGGGCGGCGCGTTTGGTAGGGGAGGGTTAAAGGGATGGTCCGGGTTGTAACGCCGGGCGTTGTTGTGGCCCTGTAATTCCTGAGCGGTCCGTGATGGTGTGAAGTAAGATAGTGCATGGTCGAGGCACGTCGCTCGATGGTGCGCCGGTGCGCCTAGGCGTGGTGCCATACTACCAAGATGTCGTGAGCCCGACGGCGGGATAGGATGCCTTTGATGAGCGACAATGGTTCGCGAACCTGCCCGCCGGTCCTTGTGATTACCGGCATGCATCGGTCTGGCACGTCGCTCACGTCATCGCTGTGCCAAAGTGGCGGCCTTTTCATAGGTCAACGCATGAATCCCGGTCTGCCGGGCCACGACGTCCCTCATTATTACGAGGATATCGAGTTCGTTGGATTTCACGAGCGCACTCTGTTCAGCAACGGCCGCTCGTCGGCCGGATACGACATCATCGCAACTCCTCCGCAAGTTTCTGAAACGGCTGCCGAAGAGGCACGCAGTTTGGTTAGCGCTCGCCACTTGCTTGGCGTGCCGTGGGGCTGGAAAGACCCTCGCACAGTCCTTTTTCTGGATTTTTGGGCGCAGGAGTTGCCGGAGGCGAAATTTCTCTTCGTCTTCCGCAAACCCTGGGAGGTCGCCGATTCCCTGTTTCGTCGTGGCGATGTGGGAGCTCTCCTGGGAAACGAGCCGCTTCGGGCGTTGAAGTTGTGGCAGCACTACAACGAACTCATCCGACATTTCGCTGAAGCCCATCCAAGCCGTGTGCTCGTTCGGGAAATTACCCAGATCGTGGCCTCGCCGGACCGCGTGTTTGCCGATATTCGCAGCCGACTTTGGATTCCCGCGGCCGACCCTCAGCCTTTGTACCGGAAAGACAACCTCCAGGCCGCTGAGGCCCCGATCCAGGAGTGTCTGGTGGCCATGGCAGCGCCAGAGTGTCTTTCCCTGTATGCGGAACTCCAGCGACTCGCTGGCGTGGAACCTGAACCGCTGGGGGGCGATCAAAGCGGGGGAGGGCCGCCGATGATTGAACGGGCGTTCGCAGCATGGGCCCGGTCTTCCGCGCCGCCGGAAGTTCGGGAGACAAAGGCACCGCAGAAGTCGGATGCGATCCTGCCGATCGGTCCTGAGAAGTTGGCAGAAGCGGCCAACGCAGTTGCTTGACGACTTTCGGCAGGGTGGTTAGTGTCCAAAGACCGTCTTTTGTGAAGGCCGGCATCGTCGTCTGCGAGTTATCGCAGCGATCCGTCTGAGGCATGTCAGAGCGATCTCAGCAAGGCCTTTCATGAGCCAATCAAAGCCACTCACCGCCGGGCAGGATTGGTGGCTGGGCACTTCCCGAGTCAATGTGTGGTGGTCGCTCGCGTGGTTCGATATTACGCTCCGATACCGGCGTTCGATGCTGGGGCCGTGGTGGATCACCATCAGCATGGCGTTGATGCTGATGGGCATGGGACCGCTCTACGCCGCGCTCTTCAATATGCCGATCAATAGTTTCTTTCCGAACTTGGCGCTCGGCCTCATCTTCTGGGGCTTCATCTCAAGCACAATTATCGATGCGTGCACGGTGTTCACCTCGGCGGGGAGCTACCTTAAGCATTCCGATAGCCCGATCAGCCTGTTCGCGTGGCGGTTGCTGGCCCGCAACGTCATCCAACTCGCCCACCAGTTCGTGCTCTACATACCCGTTGCCGTCTTGTCGGGGATAACGATCGGCCCGTCTGTGCTTCTGTTTATTCCAGGTTTCGCCATCCTGATTGTGAACCTGCACGCCATCGAGATCTCCCTCGGGATCATCTGCGCCCGTTTTCGTGACGTCCCGCAGGTCATAGCCAGCCTCGTCACATTATTAATGTATCTAACGCCAGTGGTCTGGATGCCTGAGAGCCTGCCGGCGCGGGCGAAATTTGTGCTCAACAGTCCCTTCGCGCACTTTCTCGCACTCGTGCGGGAACCGCTCCTTGGCAGGGTGTGTGGACCGGAAATTTGGGGAGGGGCGATCGCCTGGACGGTGGTCAACGTTGTGATCGCAATGGCGATCTTCAAGTGGAAGCGGCGTCAGGTCGTCTATTGGGTCTGATGCAGGCCCCGGAGATCCGCCTCGGCGGGAGCGTATGGCACTTCTCAAGCTCAGTAATGTGACGATCGACCTGCCGATCTTTGGCTTCGAAGCGGCGTCGTTGAAAAAGACAATCGCATCGACCGTGACCGGCGGGCGGATCAAGCTCGAGACCGGCATCACGGTCGTCCGCGCGATCGACGACGTCTCGCTGACCCTTCGAGATGGTGATCGCCTGGGCCTGTATGGGCACAACGGCGCTGGCAAGTCGACGTTGCTGCGGACGCTGGCCGGAGTCTATCCGCCCACCAAAGGCACCTACACGCGGGAAGGCACGATCGCCAGTTTCATCGATCCGATGCTCGGGATCGAAATGGACGCCACCGGCTACGAAAACATCCAGCTTCGCGGGCTCGTCATGGGGCTCAACCGGGCCACCATGAACCGCATCTCGCCAGAGATCGCCGAGTTCAGCGGCCTTGGCAACTTCCTGTCGATGCCCCTGCGGACTTACTCTGCCGGCATGCTGATGCGGCTCGCGTTTTCCATCGTGACGAGTGTGCGGGCGGATATCCTGCTGCTCGACGAATGGCTTTCTGCCGGGGATGCGGAGTTTCACGAGC
>Ga0194055_10001358_pt1 | contig 19900 bp, 16 predicted proteins | sample SepL449m_MetaG_FD_155482 | JGI IMG/M metagenome (GOLD analysis project Ga0194055, IMG submission 155482) | Anoxic zone freshwater microbial communities from boreal shield lake in IISD Experimental Lakes Area, Ontario, Canada - Sep2016-L442-9m | ecosystem: Environmental > Aquatic > Freshwater >...
GTATGGGTTTTCACGAATAATGGTGACAGCGTCCTGCCCATAGGTTTTAAAAATCCGAAAAGCTCTTGCGGTTCCTATTCCATAGGATTGCAGGAAAACCATGATGTCTCGAATGGTTTTATTTTCTTTCCAACTTAGGCGAATGAGTTCGATGCGTTTTGGCCCTAGGCCTTTAATCTGTTTAAGAAAGCTGGGCGACTCATCAATGATTTGAAGTGTTTTAAGGCCAAACACGGTGACGATTTTTTGGGCATAGCTGGGCCCAATTCCTTTAATAAGGCCGGACCCTAAATATTTTTCAATTCCTGCTAGTGTGTGGGGAGGGGAACAGCGCAATGCTGCAGCTTTAAATTGAGGCCCGTGATCACGGTCTTGAATCCAAGCCCCCTCGCCCTCTAGAAATTCCCCTGCGTTTACGGAAGGCAGGTTTCCTATTACTGTTACGAGGCCAATTTTTCCACGAACATGCACTTTTAGAACAGCAAAACCATTTTCTGGGTTATGAAAAGTAACTCGTTCAATGACCCCAGACACAATTTCATTCATGGGCTATGGAATCCGAAACTAAGAAATAACAGAAGCAATCTTACCTAAATTGCACGCAGTTAGTTAAAAACCAATTAAAATTTCCAAAGTAGTTCAAACAAAAGTCCCTCTTTCAGTTCAGGGATTGCTTACTTTTCATACATTTCAGAAAAAACGCCCCCTCCCGGCAACCCATTTTACCCACATTAATGATTCGGTTTTGCCAATAATGCTGAAAAGGGGAATGGGGAAATATTTACTGATTTTGTTGAAAGTAATGACTGTAATTTGTCGATGAATTAATTAGAGCGACTTATTTTTGTTTTATGGTGAGGGCTTTGTGCCCAAACCAAACTTGAAATGTTTTCAAGAAGTTTTTCCTTGTTCATGGTTTGCATAGGGGGTTGGCATGAAGCGGATCTATGGAAGTATTCTGACGCTGGCAACTCTGAGTGGTTGCGTAACAACCGAAAACAGTGGCGGTAGTTATATGGCACAACGCCGTACCGAACAAAACCCTATCTCCCAAGATAGTATTGGCCGGGGCGCTTACACCGCTCAATCAATACCCGGAGTACAAGGGCCATGGGGTGCACCCGTGCCTGTAGCAGGCGCTTACAGAGCAACCCCCATCTCGGGAGAAGCTGCTGCCAAGGCAATGATTGCCAACAGCGTTCCTCTCTCGATGGTGCAACAAGCATCATTCAAACCAGGCAGAATACCTGCCTCGCAAAACCCAATGCAACAAGCAATGGCTGGAATGCCCCCAGGCGCAATGATGCCCGGTGGCATGCTTTCACCTCCCGGAATGCCAGCAATGCCCGGTATGCCAGGTGGTATGCCAGGAATGCCCGGTATGCCAGGAATGCCCGGCGCAATGCCCGGTGGAAATAGCACCGGCATGACACTAGCAAACCTTGGTATGCCAATGGGTGGCCATGGCGGAATGATGGGCGGCGCCCCACCAAATATGCCAGGCGCAGTAAACGCAATGGGCGCACTGACAGGCGGTGGCGCACCAGCAGCCCCAATGCCAGCACAAAGAACTGAAGTTAGGTTTATTGAACCAGCAGGTATGAAAATCTCATGGTTCGCTCCTGGTTCAGACGGTAAGCCTAGTTTTAACTCGCAATACCTTGAATCCCCCGGTCGATATAACTTCCTTCAGGCTGCGATATATCGTCTGAAACTTAGCGAAGTTCCAAATCGCCCCGGTGTAGAACTTTACCCCACCTTGGAAGTGGTACCAAGCACAGGCAAGACCAACACTTTCCTAGCACATAGCTCCGTTCCTGTAAGCTTTACGGAAGAAGATTTCCAGCAAGTTGCAGCAGGTAATTTTGTGGTCAAGGTTGTTTATCTTCCAGACCCACAATTCCAAGACCTTGCAACCGCGGGTGGATTGGATGAAGTTGTATCTTCCAGACTTGAACCTGGTGTTGACCCGATTGCTGAAGCTCAACGAAGAGGTAGCATTCTATTGATCGTAAGATTAGGCAACATCGACTTGGAAGCGCCTAACACCCCAGCAATGGATGCACCTCCCGGAGGCGGCATGAGAATGCCAGTTCCCCCACAAGGAATGCAGGGCGGACCAGGTATGGGACGAATGGTGCCTTATGGTATCTCAGGCCCCGGGCCAATGCCGGGCCAACAGGGCATGCAAAGAATGCCAAGCATGCAGATGATGCCAGGTGCGCCACTGAATCTTCCAAGTGTTCCAAACATTGAACCCAAAAATTTGCCTTCCCCAACCTCGCTTCCTTCTACCAGTATTAAGGAAGTGCCTGGGATAACCACAAGCCAGAGCAATAATGAAGAAACAACGATAATTCTAAAAAAGGAAACGATTCCTTCAACAGGAACCTTACCCCCAACAGGATTAGAAATTGTTCCAGGGAATAATGGAATCACCACGAAGGTTCCAGAGATTAAAAGCGGAGTACCGCTATCAACAATCCCACCTTTTGTAAACAAGTAAAGGTGAGAGAAACTAATGCCGGCGGTCGGGGCTACAATCCTCGAACGCCGGCCTTTTGATTACCTTGTTCTGTGGCACGAAGATTTAGCAAGAGTTCCATGAGGCTTTTCAATGCTTCACAAATACACAATCTCTCTGACATGCGCCTTGCTGCTCAGTCAAATTACTTACTCCCAGCAAATGGTAATGGGGCCAAACATTGGCCAATCACCAGTTCTGTGGTTAAATTTCATCGCGCCAGAAGGAATAAAAACCACAATCTATCCTGGGAACAACAGGCAATTCGCACTGCCCGAAAAACAGATGGTTGGCATGAGACCGGGTTATGTGTATCGCTTCAAAATGAATAATATTCCAGGAAACCCTGAAGCAGAGCTATACCCGACCTTGGAAGTAAGGGGTAGCTTGCAAATGCCGAAAGTTGCAAACCCTTTAAACTTTCCTGCACCCATAAAAGTTAACAAGCTTGAAATTGAATCTGCGATCAAGGGTAACTTGATTACAAAAGTTGTTTACCTAGAAGATTCAGAAAAAGCTGAATCAGTAACCACTACAATTGAAAACCCAATTGAATCTTATGTTCCTGCTGATTCGAATCTGGTGCAAGATGCCAGAAATCGAGGCAGGATAATGGTCATTTTCCGCATGGGTGGAAAAACAATTAGCGAACAGGAATTACAAGCGAATTCAATTCCCGGAACCGTTCAACTCGAAGGCGAAAAGTACCTGCCCGCCCCTAAATTCCCACCTATCATACCTTGCGAATCTTTCGCTTTTTTTGACCCCAAGCTTGGACCACGATTTTCCAAAGCAGAACTGATTTACGATGGTGGCGACCAAATACCCAAGGCAGGCTATGACAATCAAGGCACCCTGCAGGGCGTGAACCCCGAAGATACCATTGCGCAATACACCGATACCAGTGGCAAAAAAAGAATTGCACGCTCTAACCGTGTTATCCTTTCCGCACCAAGATTTGCAATCCTTGCACAAGAAACCGTTTGGGCTAATGTAAATACGGTTCAAACTTTCAACGAACAAAAAGCTACCATCACCGATAGCCAGTATCGCACCAATACACCAAGTCTTCAGGCAAGGGCCATGAATCATCTCAACAGCTTCAAGGGCGACCTAAGGCTAAAAGGCACCGAAAACACCGTTGGCTTGGGGGAAATCCATCGGCTTGAAATTTTAAGGGCCCAAACTCTTGATCTTATAGTCAGAGAATCCATCAGTTCTGAATCTACCATGAGTGCGCGAGACAAACAAAAAATTGCCTTTAAGCGACAAACTGAAAATGTTAAAAAGTTTTCTTCCTCGCTAGGTCTAAGAGAAAATGATGGCATCGAAGGAACTAGCGTGGTGGCACGAATTCAAAATGGCGCTGAAGTGATCAAAGCAAATGTTCAAACACGCGAAATTGTAATCACGGAAGATGAAGCTTGCGAAATAGAAACCGATAAGCCCCTTTCTCTTTTAAAGCTAGCTGATAAACCAACCGCAAAGGTTGGCGAAATTGTCACCTTTACACTTCGTTACACGAATCTGGGCAGCAAACCCATGTCGGATATCGCAGTCACTGATAGCCTTGCAACAAGACTGGAATATGTTCCAAGTACCGCAGTTTCTGATCGCGATGCTGTTTTTACCATTCAAAAAAATGAATCTGGCTCACTAGTTTTGCACTGGGAGATCACCGGGAAGTTAATGCCTAAAGAATATGGCATCATCCGTTTCCAAGCCAGAGTGCGATAAACTTTAACTTCACTGAAACGAGTTTAGTTTTTTGCCTTCTTAAGAATCTCTTCCAACTTCGCAGGCAACTTTTCTACCTCAGCTTCATCCTTTGCCTTCAGTGCATGTAAAACTTTTCCTGACTTAAAAACAAATACCTCCGTAACAGTATCAGATGATAACCGATAAGCGGGCGGACCGGGATTGTATTCAAATCTGCCTACGGGTGTGCCCGCCAAATTATGCTCGTTTGCCCATTTCAACAAATTAGCATCCTGCATACCATCGTCACTTATTAAAGTTACCCAACCTTTAAATTCTGGCCTCGCTTTTGATTGCTTTTCAATTAGTACTGCGACTTTGGATAACCCTTCCGACATCTTCCTAGTAAAAACAATCACACCTTCTTTTTCAGATTGTTCACATACATAACAATGCAACTTCCCTCTTTCAGGCCCTGAAGCCACCAACATTGTATAAGGGGGTACTTTTTTGTTTAATAACCCAGTATTCTCATTTAGGGTTAAACTTGGCAGAATAAGTAGAATAAAAAGTATTACATGTTGCATGGAATTTTGCCCTATTCAGGTAGGTTTGACTCAACAACTTAATTTTACTCTTTTTACCTTACCAAATCAAAGCTGATTGCCTTCAAATCCTAAAACCCTCTAAACCACCCATTCAAACATAGTTAAATTGTTTAAAATATATCATAGTTCCACGGTCGATCTTGACGAATTACTTAGATAAAGAGATCTTGTAAAACTTGATGCTAATAGTGCATAGGAAGGTACTTAGGCAGAATAAATTTACAAAGTCTTAGACTTAGGCCAAGGAAGGCTCATGATAAAGTCTGGATCACAAGGAATTGATTTCATTAATTCTCAAGCAATTGATTTTGCTCGGGAAGTTCTGCACGAAGAAGCTGCGGCTTTAAATCTCGTTGCACAAAGACTCGATGAAAATTTCTTGCTCGCTCTTCAAGCTATTTGGGAAATGACTACCCAAAAGGTAGGCAGAATTGCAATTACCGGCACAGGCAAAAGCGCTGATGTTGGACTCAAAATGGTTGGCACCCTTAATTCTACTGGAACTCGAAGCTATTTCTTAGATGCAGTAAGGGCAGTGCATGGCGATCTTGGAATGCTTCACCCTGAAGATATTGCTCTTGTTCTATCGCACAGCGGAGAAAGCGAAGAAATACTTAGGCTGCTTGGCCCATTGCAAGAACATTGCAAAAAAATAATCGGCCTTACTGGGAACAAATACAGCACACTCGGAAAAAAAGCGGACATCACCATTGCTTATGGCCCGCTAGATGAAGTTTGCCCATTAGGATTGGCACCAAGCGCAAGCAGCACTTCGATGATAGCCCTGGGTGATGCAATGGCTTTTTGCCTGATCAAGGCGAATCAATTTTGCCAAGAAGACTTTGCAAAGTTTCATCCTGCTGGCAGTCTTGGAAAAAAACTCATGCGGGTTGAAACCGTCATGCGCCATGGGCATGAACTTCGCTTAGCATCTGAGCAAGATACCGTGCGGACCGTATTTTCCAAATCGAGCCAACCCGGTAGAAGAACGGGCGCAGTCATCCTGATCGATTCAAATGAGAAACTCTGCGGCATCTTCACCGATAGCGATCTGGCCCGCTTGATCGAGACCAGAAACGATCACGCATTAGACAAACCTATTTCAGAAGTGATGACTAAAAACCCTAAGACAATACTTATTGGTTCAAAGGTTGTTGATGCAATTGAACTCATGAAATTAAAAAAACTCAGTGAAATACCAGTTGTGGATGCAAGTAATATCCCAAGGGGATTGCTCGACATTACCGATCTGATCAGCCTTGCGCCTGCCATGGTTATTCCTTCATCCAAGGTGGCGTAATAAAGAAAATGACTTCAACCAAAACACTTACACTTTCAGAACGATGCAAAGCAATCAAGCTAATTGCAATGGATGTTGATGGCGTTCTTACCCAAGGCGGGATCATCCACGACGGCACGGGCAAGGAGTGGAAAGTTTTCCATGTACGCGATGGCTCGGTGCTTAAAAAACTTAACAAGTTTGGTATTGATACAGCTATCATCACGGGGCGCAGTTCTGTTGTTGTCGAATACAGGGCAAAAGAACTTGAAATTGATATGGTTTTCCAAGGGGTAAGTAATAAAGCAAAAGCACTCGAGGAAATTATTTCATCGACTGGAATCTCTGCCCAAGAAATCGCATATATCGGGGATGACCTTGCTGATATTTCAATCATGAAGTCTTGCGGTTTGGCAGCTTCGCCTAACGATGCTTGTTTTGAAGTCCGAAATTGTGCGAACTTTGTCAGCAAAAATCCCGGTGGTAAATCTGCGCTACGCGATCTCGTAGAAATCATTCTGAAAGTTCAGGGTAAGTGGAATCAGCTATGTGCATCCCACTTAAATTAATTAATCGAGGAGCAGTATGACGAAGGAGTGGTTCTAACGTGTGGACTCCGAAGCGAATCTTAATACTTGGATTCGGGTTCTCCCTATTTATGGCGTTGTACTTCGTTTACGCCTATTTTTTGGGAGCAATCGATGGTATTCCCCCGTTACCTCTTGCCTTTAGTGCACGGGCCAAGGAAGATCTTCCTCCACTTCCAGTAAGACCAACCAGCAGAGTTGTTACAAAATTACAACAAGCATTCGGTCTCGATTGCCCTGAAGTTCAACGAAAAATCAAAATCGAACTGAACTCCCGCAGCATGCTTTTTGCAGCAGATAGTTTCCAGATCGAACCAGATGGTAGGGTACGCTTACTTCCTTTGAGTGTCGTGGTTTTCAATAAAGATAAGAATGAAAACAAGCCTTTGGAAATCAACACCATACGAGGCGAGGTTGCCTATCTGAAATTTGACCGACCAATCGTAAACCTGACCGACATCGGGAGCAGGAAGATTATTGGTGGAGAAATCTCAGGAAAAATAGAGATAATCAACAATCGCAAAACCCCATCGAGGGATGATGATCTTTTCATTTTCATTCCTAAGGGGCCATTGTTTTATCAGGAAAACAAACAGCTCATTTGGACGGCCGATTCAATACATCTTACAGACAACCACAGCAAACCTAGGCCAACCGAGATTCATGGCCAGGGTATGGAAATGGAACTTTTAACAGAAGCATCCCTACCTGCTCCGACCCAGGCTAAGAAAACTAAGAGCGACAATATTCTTGGAGTAAAAAGAATTAAGCTACTTGCTCAGGTTGATATGCATCTTTATGTAGACAATGATTCGAGCTTTTTAGGCGCAACACCTGAAAAAGAGAAAAAAGAAGCAGCTAAAGGACTTCCAAAAGAGAAAGCGCATATTGGTATCAAAACGTTGGGAACTTTTGACTACCTCATTCAAAAAGGTCGAGATATTGCTACTTTTGATGCCTGCATTTCTCCGGGAACTCCAAAACGCGATGTCATTGTTACCAGACATCATGAAGGAAAAGGACAAATCGATCAGCTAGTTTGTGAAAAGCTCGAAATCAATTTAAAACGAAAAGACAGTGTAGGGCCCGCTTCAGGCGTTCAAAGCGAAGAAAAAAGCCTTAGCTCTGGCATTGATATTGAAAACGCTCTCGCTACGGGAAAAGAAGTTGTTTTAATTTCTGAAGAAGAAAAACTTGAAGCACATGGTAACAGCTTCTTTTATGATGCAAAAACATCGACAGCAACCTTAAAAGGTTCACCCGAGATGTGGGCAATCAAAGAAGGAAATGTTCTTCATGCGGTTGATATGACAATTCAAAACGAAAAAGCTGACCCTAAGAACCCTGCTGCAAAATCTTTCCAAAAAGCTACCGCCAAAGGGCCGGGCTGGATCGATATCACGGAAAAAGACAAAGACAAAAAAGGCAAACCTGTTCGAGCCACCTGGAAAGATCAACTCGTTTCCACTAGAGAGGGACTTTTTGATTTGCTTATCCTCACTGGCGATGCCAGATTTGATGATCCATTGCATGACCAAAATTTACACGCAGACACTTTAAAGGTTTGGCTTAAAACTGCAGGCCCAAATAAACCAGCAACCATTGATGCTTCGAAAAACAAGGAACAACCTCTTCAAGCAGCGGTAATACCTTCCGGCTCAGGAAAAAAACTCCACCGGGTTGAAGCAATTGGTAATGTATCCGCAGATTCCAAAGACCTTATCATTCGGGACAGTGGTCGGCTTTCAGCTTGGTTTAAGGAAGTATCTACAAAGAATGCATTAACCGTTAGCAATACCCCTGCGCCCAATCAACCAAAGCCTACGGTTGCTTCACAAAATGATACGACTCAACCTACTCCACCAATTTCTGTCATTCCCAATATGGAAGTGAAAATTGATGGAATAAACAATAACAACAAAAAACCTTCCGCCGCTCCTCGGCCCATACATTTATCTGCAAGATCCATTGAGGCTTGGGTCGACCAAGTTGAAAACAAAAACAAACTCGAAAGGTTTTGGACCGAGGGATCTGTCACGGTTAGGCAGGATTCTGAAAAACCTGGGGAAAAAGGTGTCGATATCAAAGGAGACACTTTGCAAATGACTGCTCATCCTGATGGTAATTTCCTTGTCGTAACTGGCGACTTGGCCCAACTTCGTATGGATAGGATGTTAATCGTTGGCCCTGAAGTTAACATCGATCAAGCTACCAACAAAGCGTGGGTAAATGGGGTTGGTGCAATGCAAATGGAAAGCACAACCAACTTCCAAGGAACCAAACTCAATAAAGCGGTACCCATGGAAGTCCATTGGAATAAATCGATGTTCTTCAATGGTAAATTTGCCGAGTTTCATGGTGGCATTCAAGCTGAACAAGAAAACTCGCGTTTAGCCTGCCAGTCGCTTCAAGTCTTTTTTGATAGAGCGGTTTCCTTAAAAGGTGGAAATAAATCTGAGCATCCCGCTCGAGTTCAAAATCTGGTATGCGATAGAAGTGTTAGGGTTGAAGAAATCATTCGCGAAGACGACAAAATCATCAAGTACCACCGAATTCAATCAATAACCCTTTCGATGAACAAACTCGACAAGGATGATCTGGATGGAAAAGAAGGCAGCGATGGCAATGAAGTACGTGCTTCAGGGCCTGGAGAAGTTAGAATTATGCAACGCAGCGGAGGCGATATCTCTTTAACGCCCCTTGGTCAAGAAAAACAAAACCCTGCTGAAATAAAAACCAATAGCAAAGCCACCGAAGATGAAATGAAACTTACCCAAGTAAGTTTTTTACGAAGCATGTATGGCAACAGCAAAAGAAACACTGCAACATTCCTTGAAAATGTCAGAGTTTTAAATTTCCCCTCTGAAAATCCAAACATTGAAATTGACCTTGAATCCGTCATGGATCATCTTCCCAAGGGAGGAATGTATCTGCGTTGCGACAGGTTGGATGTATTAAGCAAACAAGGCAAAAACAAATCCCAACAGGAAATGATCGCAAAGGGTAGAGTCATTGTGCAGGCGCAAGAGTTTTGGGGGAGAGCAGAACAAGTTTCTTATGAAGAAGCAAAAGAATTGGTTGTTTTTTATGGTGGAGAAACAGGCCTTGCAACTTTGTACAAAAAGACCAGGGTGGGTGTTCCGCCTGAAGAAATCAAAGGCAAAAAAATCACCTATAATCGTACCTCGGGCCAATTTAAAATCGATGAGGGTCGCTGGCTGAACAGCGGTTCTAATTAAAAAATCCCCCGACTGCATAAACAATCGAGGGATCACTCTGCGTTTTAATACACTTCGATTAAGGCAATTCAATTACTTCAATCTTTTTGATTTTGACAGTGGAACCTGGGTCATGCTGCTGAATAGCAAAATGGCCTTCAACCAATTTAAGATTATCCCCAGTCAACTTGGTGTCGACAGTAATTTTACCATTCACCTTGATTACAACATGATCGCCATCCGCCAAGACTTCTTGTGTAAAGAAAGTATCAGGTTTTACAAGTTGCTCATAAATAAGGCAATCTTTAACATTGTAAAGACTTCCAGTGCGAACCTTGTCGCCACCTGAACTGTTAATTTGTGCTTCTAATCCTTTAGGGAATGCTTTGCCAAATTTGGTTCGAAAATATTGTCCACTATTACCTTTATCGCTGATAGAAACTTCTAATTTATACCTGAAGTTTTTGTAGTCTCCTTTTTCGCTAAAAAGGTGTCCAGCCTTTCCGGTGCCAACGATCATACCGTCAACAACTTCCCATTTAGCTTTATCGTCGGGATGTGTTTTCCAACCAGTTAAATCTTTGCCATTAAAAAGGGAAACCCATTTCTCATCTTTCGCATCAGCAGCTGTTAAAGTGCTATGCAAAAGGACTGTAGAAATCAAAGCTGTGAAAAACAAACGAAACAGGGTAAACCGATTCATCAGAAGATCCTCTTAAGAAAAAAAAGCGTCACAAAAATTTAGTTTAACTTATCTTGTTGCAGTTGAAAAAGAAAAAGACTCAAAGATTCAAAACCCATCGGGTTTCTTTTTAACGGGATAGTATCGCCAAAATAAAGCTGCAAGCAGTAACCCCCCACCCATCCAAGTGCTTATTGTGGGCGCATCTTTCTCTGGTGCGATCAAATAAGCCCAGACCGGGCTAAGCACTGGTTCCAACAATGTTAGAATTCCAGCTTCTTGAGGGCTTATGATTTTCAAACTTTTAGCTGTCATCAAATAAGGCAAGCCTAACTGAAAGACACCGAACATAAAAAGTATGAGCAGTTGATTCATAGTGGGAAATGGCATCGTCATTACGAATGGCATTAAAACCAAAGCCGCAACAAGGAGATTACAAAAAGTGATCCAGGCAGGCGAAACATCATGCAAAGAGCGAATACCAGTTAAAACAAAAGCATAGGTAAGGCCGCTACCAAGTGCGATCAAAATCACCACGCCCTCCCCTGCATGCCAACCTCCTATCACAATTATCATGATGCCAACCAACGCTGGGAAAACAGCTTGGATGGCCCTTAGATCAGGCTTTTCTTTCAGCAGGAATATCGAAAAAAGAACACACCAAATAAGTGATGTGTATTGAAGTAGAATGGCATTTGCAGCAGACCCCATGGCAAGAGCAGTTACAAACAAGGCATTCATGATTGCAAATGAAATGGATGTAAACACCATACCCTTTGCAAATCTAACATCTTTTAAGCGCACAAAAAGGCTGATGCCTAGGGATGCAAATAAAACGCGAAAGAATGCCATTTGCAAAGGATGGATCTCAGGACCGGCATCGTTTTCAAAAGTGGTTTGCAACCATCTTGTAAAAAAACCACTGGTGCTCCAAAGGATCGACGCAATGATCAACAAGGCTCTAGCCTTCGACAATCCAGCCGAAGACTCTGATTCTATTTGCTTAGTGGTCATGAATAATTTGTTTTCGAATCGGGTTGGGGCGTGCAGTTCTTCTGAAAAACCTCATACCCTGCATGTTGCATCCCTACTTTTTGATAAACTTCTTTGGCAATCAAATTGTGGATTTCTACATAAAGCCTTATTGCTACAACATCCAATTGAGCCAAAGCTAACATTTCAACATGATTGAATAAAGATTTAAAAACACCCTTTCCCCGAAAACTAGGCTCGATGTAAACACTTTGAATCCACCAAATCCAACCATTGCGCCAGTCACTCCACTCAAACGTAAACATCACTTGCCCGATGGAAGAACCTTCATATTCTGCAAGAAAATACGAACCTTTGGCAGGATCATTAAGGCAATTAGCCACGCCCAAAGAAACAACTTGATCTTCAAGTATGAGTGATTCTGTTTCCAAAGCCAAAGCTTTGTTCATTTTAACAATAGAAACTACATCTTTTTGATTCGCCTTTCGAACATTTATCGACATAATTGCCTTTATGACAAGTGGGACTGGTTTTATTTCATTCTATAATTTTGGAGCGCTATTTGATGAAACTTGAATCTTTCATTCGCGATATTCCTGATTTTCCCAAACATGGAATTATTTTTAAGGATATCACACCTTTATTAAGCGACCCCAATGCATTTCAATCTTCAATTAATAGCCTGCAGGAATTAGTTAAATCCGTCAAAATTGATGCGATTGCTGCAGCGGAAGCTCGAGGTTTCTTATTCGCTGCACCTTTGGCACTACAACTAAAAAAACCTTTGATTCTTTTACGGAAACCAGGAAAATTGCCCTATAAAACCCATTCTTTACGCTACGATCTGGAATATGGCAGTGCGGAATTGCATATGCACACCGATGCGGTTAAGCCAGGCGACAATATATTGCTCATTGATGATGTTTTGGCTACTGGCGGGACCATGAAGGCAGCATGCGAATTAGTAAAAAAAGCGGGTGGAAACGTTGCAGCATGCGCCTTTTTAATAGAATTAAGTTTTTTAAAGGGAAAAGATCAACTCCAAGGATACGAATACTTTAGTCTTGTTACTTACTAATTAAATTTTGCCTAGAGAATGAACATGTTAGATTTTTCCAAGACCGGTGGTTTGATTCCTGCGATTGCACAAGATGCCAAAACAGGCGAAGTTTTAATGCTTGCCTATATGAATGAAGAGGCTTTTAATGAAACCCTGAAAACCGGGAAAGCTGTTTATTTCAGTAGAAGCAGGAATAAACTTTGGCGCAAAGGCGAGGAAAGCGGGCATTTCCAGATCGTCAGAGAACTTTTCATCGATTGTGATGCGGATACAGTATTAGTTAAAGTTGAACAAATTGGCGGGGCTGCATGCCATGAAGGGTTTTCTTCCTGCTTTTTTCGTAAATTAAACGATGGTAAGACAGAAGTTATTGGATCGAGAATCTTTGACCCTTCAAAGGTGTATAAGAAATGAGCAACCTTAAGATTTTACGCGTGGGAATTCCTGCCGGTAGTTTGCAGGAAGCCACGGGCGACTTATTCCGCAAAGCTGGATATAAATTAACTTTTCAGTCCAGAAGTTATTACCCTTCGATTGATGACCCTGAAATTCATTGCACCTTGATCAGGGCTCAAGAGATGCCACGCTATGTCGAAAATGGCTCGCTTGATTGTGGCCTTACCGGTTTCGACTGGGTTCAAGAAAGCCAAGCAGATGTTACAATCATGACGGAACTGGTTTTCAGCAAAGTTAGCAAGAGACCCGTCCGATGGGTTTTAGCTGTGCCAGAAAATTCTGAAATTAAAAACATCTCAGACCTTAAAGGTAAACGCATTGCAACCGAGGTGGTCAATATCACCAACCGTTGGCTTGCAAGCCACAAGGTCGAAGCTCATGTGGAATTTAGTTGGGGCGCAACCGAAGTCAAACCTCCAAGATTCGCAGATGCAATTGTCGATGTAACTGAAACGGGAAGCTCATTAAGGGCTAACCAGTTAAGAATTGTTGCAGAACTTCTCGAAAGCACGACCCGCTTCATTGCAAATAAGGCTGCCTACGAAGATTCTTGGAAACGCAAGAAAATGGACGACATGGTACTAATGCTGAAGGGCGCTTTGGCAGCAGAGGGCAAAGTCGGGTTAATGATGAATGTGCCTCAGAGTTCCTTGGAAGAGGTATTAAAAATATTGCCCGCTCTGCAAAAACCCACTATTTCTTCTCTCTCAGATCCTTCTTGGGTCGCATTAAACACCATCTTAGATGAAAGCGTTGTAAGGCATATAATTCCAAAATTAAGCTTGGCAGGGGCCAAAGGAATAGTGGAATACCCACTTAATAAAATTATTGAATAAAATATAAAAATCGCATCCACCGGCCGACCTTCATCAGCCAATCACACCCTTATGGCAGATTGAACAATTGATGAAAGAGATTTCAGAATTTGGCGCAGATGTTCTTATTCTGGGTGGTGATTTGGGTGGATCAGTTCAGGATTACGAAAAGTTCCTGCGTTTCTTTCGAAAATCTTTCACCTGCCTTTTGCTTGTTTACCCTGGGAATTACAACTTGTGGGTACGAAGATTTAGCGACAGTAAAAAATTATGGTTCGAAGAGTTACCTAAAATCACCAAGGATTCAGGATATACTTATCCTGCGGTTCATACCATCATTGCTGCAACTCATTTCCCGATATTAGAAGAACAAATACACCGAGATGTTCATAAATCAGGCTGGGCGTTTTCCAATGCCTATGCTGGAAACCTCACCTTGGGTAAGCAAGTTCTTAAAATAAAGAAGTTAAGCCAAGTAGTGAGCGGTCATACCCATATTGGAAAAAGGGGCTCAATAGCACGAAATGGTCTAAACCACGCATGTTATCAAGTCTTAGAAGCAGATTATCAAAAACCTGCCATGATAGGTCTTGCAATTTAAAGTACAAATCGGCCATGAAGGAAGAGTGAAAAATTAGAGTTGAAAATAGGTTGCTTTACCCAGCTAGCCTACTTCGTATTTATCATAAAAACTTTGCTTTTCACTTAAGCGTGACAAATTAACACGCCGATATAAAACTGTGGCGGTGTAAAAGGATTTACACCCGAAGAAACTTTGCTCTGGCAATGGAGTTGCAAGGGAATGTACCGCTGGTTAGGCCAATTGGCCGCCAACCACCCTTGGAAGATTTGTTTTGCGTGGCTTCTCTTTGGAGTTACCGCAGCATTTCTAGCACCCTCTTGGGAAAAAAACTCCCAGGATGATGATATTCGCTTCTTGCCCGCCCGTTGCGACAGCGTCCGCGGATACAAACTCCTAGAAGAAGCCTTCCCGAACGACATTTTTGCAAGCAAGGTAATATTCCTTGTTGAAAGACAACAAGGCGCTTTCAGCCCTGAAGATTACGCTTATCTCGATCAAGCAGTTACCGCAATAAAACAATTAGCCAAAGATGAACCCGATCTGCAAATCGGAAAAGTCCTATACGAAAAAGAACCTGTAATTGGAAAAAAGCTTAAAAGCATCGATGAAACCTGTACCTTGGTACAAGTTTTTCTGGCTACGCCTTTCATGGCCAACCAAACTCGTTTAACCGTTGATAAAGCTGAGAAAGTATTTAGAGAACATTTTCCCACCCAAGAAGGTGGGGCGGTTCAAATTAAAGTAACTGGTATCGCTGCGGTGGGTAGAGATTTGATTAGCGCTGGTGCATCAAGCTTGGATAGTACAACTCTGGCCACGATTCTTTTGGTGATTGTAACCTTGTTGTTCGTATACAGGGCCCCTGGGTTGGCTATCATACCGTTAATCACCATCGTTTTATCCGTTTGGATCGCACTCAATTTATTAGCTATCTGTACTTTGATCAAAGGTTTTCACCTGATGAATATCAGCAAGATATTTGCCATCGTGATGCTTTATGGTGCGGGGACAGATTATTGCCTATTCCTCATCAGCCGTTACCGTGAAGAGTTATGCAATGGTTTAAACCCCAAGGAAGCAATCGCTGCTGCGGTTGAACATGTGGGGCATGCCATTGTTGCCAGTGCAGGAACGGTAATATGCGGATTAAGCTTAATGATACTTGCGGAGTTTGCCAAGGTTCGTTGTGGAGGGCCTGCAATCGCATTAGGCTTGACTGTTGCGTTATTCGCATCGTTAACGCTCGCGCCTGCATTACTAAGGCTATGTGGTCAATTGGCATTCTGGCCTGGAAAACTTCCTGTTGCAATTGCTCCAGAAAAAGAACACGCCGCTTGGTTCCGCTTTGGCGATATGGTTGTTTCCCACCCAATCAGGGCCTTAGCGGTGATTACCGTTGCACTCTTGCCCCTTGCAATCATCGGCCTTCAAGTAACGCCCAACTACAACACCACGGGCGAGCTTTCTAGAAAAAGCCAAAGCGTTCTTGGATTACAAGCAATACAAGAACATTTTACTCCAGGCGAACTTGGGCCTGTAATTGTGCTACTTGAATCTAATAAGCCTTGGGATAACCAAGAAGGTAAAAGACTTTTAAGCCACTTGAGTCAGGGTTTTCTGAAACTTTCCGGGGTTTCGGAAGTACGAAGTTTAACTCAACCTCTGGGCCTGCCTGTTAAAGAACCCAAAGGCATTAATGAAGATGCGCATGGCATCCTTAAAAAACTCTGGTCCAATGTATTGGCCGGGGTTGATGACCAGATCATGCGGGTTGCACGCGAATATTATCTAGCAACCCTTGTGAACCGCGAAGGGCGCGAAAAAAACAAACTAAAATATATCACAAGGCTCGAAGTTGTTCTGAAAACGGACCCCTTCGAACTTGCGAGCCTGCCTACCTTGGATAGCCTTCGTTATTGGGCTAGAGAACAATTGCCTATCGCTGCTGGCAGATCCAGAGTCATTAATGCTGAAATTTATGGCCTCACTGTTGCTGCACAGGATATGTCCACCGTTACTGAATCCGACCGATTTAGAATCAACTGGATGGTTCTCGTTGGGATCTTCCTTATCTTGCTCTACCTGGTTCGAAGCCCATGGCTTGCGGCCTATCTTCTTGTCACCGTTCTTTTCAGTTACTTTGTCACCCTTGGCGCGACCGCATTGATGGCTCATTGGTACGATGGCAGGGCTATCGGGGAACTTGATTGGCGCGTGCCTTTCTTCTTGTTTATCATCCTTGTGGCTGTTGGCGAAGATTACAATATCTTCCTAATCACCCGAATGATTCAAGAAAAAGAGATTCACGGCGCAGTTGAGGGAACACGAAAGGCCTTGGCGCTTACCGGGGGAACGATCACCTCGTGTGGCCTAATCATGGCGGGTACATTTGCTACTTTAATGCTTGCAGGATTAAACACCTTGTTTCAGATAGGATTTGCACTGGCATTTGGTGTTTTGCTTGACACCTTTATTGTAAGACCAATTTTAGTGCCTGCATTCACTGTGCTGATTTGGAAGAAACTTGAAGGTTCAGAAACCGCAAAAATCCATCGACTTCGATATCGCGAAAAATTGCGTAAGGCAGTATAAAAAAAAAGCGCACACCTTTAATTAAAAGTGTGCGCTTCATATTTTTAATTTAACAAACTACTTTGTAGCAGCTTTTTTGTTTAGAATTTTGCTGAGTTGGGACTTCAATCTTGAAGCCTTATTGGCATGCATGGTTCGCTTTGCTCCAGCTTTATCAATCTTACTTGATGCAAGATTAAACTGCTTTTGCAATTCTTCAGCGGAACCTTCAGTTGCGTTCCTTACATTTTTTACAAGCAAGGTAATGTCACGAAGGGCAGCACGGTTAAGTGCACGCCTTTTTTCGGACTTGCGCAAGTTCTTCTTGGCACTGCTCGTGTGAGGCATAGAAACTCCTGTCAATCAATTAGCGGGTCAAAATTATTCGTCAAGTAATTAGTTTAATAGCAACAATAGCAAGCGACAAGGGTCATGTACGCAATTCTTACCACTCCAAGGAGTGAACTTTTGTCCATAACTTCTTGTTTTCTTCTAATAGTGGTTCCTTATTGGTTATAAAAACACTCAGCAAATCGTCCTCGGAAACCAACGAACTAAGCCACTTTGATTTTCCCTGTAAGTCTAATGGCAGATTAAACTTAGGACCTCCTCGCTGAGACTCAACCAAGGATTTAATTTTTGATTCTTTTACTTCTAGCAAATGAGATAAATCAATTGAAATCGAAATAAACCCTTTGATTTCTTCCGAGCGTACAGTTTCTTTTAAAACACTTAAAACATTTTTTACATACAGGGTTACTTCATCATCGGTTAGTGATTTTCCTGGGAAAATATTCTCGAGAAGGTCGGGTAGCCCTTTGGGAACTACGATCAAGCGGGCCTTTTCCAACAAGAAACCCGCACCCAAATTAACTTTCATTTCCTCGTTTTGCCTTCGCTCGATTTCAATTTTCCTTATAAACGCTCGCTTTTGTATCCCCGCACTTATCCCTAATCGAACCAAGCTTGGCAGCCTGACACCAAATTTATCTAAAATCCCTTTTCGCATACAGGCCTTAGCAAGCTTATCGAGACGCAGGGATATTTTATCCAAGACATTTCGATCCAGCTTATTGGCTAAAGAATTCCCCTGAGTTTTGGCCACTTGCGAGAACGCCCAATTGTGTGTGTTTTTAGCTAAATAAGAAAAGGTCGACTTTAGAGAGGGATCCACATCGCCCACCTGATGCCAATGCATTTTAAGCCTCTTGGGGCAAGCCTCAATCCAAGCGTCTAAAAAGGCCCGAGTAAGGTTCAATGATTTTTCTTTATTGATTTGTATTTCAGGTCGAAACAAAGGGCTATAGTTCAATCCCCTGAACCAACCCGGGGCATTAGGAAAATTCAAATGCAGCACACCCAAAACCCCTGAAGCCTCTAAGCACACATCCATAACGCTCAACGCATTTTTTAAAAGTTTTGTATCGATCCTAGGTTGCTCTAACGCTAAATATTCTGCACCCTCAAAATGAATTTGTTTTGCTGCGAGATTTTTTATGTTTGAAATGAACTCTTTTGGGCTCTGCAAAACCATGTCGAGCCAATCTTCTTTAACCCACGAAGTTGCCAGAAGCCCATCGGGGAAGGTGATACCCTCCATCTGAATCCAGCCTTCTTGAATTCCCGCAGCGAGGTCGGGAGTTAGAACCGAATTCAGCATTTTATGGCGGTTGAATTCTTGAGGTGTTTTAACATTTTTAGCAGGAAACAATTCAGTCCCTAATTCTGAAGAACCAGGTTCAAATTCTGCTTTATAGGCAAATTCAGGGTATTTGAGAGCAATATCGGGGTGCCCAAACTCGCGAACCGTTCTAGTTACCGCAAATATTATATCTTCCTGCTTTAATGTAGCACCCGGGTTTTCTGATGCCAAAAAATATGAAGTAGCATCTGCCAATTCTCTTGCAAGAAAGGGATCAGGCTTACCCAACATTACTCCCGTTTCATATAAGTCTTTGCAAATATGATCTTCTTGGAAAGGCACTAATCTGCCATCCTTTTTTATAATCCAAGCGGGCAAAGGTGGGGCATCTGGGTGCTTCATTTAGACTATAATAGGATTCTATCGATCAAGTGGGAAGGAAAGAAATCCTTCTACCAGACACCTTGACAGCTAAACACTAGTTGTGCCAATCTTTATGATTGCGAATCATTTAGTTTTTTATGCAGGCACAAGGAAGTGCAAATGGCATCAGCTTCATATGGATGTTTATCATTGGTAATCCCTGCCTACCGGGAAGAAAAAGGTATTGGCCAGGCAATCATTGAAGCAGAAGAAGCTTTATCTTTGTTAAATCTGAACGACTATGAAATTTTAATAATTGATGATGGCAGTTCGGACGCAACTTTTGAAGCGGCCTCGCAAATGGCCAGCTTTTGTTCGCACACTAAAATCATAAGACATGAAAACAATCAAGGCTACGGTGCAGCACTTCGCACGGGCTTCGAGGCGGCTCGTTTTGAATTCGTGGCATTTACTGATGCTGACTGCCAATTTTATCTTGAAGATCTTTCTAATTTACTTGAAGCAATCCAAAGTTCGGACATCGCTGCAGGATATCGCTTTGACAGGCAAGACCCTAAGTTGCGTATCTTTTTATCCAAAGGCTACAACTTTTTAGTGCATTCTCTTTTAGGGACTGGCGTTAGAGATTGTGATTGCGCATTAAAGATATTCCGAAAATCCGCCCTTAACAAAATCCTTCCTGATGCTAAAAACTTTTTCGTCAACACCGAGATGTTTCACAAGGCTGCTTGCAACGATCTAGTCATCAAGGAAGTGCCTGTAAGACACAGATTGCGTTATGCAGGAAGCAGCAAAGTGGG
>Ga0194055_10001360_pt1 | contig 19892 bp, 15 predicted proteins | sample SepL449m_MetaG_FD_155482 | JGI IMG/M metagenome (GOLD analysis project Ga0194055, IMG submission 155482) | Anoxic zone freshwater microbial communities from boreal shield lake in IISD Experimental Lakes Area, Ontario, Canada - Sep2016-L442-9m | ecosystem: Environmental > Aquatic > Freshwater >...
TTCCTGTGACGGTCGCCGCTTCCACAACGGCAGCCTTGGTGCTCCAAGGGAACGGATACCGCAATTTCGGGACAACATCACCCGGGCGGTACCACCCCAGTGGCGATTGCATTTCCCACGGAGGAGTGATTGCCATCTGGTACGGCAGTAACGCGATTTGAGTCGTAAAGCGAGCTGACGAGATCACGGGTTGCAACATCTGATGGTGTGAATGCCCGTATCGTTCGAGAGCCGGATCCTGGAAATAGAGCTGATAATACTTCGACTCAGGTGCCGCCCACTGCATGACCATGTCGGGGAAATTGCGAGCGGAATAAGCCTCGCCACCGAATTTGACTTTAAACTCGTACGCTTGTTCAGCGGCGTACTTGTTGATGTCTGAGTCCCGATTCATTTGAATCCGAGGAGCAATATCGCCGATTCGACGTACCTGCGTTGCTGTGCGTAGCGGCCCGGATGGAATCTGCGTCTCCAGAGGCCGGCGCATTCCACGAATAGATTCGTCCACTTCGGCCGGGGTTTTGACAGCCGCTTTCTCTTCATAAGCCGGCTTTGGCTTTTCTTCCACCGCGGGCTTTTCTTGGATCACCGGCTTTTCCACGGCTGGATTTTCTGTCACAGATTTTTCGGGTGCTGGCACAGCCTGCTCGACTTTTGGCTTCTCGTCGAGATCAGCCGGTTTCTCCGCAACATCGAACTCTTTGGCTGAGGCTGGCTCGGCCAGTTCCCATTCAGGTTCAGCTTCTTGCGCGGGCTTCGCAACAGCGGTTGTTGGCGTCGGAGATTCAGCAGGAATCGTCGTCGAAACGGGCTTGAATTCGTTCGACGGTTGATCGGGTGTCGCCCGGGTAACCGGTGCCACACTCGGTTCGCTTGATCGGATCGGCTGTTCGATCTGCGGACGAGTCGCCGGCGCGGGTGTCAACTCATATTGGCTTTTCAGCTTCCGCCAGCGTTCCGCCGCCGGTCGCGACGTTCCGTCTTGTGCGGAACGGCGACTGGGCAACGAGTCCTGTGCGTTGGCCATGGGGCCAAAATTCAACAGGACTGCACACAAGGCAACCGCTCTAAGACGATTCCATTTGAGCGTGCTCGGCCGAGTAATTCGGTGATTCTTCGACGATCGTGATGTCATGCGGATGGCTCTCCCTGACCGTGGCCGGTGAGACCTGAATGAACCTCGCATCCGTGCGAAGTTCGGCGATCGTGCGAACGCCACAGTATCCCATACCGGCCCGCAGGCCCCCGATCAATTGATACAACAATACCGGCAGCGACCCCTTATAGGCCACGCGTCCTTCGACTCCTTCAGGAACCAGCTTCGATGAAGTGGGTCCCTTTCCGTCCTCTCCGGGCGACTGTCGATATCGTTCACTGCTCCCCTTCACCATCGCGCCCAGTGAACCCATGCCGCGATAGCGTTTAAATCTACGTCCTTGGAACAGGACGACTTCACCAGGACTCTCGTCCAGACCCGCCAGCAGACCTCCCAGCATGACGCAATGAGCCCCTGCTGCCAAAGCCTTGGTGATGTCGCCGCTGTAACGAATGCCTCCGTCCGCAATAATGGGCACATCGGTGTCGATTGTCGCTTTGACAGCATTGGAAATCGCCGTCAACTGCGGAACTCCGATCCCGGCGATGATACGCGTCGTGCAGATCGATCCGGGACCAATTCCGACCTTCACCGCATCCGCCCCCGCGCGGACCAGATCTCGTGCTCCTTCCGTGGTTGCCACGTTTCCGGCGACGACGTCAATGGACCATCGCCGCTTTAATTCCTTAACCGTTTCAATAACATTCTTCGAATGTCCATGTGCGCTGTCCACGCACAAGACGTCAACACCCTTCTCGATCAGGGACTGAGCTCTGTCGTAATCACCGACCCCGATCGCTGCGCCGACACGCAAACGACCGCGTGAATCTTTCGATGCTCTTGGATATCGGAGATTCTTGTCGATATCCTTGATCGTGATTAACCCCTTCAACTGGTAGTTTTCGTCTACCAGGAGCAGCTTCTCCACCTTATTTTCCAGGAGCAGCCGTTGCGCCTGCGCCAGCGTCGTGTCTTCCTTCGCTGTGACAAGGTTCTCTTTTGTCATGACTTCCGAAACTGGCGTGTCCGTGGACGGCAGAAACCGCAGGTCGCGACGGGTCAAGATTCCCAGCAGTCGGCCATTTTGCGTCACCGGAACACCGCCGATGTTCCGTTCTTCCATGATCTGGCGTGCCTGAGCCGCTGTCGCTTCGGGTGGAAGCGTTACAGGGTCCACAATCACCCCATGTTCCGCGCGCTTGACACGTTCGACCTGCATCGCCTGAGCGTCGGCAGACATATTCTTATGAATGATGCCAATGCCCCCCTCCTGCGCCATGGCGACTGCCATTTCACTTTCTGTCACCGTATCCATCGGACTGGACAGAATCGGCACGTTCAGCCGAATGTTCCGCGTCAGTTGAGTCGAAACATCGGTATCCCCCGGTACCAGTTCGCTGTATCCAGGTTCCAGCAGGACATCGTCGAACGTGACCCCTTTATAAGCAATGCGATCTTCCATGGTGACTCCTGATCTGTGTCTGAGGACGTTTCAGCCGTCCCGATTCGGTTCCGTATTGTCTGTGTTCTCTTGACCTTCCCCGGAAGCTTTCCCAAAAAGTTCTGTTTCCGAAGGTCCCGCTGTCACGTCTGTTGTTTCGCCTGTCGCAACCGTTGGAGATTGGCCACCACCTGCAACGGCCAGTTGCAGCCGGTTAGATAACGCGACCAATTGTTCCACTTCCAGTTCCTCGGCTCGCGCGTCGGTCGGAATCTGCAACTCCGTCAAAATCTGTTCGATGGCCGGTTTTGGCAATCGCTTCTTGAAGATCTGCCCCAGAACGCCCCGCAGAACTTTACGCCGCTGAGTGAACAAATCTCGCAGAAAGACTTGAAAGAGGCCCAGATCGTGGATCTGACTGCGACGCTTCTGGTCAGGGTCAATCCGGACGATTGCGGAGTCGACATCGGGGCGGGGCCAGAAGACAGATGGTCCCAGCTTGTGAACAATCTTGATTCGACTTTGAGCCTGCACGAACACCGAAAGAGCACTGTAGTCCGATGTGTGCGGCCTGGCACACAGGCGTTGCGCGAGCTCATACTGGATCGTCACCACCATCCGTTCCAACGGGTAGTTCGAAACCAGCAGGTTCGCGATGACGGGAGTACCGATATGGTACGGAAGATTCGCGACAAGTTTCAGACGCCGCTGCGGATCAAGTGCCAGTTCCCGTGACACTTCCGTCAAAATCAGCGGGTTCATGTGATGCTTGCTCTGGAGCGCATCGCAATTCAGCAGAGTGACATCCGGCAAATGCGCAACTGTTTCGTGCGCCAGACGATACATATTCGGATCGTACTCGACCGAGACGACCGCACCGGCTTCTGCCGCGAGAAACGCAGTCAGGCCACCGGTCCCGGCGCCAACTTCAAGGACCACATCGTCCGGACCGAGATCCGCTTCTGCGACAATGCTTTCGAGCAGATTGAGGTCAATGAGAAAATTCTGACCCAGATCGCCGCGCGGATGCAAACCCTCCTGCTGAAACAGGGCCATCAGGTGCGACCGGGTCTGACGAAGCGGTGAATTCATCCGCTGCATGATACCAGAAACAGATGGCAAGTGTCGAGCGGGCGGGCTCCAGTGGTTGCCACCTGGGTGTAGTCGGGTACATGCTCCAAAGGAGTTTCGTGTCACTGCAACCGATGGTGTAAATGGCACCGATTATCGGGACATTGGACAAAAGGGCGTTGCGGCACTCGGTACGCTATGCGGATCTCGCCCTTGTAGATTTCGATGCGCTGGATGAAACGCTATTGCAATTCGCGTTTGAGTTTGAAGTTCTGGTCATTCGACAATATCTGCCTGATCACAATTTCACGCTCCGCAATCGGAGCGCATTGCCCACGACTGACAGTGAACTCAGACTCATCGCGATACTGGCCCAGACGGGTGAGATCAACAGCCCAAAAACCGGATAAAGAATTCCAGCCGCTACGGGAACACTGGCCACGTTGTAAAGAAATGCCAGGCTCAGATTCTGTTGAATGTTGGTGATCGTAGCCCGACTCAGATGCAGTGCGCGAACCAGCGACTGCAGATCACCGCGAACGAGAGTCATTCCGGCACTCTCCATCGCCACATCGGCACCGGAACCCATCGCGATACCAACATGAGCCTGTGCCAGAGCCGGAGCATCGTTGATACCGTCTCCTGCCATCGCCACGATATGCCCTTCCGCCTGCAGTCGCTTCACCACATCAAGTTTTTGATGCGGCAGCATTTCGGCGATCACTTCGTCGATTCCCAGTGATTTGGCGACCGCATCCGCAGTCCGACGGCTGTCACCGGTCAGCATGATGATTCTTAATCCCGCCTTCTGCAGTGCGCGAAGTGCGTCAGGCGTTGTCGTCTTAATTCGATCCGCCACGCCGATGATTCCTGCGAATTGACCATCGACGACGAGATGCATCACGGTTTGTCCTGCGCTGCGTAGTTCGTCCAGATGAGCGGCCTGTTTCGCCAGATCGATGGCGAGGTCCGACATCAGTCCCGCGTTACCGAGTGCAACACGCTTTCCATCGACAACGCCGATCACTCCCTTGCCGGTGAGGGATTCAAACTGTTCCAGTGCGGCCAGCTTTAATCCCCGTTCTTCGGCTCCCTGCACAATCGCCGCCGCCAATGGATGTTCACTGCCAAGTTCCAGGGACGCCGCCAGTCGCAAGACCTCGTTGGACGTGAACTTATCCGTCGGTTCGACGGTGACGAGATGCGGCTTCCCCTCAGTCAACGTTCCAGTCTTGTCGATCACGAGTGTGTCGGCTCGTTGCAGCACTTCCAGTGCCTCGGCATTTTTGACGAGGATACCGTTCTCTGCTCCACGTCCCACGCCGACCATAATCGCCATCGGCGTCGCCAGACCCAGCGCACAGGGGCAGGCGATGATCAATACGGAGACTGCATTCACGAGTGCATGGGCCAGCCGTGGTTCTGCTCCGACCAGACTCCAGACCACGAAAGTCAGCAGACTCGTCCCCATCACGGCGGGAACGAAATAGCGTGATACTTGATCGACGACCCGCTCGATCGGAGCACGAGTCCGTTGGGCATCGCCTACCATTCGGATGATCTGTGCGAGAAGCGTCTCGGAGCCAACCTTTTCGGCACGGATTAACAGCGTCCCAGTGCCGTTGATCGTTGCCGCGATGACCTGGTCGCCGACCTGCTTCTCGACCGGTAGAGGCTCCCCCGAGATCATTGATTCATCGATCGAACTGCGTCCTTCTACGACGCGACCATCTGCAGGAAGTTTCTCACCGGGCCGAACGCGAAGTACGTCGTCTCGCTGAATCAGTTCCAGAGACACGTCCTCTTCAGTCCCGTCCGGCGCGACCCGTCTGGCCGTTTTCGGTGCCAGACCCAGTAGTCGTTTGATGGCCCCATTCGTTTTGCTGCGTGCCTTCAGTTCCATCACCTGGCCAAGCAGGATCAACACCGTCACCACGACGGCAGTATCGAAGTAGGGCATCACGGAACCGTTCGCGTGGCGGAAACCCTCGGGAAACAATCCCGGTACGACTGTGGCGATCAGGCTGTAGGCATAGGCAGACCCGACCCCGAGCGAGATCAAAGTGAACATGTTCGGGCTGAGATTGCGGATGGAAAGCCAGGCTCGCTCAAAGAACGGCCAGCCGCACCAGAAGACGACCGGTGTAGCAAGCAGCAGTTGGACCCAATTCAGCACTCCTGCCCAATGGTGCAGGGGATTACCAGGAACCATGTCGGCCATTGCTACCACAAATACCGGCAGTCCCAGGACCAGGCCTACCCAGAATCGCCGCATCATGTCTGTCTGTTCGTGGCTTGGGCCATCCTGCAACTCGATAGTGCGAGATTCCAAGGCCATCCCGCATTTGGAACACGGGCCGGGATGATCACTCACGACTTCGGGATGCATCGGACAAACATATTCCACCTTCGTGAGCGCTGGCTGGTCAATCGGTTCCAGACCCATTCCACAGTGAGGGCAGATACCCGGACCGATCTGCAGCACGTCCGGATGCATGGGGCAGGTGTACTCGGCACCTGCCGCGTCTGATTTGTGGTCACAGCATGAATGTGTTGCTTGAGGTTCCAGGAATCGATCCGGAGTGGCTCGGAATCGCTTCTGACACGACAACGAGCAGAAGTAATACGTGGTCCCACCAAATTCGTGCGAACCCGCGGCACTCGTCGGATCAACAGTCATTCCGCACACGGGGTCAACCGCTGGCGGCGAAGCTGAATTCAGAATTGGAAGCAGGGAACCGTTGGAGCTCAAGAAACGCTTTACCTTCTGAGTCGACTTGAAAAGTCGCCCGGATTGTTTTGCCTGTCGCAATTTCTACGGAACACAAAAGTGTGAAAATCACATTTTGTCGTATCACGAGATTAGCACATTTGCGTATACACTCGTCAACGAATTGACGAAACAAAGCTATCTTTTCAGACGCCAAAGAAAATGCGGCGTTGGTTCGCGGAGCGAACCACGACTATCAGGCACCGGTCCCCAGAGATCGTTGACCGCGTTGGGTGGCACCGTCGATGAAGTCGTTGACGGAAGCTAATCCACGTCCATTGGCCACTTCTGGGTGACCCATCATCGTCAATGACCCGGGACCGGACGTGAAGTACACACTGGCGAGTTTGACAGGCTCTAACATCTTCGACGCTGCCTCGGATGCCATTTTACGACGGATCGGCTATTTGAATTGAATCTCCAGCTTCGGCAGAAGCAGTTTAATCCGGGCTTGGGTTTCTGGACTGAACGGGACTGCGGCCGGAACCAGTCGCATCGATTTGAGAAACGCAAAGTTCTTGAGCTGGTCCAGGCGCTCATCAGGCAGGTCGATCCTCCCCAACTCAAGGTGCTCCAGTTGTGTGATCCCCGCCACAACTTTCAGATCGGCGTCCGTAAGTTCTTTGGCGTTGGTCAACGTCAGACGGCGAAGTGTCGGTATGTCTTTGATCAGCTTGATGCCTTCCGGCTTATCGAGGCCATCGCCGATCTGCAGGTATTCCAGCGGCAGGGCACTGATGCTTTTCAGGCAACTGGGCGTTGCATTCTGACTCCCGATCTCCAGTCCCTTGAGCCGCGTGAGCTTCGCGAGATGCACGGCTCCAGCATCGGTGAACTTGGCATGAGCAAGACTGATGCTTTCGAGATTGACCAGGTGTTCGCAAAGTTGTTGCAGACCTTCGTCGTCAATCGAACTACCGCGATGACTGACTTTAATCAGCCGCGTCCAGCCATGAAATTTCGAGTATGCATGCCCCTTCATGCCGGTACCGACGAACGAAAATGTTTCGAGATTCTTTAATCCGGCGAGTTGTTCGAGTCCTGCATCTGTCAGCTTGCCGTTATTCGTGAATCGGAGCGATTTCAATCGGGTGAGCTGGCCCAGCGGAGCAATCCAGTCGTCATTGAGTTTCGTCGCGATGATGTTGAGGGTTTCAAGCGACTGAATGTGCCCCAGATGCTGAAAGAACGCCGCGTCATAGGGATCAACCTTGCGATGGTCGTGCGGACCCGCGTTCGGCATCGCCAGATCTACGAGTTTCAGCGTGTCAAACAGTACGACATCTCCACCGACGACCTTCTTAAAACTCTCTGGAGTCGTGTTGATCTTCTCGACTTTCCCTGGCGAGATCTCAATGGCTTTTAGAACAGCCTCCACGTGGACCCGTCGTTCTGCCGCTGCGAGTATCGCGTCGGCATGATCCTGTAACGCCTTCTTCAACTCCGCTTCGGGTGTCGACGCGATGACGGCATCTAGGTCGGCACGTGTTTTCACGTTTGCCAGACCGGCCGGAGGCGCGGCAATGACCGAATTCCAGCGATCAAAGCACGACACAACGACAAGGAGCACGAAACAGGTGTGCAGCTTCATAGTGAGATCATCCCCTTTCAGGGTCTGGGAAAGTAATCGCCAATAAACGACTTCTTACTCGCGGCCGTGAAACTGCTCTTCACGTGGCAACGCGTTGACTTTCCAGGTCGCCGGGTAGAAACGTACGATGCGACCGGGGCGATGACCTTCCAGCAGCATGCAACACTTCACCTTGATCTGCACACCGCTGCTGCCGACTTCGACCGGGACCTTGTTGATGGCCAGGATGTTACCACCCTTCCGGTCGTTGACCGGATCGTAGGTCATCAGGCACTCGCGCGCGACCGCGATACCCCCTTTCGGCGCTTTCGGATCATCTTCGCGTTTCGAGAATGGCCAGCCGTGCGGTTCTTCATTGATCCCTGTCAATTCTCCGAACAGCTTGGGATCGACTCCATCAAAGAATGTGATCGTGACAATCTGTGCATCGTCGTCGACGGCATCAATCCAGCCGGGCAAGCCACGATCTCGCACATGGTCGCGATGACGCTCCACCTGCTGAGCAGTCGCTAATTGACGGCTCGGTTCGTCCAGCCAGATTTCCAGGATACGACCCGGTCCGTAAAGTGTCGCCCAGGTCATGTTGAACTGCACATTCTGCCCGACAGAAATTGACTCCAGCGTTCCGAAACCATTGCCGATCCGCACACGCGTGCTGCCGATTAGATCAAACAGTTTTGGCTTGCCGACTGCGAGGCCGTCTGTTTGCAGCGTGGCCGTCAGTTTTTTGTCTGCCAGGTTTATGGCGTCAATCTTCCAGGACTGCTTTTGCCGCGTGAAATTCGTGAAGTCGTCTTCCAAACGCAGACAACGCTTAAAGGGAGCCTCCGCAGTCACGCGACGATCCGGGCCAGCTGGTGGAACCGATTTGTCGTTTGGGTCCTTGAGATAGTACAAGCCATGCAAATGCGTACCGATCGGAATGTCCTGTAGCGCCGCCGGAGCGCCGTGGTAAAAGATCGAGCCAAACGGCAGCATCACGCTATCCAGGGCCAGATCCAGGAAGCCCGCCTGCTGGCTGTCGTTGCGATCGACTCGCAGTTGAAACCGCCGCTCCAGATGGTCGACCTGAATCAACTCGCCCGAGATCGCATGTGCCGAACCGGGCGGCGGGAACTTGCCATCCACGAGTGGAAACCACGGCAGCGATTTGTCGGTGCCGTTGTCGGTACGAAATGGCAATGCGTCGGCCGCGTACAAAGACAACGTACACAGGTAACCACACAGGGTAATGACGAGCGAGAGACTTCGAATCAGCATGGTGATTTATCATTCGGGGTGAAGCGACGATGAATGCTCGCACGGCCAACGGGAATGCTACGTCAGCACTTTCGAGATCGTGCCGAGACTGTCCTGGAATCGGTCGGCTTCGACATCGACTCGCTGGCACATGGTCAGCAGCAGGTTGCTCAGTCGCGCGTTGTCATCGATAGGCCGCGAGCAAATGCGATAGTGGGCATTCGCGTCTGCCACGTTGTATTGACCGATCTTCGGCAAGTTGAAATCGACGTGTTGACCATGTTGATAGCCCAATGCACGGCCACCGGCAAGGATTGTTGGCAAGTTCGCGTTGCCGTGACTGTGCCCGTAGGCCATGCCGCTTCCCCAGAGAACTTGAGTCGTATCCAACAGCGAACGACCGTCCTCCTGGTGTGCCTTGAGCTGGTCAAGGAAGTAGCTGAATTGCTCAATCAGGAACGTGTCCGTCTCCGTCAAGCGACGCAGTTGTTCAGGATCACCATTGTGATGCGACAGGCCATGCCGAGTTTGTGAGATGCCGATATCGGGGATCGACCCACCATTCGATTCGCTGCAAATCATGCAGGTGATGACGCGTGTCGAGTCTGTCCTTAACGCCAGGACCATTAGATCTGAAAACAGCGAGTAGTACTCGCGGACTCGTGAGATATCGATCTTGCGTGTCAGTCGTGCTTCGTCCGCCGGATCGATTTTGGGTTTGGGAATATTGAGCCATGATTCGGCGCGTTCGGTGCGAACTTCGACCTGCCGGACCGCAGTCAGATATTCATCGAGCTTTGATCGATCTTCCGCTCCAAGCTTCTGATTCACTCGCTTGGCATCGTCTGCGACGACATCCAGGATGCTGCCACGCCGACTGAGTCTGCGACTGATCGCACTCTTGCTCTCTTTTTCGACACCGAACAGCATGTTGAAAATGTTTCGAGTGTTTCGCTCAGCCGGGATCTGAATCCCTTCTCGGGACCAGGCGAGCGAATGACCTTCGATCGCCAGTTCCAGCGAGGCGAATCGCGTCGACTGTCCCTGGACTTCGGCCATGAGTTGATCCGCCGAGACCGTATTACGAAAGGCTCCGCCGTCGCCGGGGACATTCGCTCCGGTCAGCCAGACTTTGTCGCAATTATGATGCTTGCCGAGCACCATCGGATGATGCAATCCGCTGATCGGTGTGACATCAGCACGATGTCGTTGCAGCGACGCCATCGGCTTGGAAAACTCGAATTGTTTGCCGTCTTTTTCGATCTGCCAGGTGAGTGTATTGACGCCATTCGGAATGTAGAGAAACACACTCCGCTTTGGCTTCGTGGCAGCAGGCAGTCCAGGAGCAGCAGTACCTGGCGCGGCCATGCAGTCCAGCAGTGGCAGTGCCATCGAAACTCCCATCCCGCGCAGCATCTGCCGCCGACTGATCAGCCATTTATTGGTGTTCACGTTGCTCATAGGAAATTTCCGTGGAGGAAGTTCGGAGATTTAAGTTTGCGGCCGTTTTGCTGCGATTATCGCTTCTGAAACAAATCGGAAATCACGATCACCTCGATCAGATCCCGCAAACGGTAGTCGCGAGCACGGCTCTCTTTTGAAATTGCGGTAAGACCTTCTCGATCATCAAACGACATCGTGCGACGCAGGCTGTATGTCGCGAGTTTTTCAATGAAAGCGGTATTGAACGAATCAATGTCCGCGAGCAAAAGTTGTTTGAATTCTTCAGGGGTCTGGTAACTGCGTCCGTCGGACAACTTGCCGCTGGGGTTCACGGACGGATTGTCGCCGGTCCCTTCAACCTCTTCGTGAGTCCGCCAGCGTCCGATGGCATCGTAGTTTTCGAAGGCCAGGCCGAGCGGGTCGATTTTGCGATGACATGACGCACACTTTGCATCGTGAATATGGGCTTCCAGTTTCATCCGCAGAGTCGCTTTGGGTGAGTCGACTGGGTTCGGAGCAATCGGGTCCACATTGGCCGGAGGTGGAGGCGGTGACTTGCCGAAAATCGACTCCGAAACCCACTTGCCACGATGTACCGGTCGATGTCGTGTGCCGTCGGAGGTCAACGACAGAATGGAGGCCTGAGTCAGCAGACCACCACGATGACTGTCAGGTGTCAACGACACCCTTCGAAACTCCGATCCCTCAATATTCGGCAGTCCATAGAACTGAGCCAGCCGCGAATTCACCATGGTCCAGTCTGAATGCAAGAACTCGCGCAGTGTCAGTCCGCGTTGCAACACTTCTCGGAAGAACGCCGTCGTCTCACCAACCATGCTCTTTTCCAGCGACTTGTCGTAGTCGGGATAAAGCTTCTTATCCGGTGGGAACATTCCCACTTTTCGTAGATTCAACCATTGGGCGGCGAACGACTCAGTGAAACGCTCGGCCCGGGGATCAGCCAGCAGGCGTTGAACTTGTCGCTTCCGTTCTACTTTGTCTCGCAACTTTCCTTGCTCGGCCAGCGAGAAGAGTTCGTCGTCCGGCATGGTACTCCAGAGCATGTACGACAGCCGGGACGCGATCTCCCAATCGTTAAGAGTCTGGCGATTCGCGTTCTCATCACCTTCGGCCAGAAACAGGAAACTCTTTGAACAGAGGATCGAGAGCATGCCGGCTTTGACAGCGTCGGGGAATGCTTCGCCAGCGGCAAGTTCGGCTTTGACGATGCCCACGTAGCCATCTAACTCAATATCGGACACGGGTCTGCGAAATGCACGACGTGCCATCTTGCCGAGTCCGGCCCGCACATGTTCCATGTTTCCAGCATCGGTCGGCCAATACTCATTGCGTCGCTGCTGTTCCTGCTCCGTGATCAGCGGTCCGCGCCATGAAACTTCATCGAGAATCAGAAACGAATAGCGAGGACGCCCTTGCTCGTCGGTTAACTTCATCTGCCAGGGAATTCGACCATCTTTCGTGCTGATAAACGGCTTGTAGCCATGGCGTCCCGCACGAAAGTTATTCGAGGGACCGGGGATATTGTTGATGACATCGATGCTGGGGTGTCCCTTCGGCAGATGAGCTCGAAACGTGACCGTGATCGGCTTCTCTTCCGGAGCAACGATATCCTGTTCGAAGAGGACGCGATCAAGCGTCTTTTCATAGACCATCAAACGGGGTGCTCGACCGTTCTCAGGTTTCAAACCGCTCAACTTGTAACTGATTTCATAGATGCCAGCCTCAGGTAACGACTGCAGGACTGAAGATCGAAAGATATCTCCCGCCCACATTTCGAACCGTACCTTGTCCAAGAGCCCCAGTTCTTTCAGACGTGCTCGATGCGTCTCTTCGATGTGATCTGCTGGTACTGTCCGTTTGGTGGCTTCAAAATACTCGGGCTTTTTTACGGGATAGGCTTCCGCGAGGATCGTCTCTGCGGCCGCCAGGTACTTTTCGATGTTTGACGGCGACAGAGTCAGGATCGAACCCAATCGTTCGAAGCCATGCCATTCGGGATCTTCCGGGAAGCCCGTTGGATCCGTCGCATCGAAATGCACGCCGATTAGATCGCGTACGGTATTGACGTATTCATCGCGAGTCAGCCGGTTGTATGAAACGCGGCCACGCGCGGCCATGCGGGCCGCTTCCCCCTCTTTGATCCGTGCCGCGAGCCATTCGACAACCGACGAGTTTTCATCGGCAGTCGGCAACGGCTTCGCATCTTTGGGAGGCATCTCACTCGAATTAATTCGCTCGATGATTTCCAGCCACTGCGGCGTGTTCTCGAATCCAACTTTGGCAGAAAGCTTGTCGATTCGAAAATCGCTCTTCGTCGCGTTTTCGCCATGACAGGTGAGGCAGTACGTCTTGAGGTAGGCATCCACTTTAGGATTCAGCCCATCCGCGCCTGCGGTCACTGAAGCACCAGCGAACCACCAGATCAGAATGATTGCCGGACCAGATAAGCGGCGCGAGTCATCGACGAGCAAATTCATTATCAGGGAATCTATCAAAGGTGTTCGACAGTCGCCTCACCACCGGATTCATCGCGGCAGTACCCATGGATTCAGTTGGGTAAAGTCTACAGAAATTCCGTGATTTGGAATACCAGCGGACCTCTGGCCCTGAGCACGATGCGAATGGTGCCGTTTGTATTCCGTGAAGAACCTATTCAGAAATCGATTGCCTGAGATCGTGGGTGATCGTTCGTGACAATATCTGCGAGATCGATTCCCTGATGCTTCGACATCTCCGTATCGGAAGCCTCGCTCGATAAACCACGCGCATCGCGAACAGAAGAATATGTTCCAGGTACCACGCCTCAATCCACGGACTGCCCAAGAAGTCGAGGGCGGACAAATCCTCTGGAATGCCGCTTTTTCAGAGTGCAGGCCCAACTACAAGCTTCCACCCAGGCTGCGATTGATGTCGCGAGATTCGTCCGACCACAACAACTTGTCAATCGGGTCTTCATTGCTTTTGCGATTGCTCGCGCTTCTCAATGACGATGCCGAATTGCGCCAGTCTTTTGACGGAGCAGCCGGCTCCTCGTCGACATTCGGTTCCCACTGTTCACCCTTGGCGAATTTGGTTCGATTGAACCCAAATCCCGATGCGCACCCCGACAGTCCGCCGCAGGTGATCGCGAGTAACAGAATCAAACCGACGTGATGGCGCAGCATGTCGAGCCTTTCGGAGTTCGGGCGTGGGACGTTCGCCTTGCATTTGATGCGGGCGTCGATCACCCTCTCAGCCAGACCTTATCTCAGAACAGTTTTGACGTGTCGAGACGATCTGACCTTCCTCCAGCAGTCGAGCTACAATGGATTCGTTGTCATTACCCCTTGATGTGCTTGTAGTTGCTCCTCATCCCGATGATGCGGAAATCGGTGTCGGAGGAACATTGGTCAGTTGCCAGCGGCAGAAATTGCGCGTGGGAGTCGTCGAACTCACGTCGGGCGAGCCTACTCCGCATGGTTCGCCTGAAATTCGCGCTGCCGAAACGGCTGCAGCCACCAGCGTTCTGGGCCTCGATTGGAGACATAACCTGGGGCTGCCGAACCGCTCGCTCGAACATACCCTGGAGGCTCGACGTTCCCTCGCTTCGATCTTTCGACTCACCCGACCTCGACTGATTCTTGCTCCCTACTGGGAGGACAGTCACCCGGACCACGTTGTGGCGTCGAGTCTGGTGGATGCGGCACGGTTCTGGTCGAAGTTATCGCGAACGGATATGCCCGGTGAACCGTATCACCCGCCACGCATTCTCTATTACTTCAGCATCCATCTGCGAATCCATCCGCAGCCCGCATTTGTGTTCGACATCAGTGATGCGATCGATGTGAAAATGAAATCCATCGCCTGCTATCAGAGTCAATTCGTCACCGGAAAGTCTCAGGAGTTCCCCACGACTCTCGACGACATTCGCGACCGCGCCAGGTACTGGGGCTGGAGCATCGGAACAAAGTACGGCGAACCGTTTGCCAGCCGGGAATCCGTGAGGATGACCAGCTTTCGGGACTCGTTCCTGGAGCCCTGAAGATAATCATACGCCCCGTGGACTCTGCTCGAAGTCGGACATCGTTCATGGCGTGGATTTGATGGAGGCTCACGCAAAGACGCGAAGACGCAAAGAAGGAAAGCGAATTAGGATTCTTAGAGATGCGTCATGGCATTCTTGAATTCTTGGCGTCTTTGCGCCTTGAGCGAAGCGGGCGTGAGCATCAGAGACCAGTTTGGGCTGCGCCATGCGAAATCTTACTGTGGAATAAGGTACGACCAGCGACCGTGTTAACGAATGCGACGTTGTCGACACTCCAACGATCAGCCGGAACGCGCTAGCGTCCGGTTTCTTGACACCATGATTTGCCCAGATAGAAAGCCATTTGACCGCTGATAAACACTGATGAACGCTGATAAAGCAAGGCCTTCGTGGTGGAAACCATCCAAACCGAAGGCAGGACCCGCGCGGTAACCGTTGGCTTTCCGTTAGCTTTCAAGTACCGCAGGTCGATTGCTTATCTGTCGATACCAAGTCACGATACTCGTTCAGTAGACGTTTTCGAAAATTCCCCCCTCAATAGAACGAGCGTCGCCATGAACGGACTCATGATTCGGCTATTCACCGTTGCTGCGTTGCTGGTGTTAACAACTGTGACGGACGGCAACGCGCAGACGAAACCCGACAAGGGAGAATGGCCGCAATTTCTCGGGCCGAATCGGAATGGAATCTCTGCCGAAACCGGTTTACTGACCGAATGGCCCGACGGAGGCCCCAAGGTGGCCTGGCGAGTTGCTGGCGGCATTGGCATGTCGGGAATTGCGATCAGTCGTGGTCATGTCATCACGCTGGTTCAACGTGATGGCAAGCAGTTCGCGATTGCACTGGAGTCAGCAACCGGCAAGAGTCTCTGGCAGACGCCTCTGGCCCCGGCCTACAAGAATGGCATGGGAAATGGCCCCCGGGCGACACCCGCAATTGTTGGCGATCAGGTGTTTGTTTTTACCGGCGAAGGGATCCTGACAGCCCTGAATTTTGCGGATGGGAAGTTGATCTGGTCGCATGATGTGATCACCGAATTAAAGGGAGAGATCGCGGAATATGGCATGGCCAGTTCACCACTGGTTGTTGGTTCCAATGTGATCGTGACGGCCGGCATCCCAGGGGCTTCTGTGTTGGCGTATGACACCAAGACTGGAAAGCTTACCTGGAAATCTGGTGACGATCCTGCCGGTTACTCGTCACCCGCATTGCTCGACGTTGCCGGAAGGAAGCAGTTGGTTGTCTATACCGGTGCTGCTGCTGTCGGCCTAGTCCCTGACACCGGCGTTCGTTTGTGGAGTTACCCCTACGAAACAAACTTCAACTGCAACATCGTCACGCCCCTGGCACTGGGCAACCGCGTCTTCATTTCATCCGGTGAAAACCATGGTTGTGTAATGCTGTCGTTGAAGGGACAGGGAGACAAATTCACCGTCGACGAAGCTTGGACATCACAAGGATCACAAAGTGTCCTGCGCAATGAATGGCAGACATCGATCCTGAGCGACGGACACCTGTACGGCTTCGACAACGTCGGAGCTGCAGGACCGGTGACTCACCTGGCCTGCGTCAACGCGGAAACAGGCAAGCGAGTCTGGCAAAAGCAGCGATTTGGCAAAGGAAACCTGATCGCCGCGGATGGAAAGCTCTTTATTTCCACGATGAACGGGGAACTGGTCGTCGTGAAAATCAGCTCAAAGAGCTTCGAAGAACTCGGCCGCATGCCTCTGATCGAGCCCACTCGCCAAGCGCCATCTCTTTCGAATGGAATGCTCTATCTGCGCGACAACGCCGAGATTGTCTGCGTTGACGTGCGGGGCAAGTAGCCCCTGCCGAACAAACGACGCATGTTCATGTTCGGCGCGGGTCTCCTGACCCCGCCGAAACGCCCGACCGAAGGTCTCCTCTTCGATCGGCATGATCCGCATTCGCGACAGTTGCCCACATTATCAACGTCGTAGGCAGTCCGATCAACGCACGGCAAACCGCAGTTTCGCAGGAGCTGAACGTGGATTGGAGTGTTGCTCCTCAGGCGTTGCGCGAATCACGGCATCCGTGACGGACGTGTACACACCTGCTGCCAAGCCGGCTTTGAATGCCTGTTTGACGCGACGGTCTTCGCCGGAGTGGAATGTCAGGACGGCCACTCGACCGCCCGGTCGCAGGCAATGCGGGATCTGGTTCAGTAGCGAGTCCAAGGCACCAAGTTCGTCGTTTACTGCGATACGCAGGGCTTGGAAAACTCGGCGTACGGAAAGAATCGCTTCGTCTTCAGCGCAGTCGGTTTGGCTGAGAGCATCGCGGACAACATCTGCCAATTCGCGAGTGGATTCGATGGGGGTCTTTTGCTGGACCTGCAGGATGGCTCGTGAAAGTCGAATCGCGCGAGGTTCGTCCGCGTTCTCTTTCAATAGTGCTGCCAGTTTTGATTCGGTGATCTTGGACAACAGGGCTGCTGCCGACTGCCCATGCTGGGGATTCATCCGCATATCGAGCGGGGCGTCGAGCTTGAACGTGAATCCACGCTGGGGATCGTCGAGTTGCATCGAGGAGAGTCCAAGATCCGCCAGGATCAGGTCCGCTCCTTCGGGAAAGACTTCCTGAACGACTCGAAATAACCCCGCAAAATTCGAACGTCGCACGATCAGACTCTCCTGCGCTGCGATCGACTCGCGCAGGCGTTTTTCTGTTTTTGGCAGTTCCAGCGGATCGACATCCAGGCCCAGTAACCTTCCTCCTGGCTGAATGGCGGCGAGGATTTCCTTCGCGTGACCACCGTACCCGAGTGTGCAATCAATCACGAGGTTACCTGGTTGCGGTGCTAGCCCTGCCAGGATTTCCGCGACCATGATTGGCCGATGAGTACCGGCGGGGGTTCGGCCACTTGCCAGAACGCGTGCCACGTCTTCTGTGTACCGGTCGGGCTGGTGCTCTTTGTATTTCTCGCCAAACTGGCGAGGATGCGTGCCGCGATAGCGGGGGCGTCGTTCCGGCTTGTCGGGAACTGGATCATTCATTTCGTGGCAGCATCAAATAAAAATGGCCCGCTGGTCAGCGGGCCATGTGATCAACTCAAATTGGAATAGGCCAACGCTGCATCAACCACAAACAGCGGTTGAATACCTGCCAGAGTACCGGCAATCCGACAGCGCGTTAACCCAGACGCGGCTAAAAATCGGCACCATCCAGAGATTTCTGGCGTTGGGCCTTATCCTTTTCCAAGGCTCGAATCTGATTCGACAGCTTCTGTTCAGGTCCCATCGGGAAGTACTGAACGTCATCGTCGAGATAATATGCAGACGGCAGGGTCTGGCCGCTGATCGTCGTCTGAAAGCACCCTGTTGAGAGTACCGACAGTGTAAGACAACAGGTGAGCATCAGCCCTTGCCAACACCGCTTCGCGTTCCGCTTCATGACTGCATCCTTGCCCGACGAAATTCACAATGGCACGGTCCGGCGTACCATCCAATGAACAAAATCGACAGGTGCAATCCGAAACTTTGGTGAAATCGTTAAGGTTGGCAAAGTTTTACACAAACCCCCGGGTTTCCGAGTCGAGTTCTCCGTTCGGGGTCAAGAATGAGTGGTGAGAACCTCTTGAATGGGGGGCTGATTGTTTCGATCGAGTCAACGTCTTCGAGCATGTACGATTCATGGCCTGAATGTAGCCAGCAGCGTAAGTGATTAATTCAAAATGAGTTGCAGTCGCTGATGTTGCGAGCGACGTCGCAGCCCGTGAATAATCCGGTCGATTCCATAAAAAAAGGGCTGCGGCGAATTGTCGCCGCAGCCCCGCTTGTTGCAAATCGTTTCCCAAATCAGGCTTTGAACACTCGCTGCAGCTCTTCCAGCGAGGTCTTCCCTTCGGCCACCAGACGCAGTCCGTCTTTGTGGAACGTCAGGCAACCTTCGGAGCGGGCAGTCGCCTTGATCTGATCTGCGGTCGCTCCTTCGGCGATCATCTTGCGAATCGCGTCAGAAACGATGATCACTTCCAGCATCGCCATTCGGCTGAAATAGCCGGTCCCGTTACATTTTTCGCACGGCGGATCCTCTTCGCCCGTCTTTTCGTCCACCAGTGGCTCACCTTTGCGGTAGAGAGTCTTGGTTTCCGGAGGAAGGCCGACCTTTTCCAACAGCTTGGGATTCGGCCGGAAGGCTTCGCGGCAACTGGTGCAAAGCAGCCGGATCAGCTTCTGGCTGTAGGCCGCGTCAATGACTTCGCTCGCCTTTTGCCGGTCTTCAGACCACTCGGCAACCTGGCAGATTCCGCTGGCAGCATCCTTCGCTGCCACTTCGCCCATAATGCAGATCCGATCGGCGAGATTGAGCAGTTGCTTCGTCGTATCGGCATCCCGAATCGGCTTGGCAACAACGACGTCAGCCTCTTCACGCATCATTCGCATGATCGTGGTTTCGATGTCGTCGCCTTCGTTGGGCTGGAAGACTTTGACGTTGATCAGTTCCCGTGTCCCGGGTTCCATCATGGTGTAGATGGAGTAGAGATAAACGTCGATACCACGCACGACGGCGAACAATGTCGTCGTCACGCCGGAACCCGCTGGACCGGCAACAATGATCAAGCCGTGCCGGCGTGATGTCAGTTCGCGGATCTGGGCTCGAGTTGCGTCGCTGAAGCCAAGTTCCTGAGGCGTATCGAGCTTGTGCTTCATATTTCGAATACGAATCGTCAGTCGTTCCGACCCGTCGGGTTGAGGAGCGACATCGGTCGTCAATTCGTATTTGGTTTCCTGAAACTCAGCCTTCACGCCGCCAATCTGATGTTTCCCTTTCAGCTTGGCATCGAGACCAGCCAGGACTTTCATCATTTGTGTGACAGCAGTGGCCTGCTGTTTCGACATGCGGCTACCGGCGTAAGGCATACCGTCGACCGAAAGTGCGACCTGCCCTTTTTCACCTTTCACATCGAGTCGAAGGACTTCAGCCCGTCGTTCGAGTGCTTCTGTCACCATCTCGCGAGTGGGAAGGAGTGCCGCCTGAACCAGGCGCGCGTTAGCCGCCAGATCTGCCGACTTTCCATTGGTTGCCCCCTGGAAATTGACGAGATCGACTTCCTCTTCTTCGTCTTCATCATCGTCGTCGCCGTCGTCCGCATCCCGTTTTTTTCCGAAGCCGAAGATCATCGTCAATTCTCCCGTCAATCACACCACGAGAATCGTCGCAACAGGGCGACAG
>Ga0194055_10001362_pt1 | contig 19882 bp, 18 predicted proteins | sample SepL449m_MetaG_FD_155482 | JGI IMG/M metagenome (GOLD analysis project Ga0194055, IMG submission 155482) | Anoxic zone freshwater microbial communities from boreal shield lake in IISD Experimental Lakes Area, Ontario, Canada - Sep2016-L442-9m | ecosystem: Environmental > Aquatic > Freshwater >...
CTCGGCGACGTTGTCGGCGCCGCCAAGGCACTCAACGGCCTCGGCTAAACGCTCAGTCAGCTAGCGCTTCGACAAGCTCGCGGTCGTGCTCGTAGCTGAGCAGCTCAAGCGCATCAGCCCTGCTTAGCCAACGCAGCTCGTCGACTTCGTCGTTAACTTCGAACTCGCCGCTCAAGACCTTCATCCGCCAGTAACGGACGTTCTTCGGGCGGCCGCGGTTATCGGTGTAGCTGACCGGCTCGAGCTCCTCAATTAGTTGGCAGCTCAGCCCCGTCTCCTCCTGCACTTCGCGCAGCGCGGCGCGCTCCGCGCTTTCGTTCTTGTCGAGCTTGCCCTTCGGAAGCGACCAATCGTCGTAGCGCGGGCGATGGACTACGGCGATCAGGCCGTCCTGCTCGACGACACCGCCGGCCGCCTCGATCGTCCGCGCAACGCCGCTCATTGCTCGCCCTGGCCTGCGATCTCAATCAGCTCATGCGGACGCATCAAGACGATCAGCTCGCGCCGCAGCGAGCCGATTCGAATGCCCGCAAGGCCGCCCTTCTTCATGTCGATGCGAGCGCCAGTTAGGTCGTAAACGATCTGGCTGAAATCAGGTTCATGGCCGACTATCAGCACGCGATCGCCATGCTCAGGGCCACAGAGGTCGAGCGCGGCAGCGCCGTCGAAGCCACCGGCCAGAGGCTCGAACTCAACAGCCTTAAAGAGCAGAGCGCCGCAGGCTTCGGCGGCGGTGTCGCGGGCTCGGACCTTTGGGCTGGTCAGAACGGCCGTTGGCTCAAAGCCGAGCGCCGCCAGCGCCTTGCCGGCCGCGCGCGCCTGCTCAACGCCGCGCTCGCTGAGCTTGCGGTCATGGTCATCGCGCGTACCGTGCGGTTCGGCGTCGCCGTGCCGCAGTAGCCACAGTTGCTGTGCCATTCCTGCGCAGGGTAAAGGACTCCGCCCAGCTGGGACGGGTAGCTTTATGCGCTCGATGTCACTTCACGAAATAGCCAGCGACGACATTGTCCGCAGCCACGCCGAAGGCGAGGCCAACGAGCGCCCGCCGCTGGTCGTGCTCGATCCGTTGCTGCAGTTCCTTGACTCCGCCGGGATCGGCGAAGGCGAGCTGGAGATCGCGCCGATCGGCGACGGCCACTCGAATGTCACCTACGCCGTCACGCGCGGCGATGCCCGCTTCATTCTGCGCCGCCCGCCACGCGGGCCGCTGCCGCCGAGCGCACACGACGTTCTGCGCGAAGCGCGCGTGATCGGCGCGCTCGGGCCGACCGCCGCGCGCGTGCCGAAGGTTCTCGCCGTCGGCGACGAGGAGGCGATCATCGGCGCACCCTTCTTCATCATGGAACACGTCGATGGTGAAGTGATCAGCACAGAGCTGCCAGCGATCTTTGACGACGCAGCGCAGCGCCAAAAGCTCGGCGAAGAGCTGATCGATTCGCTCGTCGAGCTGCACGGCGTCGACTGGGAGGCCGCCGGGCTAGAGGGCTTCGGCAAGCCGACCGGCTACCTCGAGCGCCAGCTACGCCGCTTCGGTGGACTGTGGGAACACAACCGCACGCGCGAGCTTGAAGACGTTGACACTGTCGGCAAGTGGCTGGCCGCAAACATGCCTGAGTCGGGCCCGGCGACGATCGTCCACGGCGACTACCGGATCGGCAACGTGATCTACGCGGCGAGCAGCCCGACCAAGCTGGAAGCGATCCTCGACTGGGAGATGGCGACGATCGGCGACCCACTCGCCGACCTTGGCTACTTCGCGACGCTCTACGTTGACCGCGACGACCCGCCGCTGGGGATGTTTGAGCTGAACTCGATGACGCGCGACGAAGGCTTCCCCCTGCGCGCCGACTTGATCGCCCGCTACGAAGAGCGATCGGGCCGCGAGATGACAGATATCCGCTGGTACCAGACGCTGGCGCTTTGGAAGACGGTCGTCTTCATGGAAGGCAACTACAAGCGCGCTGTAGCCGGCTCAACCGATGATCCGTTCCTGGCCCAGTTCGGCGATGGCGTAGTTGAGCTTGCGAGCCGCGCGCGGGCGCTCAGCGATGGCGCCTGAGCCAGCGCCGCGCGGCCTGCTGCTCGACTGGGGCGGCGTGCTGACGAGCGACGTATTCGCTGGTTTTCAGATCTTCTGCCAAGACGAAGGGCTCGACCCGCTACGCGTGCGCGATCTCTTCGCCGCCGATCCCGACGGCCGCCAGGCACTAGTTGAGCTGGAGACCGGCGTGATCACTGAGCCGGAGTTTGAAATACGGCTAGCTGCGCTGCTGGAGCTGGCGCCGGACCGCACCCCCGGCCTCGTTGACCGCGTCTTCGGTGCGATCGTCGCCGAGGATGAGATCTTCGAGGCGATTCGGATAGCGCGCGCCAACGGCATCCGCACCGGCCTGCTCTCAAACTCGTGGGGCGTGGAGCGCTACCCGCACGACCAGCTGCCGGAGCTCTTCGACGCAGTTGTGATCAGCGGCCAAGAGGGCGTGCGCAAACCGGACGAAGCGATCTACGAGATCGCAATTGAGCGGCTCGCGCTGCCAGCCTCGCAGATCGTTTTCGTCGACGACCTGCCCAGCAATCTGAAGCCGGCGCGGGCGCTGGGAATGATCACCGTCCACCACACCAGCGCGGCTCAAACGCTCGATGAGCTTGAGCAGCACTTCGAAATGCCGCTGCGCGCTAGCTGAACGACCCGGCGACGATCCGCTCGCGCAGCTCATCGCCGCGGCCGGCGGCAATCGCGCGGGCGGCGCGCGCATCAGTTAGGTCGACTCCCTTGCCGCGGGCAAACTCGACGAGCTCCTGGCGCTCATCGGTCTGCTTCGCGGTCTTGAGAAAGAGCCAAGCGAGCAGGCAGATCGTCAGCACCGATCCTTCCAGCATCATCAGCCCGCCTGCCATCGCCTGATCGGATGCTCCACCAACGTTCCAGTCGGCACGGCCCGGGTCATAGACGCGGTAGAAAACGTCGCCGAAGATCAAAACGTTGCCGAGCACTGCGCCGGTCAAGCGAACGGCGATGATGTAGGCGAACTGAGCCGCAGTGCCAAACCAAGCTGGCTTCGGCAGCGGGCCGAGCAGCGCCATCCAGATGTTGATGCCGAAGAAGACGAAGGTCGCGTGCTGGACGACGTGGATCAGCTCGTCGCGGACCGCTGCCTCGTGGAAGAGCGGCAGGTGCCAGAGGTAGAGATTGATTGCCCAGAGGACGAAGGCAACGGCCGGGTTGATGAAGATCCGCAGGTGATCGAAGCCCGGCAGCTGCAGAACCGGGGCCAGCAGCGGCGCCGTCACTCCCAGCACGATCAGCAAAGTCGCAATGTCGCCCAGCATCAAGTGCTCGACCATGTGGACCGAGAAAAGATCTTCGGCGATGCTGCCGATCGGCGAGGCGACAGCGATAACGATCAGCACGAGCCCGGAGAACATCGCAATCTGGCGCCAACCCGGCACGGCGCGGCGCGTTCCGCGCAGCGTTTGAACCCGGCGCGCGTAAAGCGCCGCGATCAGCACCACCGGAAAGAGCAGCAGGAAGAGCAGCACGGGGTAACTAGGTTACGCGGCGCGACTGAACAACAAGCTCGTCGAAGAGAGCGTCGCCGGCAGGTACGCCGGCGAGCAGCTCGGGATGCCACTGAACGCCAACGAACCAAGGCCCCTGACCCATCTCCGCGCCTTCGATTACGCCGTCGTCCCCCCAAGCCGTTGCCCTGAGCCCGTCGCCTAGCTGATCCAGCGCCTGATGATGAATCGTGTTGACCTCTACGCGCTCGCTGCCGAGGATCTCCGCGAGTTTGCTCCCGGCCTCAACGCGAACCTCGTGCCGGTCGCTTGCGTGTTGCTCACCCGCGTCATGACCTTCGACCATCTCGATCAGCGTGCCGCCGGTCATAACGTTGGCCAGCTGCAGCCCGCGGCAGACGCCGAGCACCGGCAGCCCGCGCAAACGCGCTGCCTCCCAAAGCGCAAACTCATGGCGATCGCGGCCAGGATCGATCCAGCGATCGTCGCCGCTGGCGCCTGGCAGGTCTAGATCCTGCCCGCCGGAGAAGATCAGTCCGTTGATCGGCGCGAGTTGCTCAGCCGCAATCTCAGCGCTTCCGACCGGCAGCACGATCGGTACGCCGCCGGCGCGCTCGACCGCATCTGTCATCCCTTTGACGGCCGTGTCAGCGCGATCGGTGCCGTAGCCAGTGACGACATCGCGGGGCACCGGCGTTATTCCGATCAGCGGCCGCGGATCTCTCGATTTGACACTCACTACCCGGGCAGTGTATTCATTGCATACGGCAGCCGGGAGGAGAGCGCTCGGGTCTTAGCCGACAGCAACCATGAGCTTCAGCCAACGCATCCACCACCCAGCAACTACCGGCATCGGCCTGAGGCTCTACGCAGTTTTACTATTCGCATTTCTCTACCTGCCGCTCGCCGTCATCGCCGTCTTCTCGGTTGTCGACAACGCAATCCCCTCGCTGCCGCTCGGCAGTTTGACGTGGAAGTGGTACGACGAGGCATTCAGCAACGCTGAAGTTTGGTCCTCGGTTCAAGCATCGCTGATGGTCGCCGCAGGCGCCGTGATCATCGCCGTCAGCCTCGGCGTCCCCGGCGCGCTGCTCGTTGACCGCTATTCATTCCCAGGCAAGACGGTGTTCCAGAAGTTTGTGCTGCTGCCACTGATTCTTCCCGGAGTGATCACCGGCGTCGCCTTTCTAACCTTCTTCCAGCTAATTAGCTTCCCGCTTTCGCTGGCGACCGTCACCTTGGCCCACGGAACCGCGCTCGTCTCGACCGTGCTTACGACGGTCTATGCCCGCCTACTGCGGATAGACCGATCGCCAGAACAGGCATCACTCGATCTAGGCGTCTCGCCGATCGGCACCTTCTTCCACGTCACGCTGCCGAGCATCCGCACTGCGATCATTGCCAGCGGGCTACTAGCATTCACGCTCTCGTTCGACGAGATCCCCGTGACGATCTTCACGATCGGCTCGCAGAACACGCTTCCGATGTACATCTGGTCGGCGCTCCGTACTGGGGCACACCTACCGGAGCTGAACGCCATTGCCACTGTCGTCGTCATGGCAGGTGCACTGGTGGTAGTCGCCTTCGCGCTTCTATCGCGAGAGGACAACCGATGAAAAACAAATCAATCAGGGGAGAGAAGATGACCGGTATCAACAACGAAACACCGCAGGAAGAGGCTGGTACAACACGTAGGAACGTGCTCAAGCACGGTGCAATTGGCGCCGCCGGCGTTATCGGCGGCTCGAGCCTGCTGGCTGCTTGTGGCAGCGACTCGGGGACCACTTCTACATCAAGCAGCGCGGGGCCACCAACGAACGTCTCGGGAACGATCAACGCACTCTGCTGGGAGGGCTACACCGATCCGGCTTGGACGAACTCGTTCACGAAGGAGACCGGCGTGAAGGTCAAGTCGACTTTCATCGGTTCGAACGACGAACTCGTCGCGAAGCTGCGTGGCGCGCCCAACCAGTACGACCTCGTTAGCCCTTCGTCGGACACAACGAACATCCTGATCGACGCCGGCCAAGTCCGGACGATCAACCTCAACCAGGTTCCAAACGCCAAGACAACGATTCCGTTCTTCCAGACAGCACCGGCGGTCAACGTCGACGGCAAGCTTTACGGCGTGCCGGTTGCTTGGGGATTCATTCCACTGATCTTCGATGCCGACAAGGTCAAGCCGGCGCCGACCTCTTGGGAGGACCTATGGGATCCAAAGTTCAAGAATCAGATCTCGGTCTGGCAGGACATCGCGCTGATCTACACCACTGCGATCCAGCTCGGCTACAAGAACATTTACACGCTCGATGACACGCAGCTCGAGGCGATCAAGACGAAGCTGATCGCGCAGAAGCCGAACATCCGCAAGTACTGGACGACGGCAGGCGAGCTCGCGAACCTCTTCGCGAACAATGAGGTCATCGCCGGTATGTCATTCGGTGGCGTAACGATCACGCAGCTGCAAGGCGAGGGCCGCAACGTCAAGGAGATCATCCCGACAGAGGGTGCGACCTCATGGTTCGACAACTGGATGATCCCGACGAAGGCGCCAAACCCGGATGCCGCGCTCGCATACATCAACTACTTCCATAAGGCCCAGAACCAGAAGAAGTTTGCTTCGATCACCGGCTACGGAATTACGAATCAGAACGCATTCAAGTTGGTGACGCCGGCGTACTCGAAGGTCTACGAGCTAAACAACCCGGACTTCATTACGTCGCTGGACTACTGGAAGGCTGTACCGCGCCGCCAGAAGTACCTCGACGTACTGAACGCCGTAATCGCCGCGTGATCACCGAACCCGCAAGTTCATCCGGGGCGCCCAGTGCGGGCGCCCCGGGCGAGCACGCCGCCGTCGAGCTAGGGAACGTCACCAAGCGCTATGGCGACGTCACAGCAATCGAAGACCTCAATCTACGCGTTGAAGACGGAGAGTTTTTAACGCTGCTTGGCCCCTCGGGCTGCGGCAAGACGACGACGCTCAGAGTGATCGGTGGATTTGAGGCTCCAAACCGCGGAGAGATCTGGATTGGTGGCGAAGACGTGTCGTCGCAGCCGGCCTACAAGCGCCCGGTTAACACCGTCTTCCAGCAGTACGCGCTCTTCCCCCACCTCAGCGTTAGCCGCAACGTCGGATATGGACTCAAGCACGCCGGCGTGGGCCGCGAGGAAACCGCGCGCCGCGTCGACGAGATGATGCACCTGATGCAGATTCCGGACGTCGGCGATCGCCGGCCACGCGAGCTCTCAGGCGGCCAGCAGCAGCGAGTAGCGCTAGCGCGTGCGCTCGTGATGAACCCGAAAGTTCTGCTTCTTGACGAACCGCTCGGTGCGCTTGATTACAAGCTCCGCAAGGAAATGCAGTTCGAGCTCAAGCGGATCCACCGCGAGGTCGGAGTGACATTCATCTACGTCACGCACGATCAAGAGGAAGCAATGACGATGAGTGACCGGATTGTCGTGATGAGCAACGGTCACATCGAGCAGGACGCAACCCCAGCCGAGATCTTTGACCGGCCGCTAACAGCCTTCGTCGCCGACTTCATCGGGGATACGAACATCGTTCACGGAGTCGTGACGAGGATCGAGAACGGCCACGTGACAGTGGATCTTGGCCCGCTTGGCGAGATCGGTGGGTCAACCGACGACGCGGTTGTTTCAGGCGACCGGGTGCGCGTAAGCATCCGGCCGACCGACGTGCGCGTCGAGCATGGTCCCAGTGGCGGCGCCGTCGTGCAGGACTCGGTTCTAGTCGGTGGCCACATCGCGATGAAGATCACCAGCGGCGAGGAGACCGTTATCGCCCACGTGGGACGTGGATCCTCATTCGAACCCGGAAGCGACGTTCGACTCCACGTCGACTCCGATCGAATCCGTGTCTTCGCGGCCGATCAGCCCGAGGCGGCAGCAGAGCAGCCCGCAGCGGACCAAGCATGAGCGATGCGGCAGCACAGGTCGGCCTGCCGCCGGTAACTCCGGAAGTCGAGCACGAGGAGGGCAAGGGCCGCGGCCGCGCTTTCCTCGGAATTCCAGTGATCGGCTGGATGTTCCTCTTCTTTGCAATCCCCTACACGCTGCTCTTCCTGCAAAGCCTCTGGAAGCCGACCGCCTTCGGCGTCGCCCACGACTGGAATCTCGACAACTACAAGCTCGTCTTCTTCGGCGACGAGCTCTCTGGCAACATCTACCTGCCAACGCTGCTGCGCTCGCTGAAGGTGGGCGCGTTGGTGACGACCTTCTCGACGCTGCTGGCATTCCCAATCGCTTACCTGCTGGCGTTCAAGATCCGCAACTCCCGCACCCGTCTGATGCTCTACGTGCTGGTGATCGTCCCGCTCTGGGCCAGCTACCTGCTGCGTGCCTACGCCTGGAAAGTAATTCTCGGCCAGAACGGGCTGCTCTCGTCGGTACTCGATCAGGTCGGCCTGCAGAACACCTTCCTCTCGAACCTCCTCTACTCGCAGACGGCGGTCGTGATCACGATGACGCACATCTTCACGCCGTTCATGATCCTGACGATCTACGCCGTACTCGAGCGCCTTCCCCCTAGCCTGATCGAAGCATCGAAGGACCTCGGAGTCGGTCGAGCAAAGACCTTCATGACACTCGTTTTGCCGCTCTCGCTGCCAGGAGTGATCGCCGGGGCAACCTTCACGATGGGCCTCTCAACGGGAGACTTTGTGGCGCCGCAGCTTGTAGGCGGGCCGCACGACGTGATGATCGCCAACCAGGTCTACAGCCAATTCGGCGCAACCAACAACTGGCCCCTGGGCGCAGCGATAGCTTTCGTTCTATTGGGATGCGTCGCCGTGCTAATCGCAGTCTCTACACAAGCTGAGCGAAGAGAGCAACTGTGACCACAGGCCCGACAACAGAGCCGCGCGACCTTGAGCTGAAAATTGATGACGCATCGGCCGATGGAATCGCCGGCAGCGTCTACCGCGAGCTTCACGCGGCAATCTGCGACTTCCGGCTCGAACCAAACCAGCGGCTCGTGCAGAACAACCTCGCCGATCAGCTTGGGATCTCGCGCACTCCAGTCCGCGACGCGCTGATGCGCTTGGCGCAGGAAGGTTTGGTGCACCCAGCGCCGCAGCGAGGCGGTTACCTCGTCAGCGAATTCACGGCGCGCGAGGTGCTCGACATCTACGACGTCCGCCTTGCGCTCGAGCCGCTCGCAGCGAGCCAAGCGGCAGGGCACCACACAGCGGTCGAAATCGCGATGCTCCGCGAGCTCAATTCAGCGATCGCCGCTCAGGACGAAGCATCCAGCGACGACACCTTTGAACTGAACCGAGAGTTCCACGGCTTGGTGATCAGCCGCAGCGACAACGTGATCATCCGTCGCATGCTTGACCAGCTCTGGTCGATGCCGAGTGCTCTACGGATGTACAACCTTCAGATGGTTGCCGAGCACGACCCAGAGTCGATGGTCAGCGAACACGAGCAAATCATCACTGCCTTGGAGTCGGGCGACGGCGCACGCGTGGCGAACGATGTTCGAAGCCACATCACGAAGGCTCGCGCCGAAGCAGTTGAGCACGTCGAACAAAGCGGCCTTTAATTTGATGCCGCAGCTGCAGAAAAGAAAACCCACAACTAGCAAGCCAGTGAATACACTGAATACAGGGAGCATGAGATGACCGGTCGCCAGCGCCAACCAGAGGTAATCGCCTACGACGCCGGTGGCACGATGACCGACGCTTTCATCGTCGATGGGGCTGGGAACTTCGTTGTTGGGAAGGCTCAAACAACGCCGGACAACGAGTCGCAGGGGCTGATGGACTCAACCGTCGACGCTCTCTCGCAGTGGGGCACCGACACGGCCACAGCATTCCCCTCGATCGTCTCTGGCGTCTTCTCTGGAACGGCAATGCTCAACCGCCTGCTTGAACGCAAAGGCTCTCGCGTCGGCTGCCTCGTGAGCGGCGGGCTAGAGGACTACCTGCGGCTCGAGCGGGGGCTCCAAACCTGGCTCGGGATGACCTACGCGGATCGCCTTCACGTAACGACCCACTACCACAACGAACCACTCGTTCCCCGCAAGCGGATGCACGGGATCCGTGGGCGAATTGACGTCCAAGGCCGCGAAGCTATCCCGCTTTACGAAGCCGACGTCCGCACGGCAGTTGCTGCGCTGATCGAAGAAGAGGTTGATGGGATCGTCATCTGCCTGCTTCAAAGCTTCGTCAACAACTCACACGAGCAGCGCACCGCTGAGATCGCCAGCGAGATGCTCGCTGAGGCCGGACTCCCGGACCTACCGCTGTTCGTCTCCAGCGAGCTCTACCCACTGCGCGGCGATTTTCCCCGGCTCAACTCAACGCTGATTGAGGCCTACGCTGCTGAGCCTTCGCGCCATCAGTTCCGGCTGCTTCAAGACGCCGTCGCTGACGCCGGCGCTGGCTTCGACCTGCGGATAATGGCCGCTCACGGCGGCACAATCGCGATCGATTCGCGCGAGCTTGCACGGACGCTCGTGTCGGGCCCAATCGGCGGTGTCGTTGGGGCCGGGCACCTTGCAGCCGCGCTCGGCATCAACCGCGTCGTCTGCTCCGACATCGGCGGCACCAGCTTCGACCTTGCACTGATCAACGAAGGGCAGCTCGCGATTCGCCAGACGCCTGACATCGCGCGTTATCTGCTGAACCTGCCGATGGTTGAGATCGAATCGATTGGGGCAGGGACCGGCTCGTCGGTGCGGATTGACCCTGCGTCATCGCGGCCTGAAATCGGCCCTGACTCGGCCGGCGCGAGCATCGGAACCGCGTGGCCAGAAGGCAACTTTGAGACCGTCACTGTTACCGACTTAAACCTCGTGCTGGGTCGCCTCAACCACGAGTACTTCCTCGGCGGCGCGGTGCAGCTAGACATCGAGCGGGCCCGCGCTGAGGTTAAGCGGCAAGTCGCCGACCCACTGGGCCTCGACCTAGAGAAGGCCGCCGGTGGCGTGGTTGACCTATTCGAAGAGCAGCTTCGCTACAACGCTCTAGCGCGCGTGCTCGCGAAGGGCTACTCGCCGCTTGACTACTCGCTCTTCTGTTACGGCGGTGGTGGCCCACTCCACGTCGCTGGCTACACCGAAGGCGCCGGATACGCCGACGTCCTCGTCCCGACCTGGGCGGCTGGCTTCTCGGCCTACGGCTGCGCCTGCGGCGACTTCTCCTACCGCTTTGACCAGACCGCAGGGATCGCAATCGCTAGCGACGACGCTGCCGGCACGGCAGCGAAGCTCGACGAGGTATGGGGCAAGCTGAAAGAACGCGCTTTGGGCGCATTCGCGAGCTCTGGGATCGGCGCCGAGAAGGTACAACTGAGGTACTTGGCAAATATGCAGTACAGCGGCCAGCTCAACGACATTGAGGTAACTGCGAACGCCGACAAGCCGACCGATACTCCAGCGCTGATCGCAGGCTTCGAGGACCTCTACGGACGGCTCTACGCGAGCGGCGCGGCCTCACCTGAGCTTGGCTACACGATCACTTCGCTGGCGCTGGTTGGATCGTCCGACGTCGCCAAGCCAGTCCTCCCCGACGAAGAGGAGACCGACCAGCCAGCGGTACCTAAGGGCGAGCGGCCGGTCTGGTGGACGCAGACCGAAGTTCACGTGCCAACGCCGGTCTACGAGCAAGACGACGTTCGGGCGGGCCAGATCATCACCGGGCCAGCGATTATCGAGGCGCCAGCGACCACCTTCGCTATTCCACCGGGCCGCGAGGCGCGGCTCGATCGTCACCGCATCTTCCACCTATCTGACACAACCAACTGAAAAGACAACAATGGCAACCACAGAACAGCATTCGCTAACTCCCCTCCAGCAGCTACTCGCTGAGCGCGAGCAACAATTCAGCGAGACCGGCTCCTACGCGGGGCTAACCGGTGAGCTGCCGTTTAAGCGCAGCGACCCGATCCTGTTCGAGAAGATCTTCTCGCGGCTACGCGGTGGCCTCGTCTCAGCGCGCGAAACCGCGCTCAACATCTCGGCCTCACCGATCGTCAAAGAGCTTGGCGAGTTGGCCTTCGCGTTTTATACGCCGGAAGGCGATTCGGTCGCACTTTCGACCGGAATCATCGTGCACGTGCACACGATGTCGGACGTGATCAAACACATCATTCGCGAGGGCTTTGAAGAGAACCCTGGGGTCAACCCGGGCGACGTCTTCTGCAACAACGACTCGATGATCGGTGACGTCCACAACGCCGACGTGCAGACGATCGTGCCGGTCTTCCGCGGTGAGACGCTGGTTGGCTGGGTCGCCGGCGTAACGCACGTGATTGAGATCGGAGCTAGCACGCCGGGGAGCCTGCCGCTCGGCCCGATCTCACGCTTCGAAGATGGGCTCGACATCCCATGCCGCAAGGTCGGAGAAAACGACGAACTGTTCCGCGACCACACGCAGGGAGCGGCCAAGGGAACGCGGATGCCGCGCTACTGGATGCTCGATGAGCGCACGCGGCTTGCGGGCTGCCTGATCGCGCGCGACCAGATCGAAAGGCTGATCGACGACATCGGCGAAGAACCATTCGGCGAGTTTTGCCGTGAGGTGATCGAAGACGGGCGCCGCACCTTCCGCACCCATCTGGCAACGATGACGGTGCCGGGCCGCTACCGCGCGCCAGCTTTTGCCGAGATGACGCTTGGCCACGAACAGCGGATGCCGACGCATGCCCGCGTTGACACGCTGATGCATGCCCCAGTTGAGATGCGCATCACCAGCGATGCCCGGCTCGAGCTCGACTTTGAGGGCGCCTCGAGCTGGGGGCATCACTCAGCGAACTGCACGCCTTCAGGGATGCAAGGAGCGCTCTGGGTGCTACTGACGCAGACAGTTCTTGCCAACGACAAGATCAACGACGGCGCGTACTACGCGATCAGCACCAACTTCCCGCCCGGCTCATGGTCGAACCACCAGAACCCTCAGGCCTCAACCGGCTCACCTTGGCGCTTCCTGATTCCGAGCTTCACCGGCCTACTGAAAGGACTCTCGACCGGCCTCTTCGCGCGCGGCTTCCTCGAGGAGGTCTTGGCGCCGTACGCGATGTCGGCCAACACCTTCCAAGGCGGCGGCATCGACCAGTACGGCAACCAAGCCTCGGTCACCAACTTCGCGATGTCCTGCGTTGGCGGCGGCGGCAAGCCGTTCGCCGATGGGCTCGACTACGCGGCCGCGATGTTCAACCCGCAAGGCGACATGGGCGACCTTGAAACTTGGGAGATCAACGAACCATTCGTCTTCCTCGGCGCAGCAGTCAAAGCCTCAACTGCCGGCCCCGGGCGCTTCCGTGGCGGCTCGGGATGGGAATCGCTGCGGCTCTGCTGGGGAACACCCTTCTTCGAGGTCCAGAACATGGGCAACGGCGCAGTGACGATGCAATCGGGCCTTTGGGGCGGCTACCCCGGAGCGACCGGCTATCGCCACAACATCCGCGGCACAGACTTCTTCGATCTAGTCGCTGAGCGCGCGCCGTACCCGGTCGTTGACGGCAACACCGAGGAGTCGGCGATGATGCTCGTTAGTGGCGACCGTGACTTCGACCAGCGGACGCTGACGATGCCGGAAGCGATGGCCGAGGGCGACCTTGCGCTCTCGCCGTTCCGTGGCGGCTCAGGGCTCGGCGACCCGATCGAGCGCGATCCGCAGTCAGTCGCCGATGACGTCGAAGGCGGCTACGTGATCCCACGGCTCGCTGACAGCGTCCATGGCGTAGTGCTCAGTGACGGCGGTGGCGTAGATCAAGCGGCGACCGAAGCGCGGCGCGCTGAGATTCGCTCCTCGCGCGAGAGCAAGTCGCAGCCAACGACCGACTGGATGGCAAGCGAACGCGAGCGAATCCTCGAGCACGGCGCCGACGCGAGCGGGCCGTTTGAGGTTCAGGTCCAGCGGATGTACGCCGAGTCGATGCGCCTCTCCGAGCAGTGGGCGACTGAGTTCCTCAGCTTCTGGGATCTACCTGAAGAGTTCGTTTTCCAGATCCCAACGCCGACCGTTGACGTCTCACGCAAGCTAATTGCTGGCCGCGATCCTCACGAGCTTCAGCGCCAGCCACGGACAGAGGTGCGCGAGGAGGTTCCGCGCCCTGCCCCTAGCGGCGACCCGGCGGTCACGACCGAGACGCTAGAAGCACTGATTGACGGCAAGCTGCCGGACCATCAGATTCGCCAAATCCAGGGTGGCCGCAAAGACATCGAACGGTTCGCGATCAACCTTGAGATCGTCCAGCGCCGCTGGCCGTTCCCGGAAGACCGCGTCTTGCTGCCGATCGGCCTTCACCTCTGCATCGTTGAACTTCCGGACGGGCGCCGTGTTACAAAGTCAGACTCAGGCTTCGTCTTTGGCGATTACCGAGAGAACTGGAAGCTCGCGGCGAGAGTTCGGGTGCGCGGCAGCTTCGAAGAGATGCATGAGATCTACCCAGAGAAAATGAGTCCGAACCCAGGCTGGAACGTGCTCCGTGAGTACTACGACCCAATCAACTTCAGCTTGCTTGACGTTGAGTCGGTGCCGCCCGGTTACCCCGTCGTTCACGACTTCCTACCAGACCTTGAAGGGTTCTACCGCGATTGGCTCGGGCAGCCGCTGGCGGACGAGGCAAGCGTTGGCTAGTGAGCGCCTGACACTCGATCAGCTGCGCAGCGCCATTGAGGAGGGGAGCATTGACACCGTGCGCGTCTGCATCGCAGACCACTACGGAATGCTGCGAGGCAGAAGGCTCGTCGGTGAGGTCTTTGCCGCCGACCCACAGGGCCTCCAGGCCTACTGCGATGGCGCACTGATTTGGGATGTCCACTGCGACATCTTTGAAACGACCGACTACTCCAACTTCCGTACCGGCTACCCAGACGTATTTGCTCGCCCCGACCTGCCTTCGCTTATTCGCTGCGGCTGGTCGCCCGGGAGCACTCTCGTGATGACTGAGGTTCTAACCCCGCACGGCGAGCGCTCGCCACTCGACCCGCGCGGGCTGCTTCGGATCTTCGCCGACAAGATCCAGCCCGGCCCGATCGCCGCCTCACTCGAGCTGCGCGCTGGCGAAGGAGCGCTCACGGCAGGGTGGAACGGTGACGAGGCGCCTGCCTTTGCGCAGCGCTGGCGCGAAGGTATTGAACTTTCGGGGATCGCGCTGGAGCGCGTGGCGTGGGATAGCGACCGCGCCGTGCTGCGCGCTGAGCTCGAGCCCGCCGCGCCGCTAGTGGCAGCCGACCAGCTAGTGGCCGTGCGATCTGCCGCGCGCGAGATTGGACTAGTTGACGGCCTCACAGTCACCGCTATGCCGCTAGTAGACGAGAGCCAGAGGCCGGCGCGGATGCTGCTCGAGGCAGCACAGCCACTGAGCGCTGAAGCGACGGCACGCCTCAATGACATGGCGTTGCTTTGCCGTCCGCTGCCGCTTGATTGGGTCGGCGCCGAGCCGCTAACGAGCGGCGCTGAGCTAGCTGCATCGCCGCAGGCCAGCCCCTACCTCGCGATCGCTGCCCTCGTGTCGGCGATCGGCGCGCCGCCCGCAGCGACCGCTGAGCAAGCGCCTTCGGGCTACAGCGAAGCCGCCGACCAGTTCGACGCTGCCACTTGGACGCGCGAGTGGTTCGGTGAGATGTTCGTCCACGACACGCTCGAGCTCGCCCGCCGCGAAGCAACGATGCGCAGAGACGCGGCATCTGACTTAGGCAAGCTTTCGGATTGGGACATCGAACGCTACGGAGAGGTCGGCTGATGGGAGGCTGGACGCAGCTCGGCTGGGTTGACCGCGAAGGGCGGCTCCACACGCTGCCAGCGCCAGGCGACGAGCGGCTAGCGGCGGTGACCGCAGCGGAAGCCGGCTGGCCGTCGGTCAACGAAGAGCTGGCGCTCAGGCCCGACGCCGACGCCGTCTACCTGCTCCCTGGTGACTCTGGCGGAAAACTCGCGCTCTGCGATCTGCTCGCTGAGGACGGATCGGAGAGTCCCTGGTGCACGCGCTCAGTCCTGCGGCGCGCAATCGCGAAGGCCGCCGCGATCGGTTTCCACGTGATCGCCGCCGCCGAGCTGGAGTTCTTCCTCAGCGACCCGACAACCGGCCGTCCAGTCTTTGACACGATCGAGCAGTATGGAATCGTCGCCGGCGAGCGTTACGAGCCGGTGCTGCGGCCAATCCGTGCGCTGCGCAGCAACGGCGTGCCAGTGACGGCGAGCAACTGCGAATACGGTGGCGGTCAGTTCGAGGTAAACCTGCACCACGGTGACGCGCTCGCTGCCGCCGACCAGATCATCCTGCTGCGGTCTTGGTCGCGCGAGATCGCCGAGGCCGCGGGGTATGGGATTAGCTTCGACGCCAAACCGTGGCCAGAGAACTCAGGCAGCGGCATGCACTTCCACCAGAGCCTCTGGACAGGCGAAAACAACCGTTTCTGGTCGGCCGACACAGACGAGATGAGCCCCGATGGGCAGGCATATCTCGCCGGCCTGCTCGAGGCGATGCCAGAGATGACGGCGCTAGGGTCACCGACCGCGCGCGCCTATCTTCGCCGCGACGACCATTCGTTCTGCCCCACCGCAGTCTGCTGGGGCGGCGACAACCGCACCGTCGCGCTGCGCGTGATCACCGAGAGCGAAGCCGTTGCAAGGATCGAGCAGCGCGACGCGGCTTCGGATGCCAACCCATATTTGCCTCTCGCAGCGCAGATCATCGCCGGCCTTAGCGGGCTTGAGCGCGGTGCGACGCCGCCACCGATGACAACCGGCGATGCTTATTCCCAGCGCGGGCTGCAACCGCTGCCAGCCTCGCTCGAGCAAGCTCTTGCGCTATTCGAGCAAAGCGCGCTCGCGACCGAGCTGCTTGGCGAGGAAGCTCACGCAGCGATGCTCGCGATCTTGAAAGACGAAGCTAAATCCCCAAACGAATCAGCAAGGACTGTGTTCTGATGACAGGCAGCTCAATCGATACCCCGCTCGACGGCCTCAAAGTCGTTGACTTCACGCGGCTCTTTGCCGGGCCACTGTGCACGATGGTGCTCGCCGACCTTGGCGCCGAGGTGATCAAGGTCGAGTCTCCGGGCGGCGACGATGCTCGCCACTTTGGCCCGCCCTTCCTCGGCGGCGAAGGAATGAACTTCATGGCGCTGAACCGCGGCAAGCGCAGTGTCGTGCTCGACCTGAAAACCGAAGCTGGCCGCAGTGCAGCCGCGAAGCTTGTCGAGACAGCCGACATCGTGGTCGAGAACTTCCGCCCCGGAGTCGCCGAGCGAATCGGCATCGGCGAAGCTGACCTGCGCGGCTCAAACGAACGGCTGATCTACTGTTCGATCTCAGGCTTCGGGCCTGCCGAAGAGCTGGGCCGCAAGCCTGCGCTGGATCTAATCCTTCAGGCCCTAACCGGCGTCCTCTCACGGCAAGGAACGCAGGACGGTGAGCCACGCCTTGCCTGCATCACGGTTGCTGACACCTACGCCGCCGCACAAGGCGTCCAAGGGATCCTCGCCGCGCTCTACGTGCGCGAGCGGACCGGCAAGGGCCAACGGATCGATGTTTCACTACTTGAGGCGATCCTTACCGCGCAGGCCTACCGCGTAATCTGCGATCCCGAGACAATGGAGCTGCCGGCCTTCGACGACACGATCCCCTACCAGGCATTTGAGGCTTCGGATGGAAAGTGGCTAGCAATCGCGGTTGTATCGGACGCCAACTGGGCGGGCCTCTGCGAGGTGCTTGAGATCGAGGAACTGATCGAAGACGCTCGCTTCAGCGGCAACCCTTCGCGGGTTGAGAACCGCGACGTCTTGATCCCGCTGCTCTCAGCGCGAATCGCCTCTCGCAGCCGCGATGAGTGGCTCGAGCCGCTAGAGGCACGCGGCGTGCCATGCGCAGCCGTGCAAGACCTGACCGATCTGATGGCCGACCCATCGATGCTGGCGGCTGGCGTTCTTGCCGAGGTCGAGCACCCAACTGCAGGAACGATTCGCACGCTCGGGCCAGCGATCCACTTCTCGCAGACGCCATCGCGGACAAGCCCTGCTGCTCCCCGCCTCGGTGAGCACACCAAGGAAGTGCTTAGCGGCGCTGGCGTTGATCAGGCGACGATCAGCGAATGCCTCGGCAGCGCCGGTTAACTGCCAGCCCTAGTTGGCGCTGACGCTGGTCACTGAGGGAAGGTGACTGAGGTAGTCGGCTGGGCCCTCAGCGACAGTCCCGCTTGGCAGCCGGGCGACAATGATCTGCGGCTCGATCCCATCGGCGGCGGCAACGACTTGGCCCTCGTTATCAACCAGCCTCGTGCCGGCGACAAAGTCCAACCCATTCTCTGAACCGCAGCGGTTCACGTAGATGTGGCAGAGGCGGTTGTCCAGAGCCCTTGCGCGCGAGGCCAGCTCGTGGTCGTCGTAGTAGGGGGCCATGTTTGCCGATGCAGTTACGAGCAGCTCTGCGCCAGCCACGGCCAGTGCCCTAGCGATCTCCGGGAACTCAACTTCGTAGCAGAGCATCAGCCCAACTTTGTGGCCAGCGAGCTCAACGACGGTCAAACTCTCGCCCCCCACAAAGGCCTCCTGCTCGACGCCCCAGAGCGTCGTCTTGCGATGCACAGCAACGATCTCGCCGTCGCTATTAATCGCCAGCAGCGAGTTAGCAATCCCGTCGCCGCAGCTCTCGGCGGCACCGACGATTACAGCCGTATTCGATCCCTTCGCCGCAGCTCGAACCACTGCGACTTCGGGGCCTTCAAGCTCAACAGCGGTCTCGTCGACGCGCTCGAGGTCGTAGCCCCCGAGGAACATCTCGGGGAAGACAGCCAGGTCGACGTCGCTATTGGCGCCCAGCGTCGCGGCGATCTCGACTGCGTTGGCGGGCAAATCCCCAGGCTGTGGCGTCAGCTGGGCGAGCAGGACCTCTGTCACGTCGTTACTTTCCGGCTCCAGCATGGAAGGCCATTGCTTCGATCGCGATCCGCCCGGCGATCAGCGACGTCGCCGGCGTAGCGTCAAGGCTTGGCGCCGCCTCGACAACATCGACGCCGAGCAGGCCGTTCGCGCTTACGCCACGGACGATCTCGATCGCTTCGCGGCTGGTTAGGCCACCGGGAGTTGGGCAGCAGGTACCTGGTGCGTGGGCAGCATCGAGGCTGTCGACGTCGAACGAGAGGTAGTGGCCGTCGCTCGATGCGCCAGCAACCTCGAGCGCCTTGTTGATGGCCCACGCGGTCCCGTGCTCCCAAATGTCCTCAAGCCAAATCACCGTGATGCCCTGCTCGCGGCAGTACTCAATCTCTGTCCGCGGATTCATCCAGCCGGAGATTCCGACGAGAGCGATCTTCTTCGGGTCGAAGCCGGCATCAACGGCGCGCGTAATCGGGCAGCAATGGTTGAGCAGTTCGCCGCCGACGTCGGGGGCCGTGTCTAGATGGGTGTCAACGAGGATCAACCCGGGGTCGTCGTTGACTTCGCGCACGGCACGGACGGCCGGGATCGAGATCGAGTGGTCGCCGCCCAGCGTCACCGGCAGCGCACCGGCGGCCAGAATCTGGCCGATGTCGGCTTGCGCGTTCTCGAATGTGCGCTCGGCGTTGGCGAGGATTACGTCGCAGTCGCCGCAGTCGACTGGTGCCAGCGCGTCGATCAGGTCGAAGTCAAACATTGCGTTGTAGGAGAGGAACTGGCAGGAGACCTCGCGGATGCCGCGTGGGCCGTAGTTGGCGCCGGTTCGGCTGATGTTTGTGGCATCGAACGGGATACCGTAGATAGCGGCCTTTGCCCCGGCCGCTTTCAAGGCTGCGGAATCGGCCGGCACGTGCGGCAAGCGCATAAATGATCCGACCAAACCTGCGTGCAACAGGCTTGTCCACATCGTCCGGTCAACCGCGTCATTACTTGTCATTACTGCCTCCGTTATTCGGGTTGAAGATCAACAAACGGGTACTTAGCCGTCGTAGCGATGCTTGGCGCCCCGCTTAGTCGCGGTTGCCGCGGCCGTACAGGAAGGTGAAGAGCTTGCCGAGGCGATTGGTCATCTTCTCGGTGTACGGGAACATGTGGACGTCGCGCTTGGGGTGCAGGCGCGAGACGAGGATCGACTGCTGCTGGCAGAACTTGCGGATGCCGCCGGCGCCGTGGCGCGAGCCGATTCCGGAAGTCTTAGCGCCGCCCATTGGCAGCTCCAGCGCAACGTAGTTGAGCATCGCGTCGTTGACGCAGACAGCGCCTGCTTGAACGCGCTTGGCGATCTCCTCGCCGCGAGCCACGTCGCGCGTGAAGACGGAAGCACCGAGCCCAAACTCGCTGTCGTTGGCGAGGCGGATTGCCTCCTCGGCATCCTCAACCTTCATGATCGGCAGAGTCGGCCCGAAGGTCTCCTCGTTCATCGCCGTCATCGAATGGTCAACGTCAACCAGCACG
>Ga0194055_10001364_pt1 | contig 19865 bp, 15 predicted proteins | sample SepL449m_MetaG_FD_155482 | JGI IMG/M metagenome (GOLD analysis project Ga0194055, IMG submission 155482) | Anoxic zone freshwater microbial communities from boreal shield lake in IISD Experimental Lakes Area, Ontario, Canada - Sep2016-L442-9m | ecosystem: Environmental > Aquatic > Freshwater >...
TCGATCCATGCTACCAATATTGCAGCAAACAACGAACGACCCGGTTATCGCATCTCGTTGAAGAATGCTCCCGATGAAGACTTCGATGCCGTGATTGTGGCAACGACAGCCCATCAGGCGTCAACGTTGTTGTCAGGGCTCAATCCGCAATTGTCGTCTGAGTTGCAGGGAATTGAGTATGCGTCGAGTGCGATTGTCGTTTCTGCCCACAAGTTATCGAATGTCCGACATCCGCTGAATTCGTTTGGCTTGGTGGTCCCTCACTGCGAACGTCGACGCATCCTGGCGACTTCCTTTTCCAGCCGCAAATTTCCAGTTCGAGCCCCCGCTGATGCAGTCCTGATGCGAACATTCGTTGGTGGAGCCATGCAACCGGAACTGTACGATCTGGATGACGATCAACTGAAGCAACTGGTATCCGAAGAGTTGCGAGACATCTTTGGAGTCCAGGGGGCACCTGAATTCGCACTGGTCGTACGGTATCCCCGTGCGATGCCTCAATATCACATCGGACATCTCGATCGAGTCGCCCGAATTGATGCTCAGGCATTTTTGCACCCAGGGCTGGCATTCGCCGGCAATGCTCTGCGCGGTGTTGGAGTTCCAGACGCGATCTCCAGCGGGGAGTCCGCTGCTGAGTCCGTCTTGAAATGACCGGTCCGTCGTGGCGACTTCTATTTCGGAATGGCGTGAACCGTGTACCAGGCTTCGCGGTGAAGCAGCTTTTCGCCCGTCTCGGAACTCAATTGACCGAGATCCATTTCATAGACCATGCCGTTCGGATGGACTTCAACTGGTAATGTCAGTGTGATTGTTTTGCGATCCGAGGAAAGCTCAGCCTGCTCGACAGGAATGACTTTCTCATCCGTTGGATTCGCACCGTAATTGCTGGTGTATGGAAAATAGTAACGTTTGAAGCGAATTTTTTCGGGCTGAAGTTTTGTCTCGGGTGGCAACGGTTTCGTGAGTTGCACCACGAATCCGGCACCACCTTTGCGTAGGCGCATCGATTCAATAGCCAGCGGCGTCTTTCCGTCAAAGGCGAGGCGGGTAAGCCCTGAAGTTAAAGAAGCCATGTAGAGCTGATGGTCGGGACCGAACTTCATTCGTTCGCAGCCCAGCGGCTGGCCATCAACAAACCGGAAGCAGGCTCCCTGATACTCACCGTTCACCTTTTCCAGGGCGACTCGCAGGATTCCCGGATTGGCACCGTAACCGACATCCCCTATGAACATCTGGTCAACGAATGGACCAAACTTTCCCTGGGTTGTGTCACAGACTGGCCCTGAACTGCTGCGACTCAGGTTGTACGGAAGCCAGACAGTACTCTTGCCGTCGGGATAGGTCTCTTTCGGCAGAGCATCTGCTTTTGTTTCCGGGTGCCCGTAAAATCGACCGGGGACGACATGAGCCAGTTTACAGGCCTGAATCCAGTCCCCCTGATTATCGGTATAGAAAATATCACCATTGGGGCCGCGACCAATCCCGTTGGGGGTACGACAACCTCTGGCGATCTCTTCCAGTTTCTCGGTGTCGTGGGCGACTCGCATCACCGAACCGCGCCAGCGGCCGAGGCTGACCAGCCCTGGATGAGTCCAGAAGTTGCCCGTGTTCAGCGTGAACCACAGATTCTTCTGAGGATCGGTCGCGAGGCCGAAACAGTATTCGTGCCAGCCGGTCGACAGCCCCCAGCCAGTCGCCACGGTTCGGAACTGATCGACCGCTCCATCACCATCGCGATCGATCAATTCGGTGATTTCGGGCTTTTGAGCAACGTACAGCCGGCCATCGACAATGGCGAGGCCAATCGGGTGGTAGAGTCCAGTCGCATAACGTTGCCACTGAACGTGGTTTGGTCGCCCGACAGGTGGAATCCGCGTGCGCCAGATCTGTCCTTCCGTCATGGCGATGGCATACATTGTCCCATCATCATCAAACGCGATATCGGATGGTCGGCAACTGGGGAAGGGAGTCGGAATCGATTCCAGTACATACCCCGGTCCTGCATCCGGCCGGATCGCGCCGATCGCGTTTTCAAATGCGACTCGACCGCTTTCGTCTCCGACCTTAGTCCATGACTGACCGTCGCTCGAGACTTCGATTCGATACGCATTCGGCAGTCGATCACGGCATTGTCCCGTTCGGTCGCGAGCCCAGATAATCTTGCGAAATTCCTGCGGTTCGGTGAATTCGATCTGAGCCCAACCTCCCCCCCGTTCCGCACTGATCCAGCTATGGTTGTTGCCAAGCTTTCCATCGTTCAAGTGAGGGATCTGATGAATTGGGTATCCCGAGATCACTGTCGAGGCACTCGCCTTCCCTTTCAATGCCAGGTTCACATTCGGATCCGCTCCGTACACTTCCAGTTCATCGAGGCCCGGTTCGGAGTCATCGGTGGTATGAGTGACAACGAACCGCAGGAATTTTCCTTTAGCAGGTGAGAATTCGTCGATGTTCTCCTTGGGATTCACCCCGGGTCGCAGGATGGCAACGGGTGCCACAGGCTTGTCGGTGGCCAATGGTGGCAGTGATGCTGGTCCGCGCGGTTGATCGAACGTCGTGTCGAGTACTGGCGGGTTGGAGACGAGAGTTGCTAATTCCTCTGCCTTCGGTTCGGAACGTCGCCCCTGATATTTCCAGTTGTCCACTCGGACGGTCGTTACTTTTTCGGAATTACTTGACGCCTGAACGACCAGTTTACGTTGAGCCTCTTCTACCGTGTTTGGCCAAGTGGCGATTGAGCCCGCATTCGCCCGGACGACCCTCAAAACATCGTCTGACTTGTAACTGATTAGCGGGGCAACTCGCACATCAGTCTCGCTCGTCGTCAAACCTCGGGCGTCGAAGTATCGAACTGCCTCTCTTCCGTTGAGTGGTAATGCCACCTGGGCCGCGGGAGGAAGTCCGCTGAATTGGAACTCACGCACAACACCATGCCATTCCGGACGTGATTCCGCACGGACATTCTCTGTCACACCGATGAGTAACGAACCGACTCGCAGGCGATATCGCAACCGAATTGAACCTCGGCCAATCTGGTACCCTTCGAACCGCGTCCCGGTATTCGTATCACTGGTGATAGCGGGTTCAAATGTTTCCCATGCGGCGCCGCTCGATAACTGAAATTGGATTGGACTGGATGCAACCGCCGTCGTGTCGGCGGGACCTCCATCACGGTGCCAGTAGAGACCAAAATAGTTCTGGGGCGCCTTCTTCACAAACCCACCTTGCCAGGACGCGACCGTCGCGAGTTGGTTCGCATCGAAGACGATGGTGCCACCGACGAAACCTAAGGCGGCGCCATGAGGGTATTTTGCATTCCCATCCACCGTAATCTCACCCCGCTGCACGACCGGTTGCCAGGGGAGAGGATCATCGGGAATCTTCAGGGCGAGCGGATCTGGGGGGGGCTGCAACTGCCGCGCACGTTCCTTGCCACCTTCCTTGATATCGATCAGGTATCGGACCAGATCCAGGAATTGCTGCCGATCGCGTAACAGATTCATCTGCCCAGACGGCATCAGCGATTTTTTCGTGACGAGACGCTCTTCGATCTCTTTCAGTTTGATCGAAATCAAGCGATCCGGCTGCGTGGCATCTCGCAAGACCAGAAGGTCACCGGTTTCCTCAACAGGAAGACCCGTGACGACCTTTCCATCCAAGGTCACAATGGTCACCGTTGCATACGCGGGAGCAATGGTTCTGGAGGGATCAAGCAGGGCCTCGACGAGAGCCGCGTCAGTCGTCTGAGCGGCGATTTTCGTAAGATCAGGGCCAATGGTATCCGGCCGATCTCCCACACTGTGACAGGTGGAGCAGGCCATCGCTCGAGCATAAAAAATCGTCGCACCACGCGCGGAATCACCCGTTCGCCGCGCATCCGCAGCCAGAGCCTGATGAGTCTCAGCAGCCAACCGCTCTTCCAACGACTGTGCGACGGCAACGGCCTCTACTATAACAAAAACAAAAACAGCACAACCGATCTGAAACAGTCGCCAGCGCAATGGTGTCGGTCGGCCTCCCGTACCGTCGTGTTTTCCCTTCGCAGGAATTTCTGCCATGTTTTCAGCTCACATGAGAATCGAGTGCGGTTCAATAAGAATGCAATGTCATCAGTTTGAGGTACGTTCCGTGACTCAAACCGAATCGACGAACGATCGTATCGACGTTCCATATCGACGACCACCAAGGTCGCCACCGACTTGTACGGAATTTCACGGTCACGCGACGTCATTGCGTTTTGACTCGTCACGAATCAAGGTTCTCAATCCAATACTCAAGTTTTCCGTCCTTCATTTGTGCGATCAAAGGAGGTACGACGCAGAGAACCACATGTTTGCCGGAACGATCTTCGACCAGATATCGATTGCAACAATCGTCGTCACCGACGTGAAATCGTCTGGCTAATTCTTGCCTGGTTTCGAAATGCCGAGCCAATCTCGCGCGACCCATCCAAATAACATGGCGACCATGACACCGGCAATTGCCACATCGAATTCGCCTGTGGATAAACAGACAACCGAACTGATACAGAAGGTGACGCAAAGGCCAGCCAGGATCCATCCGAGAAATCGATGAAAAGCGGATGGAGATTCAGAAGCCACAAAGTCCGTAGACTGCAGAACCTTGACGGCTGCTGACTGGAAGCAGTTGGAGTTAAGGCCGGAAAATCTGCCCGCGCTTTCCTGGGCGGCAATCGATCGACGTTGTGCAAAGTAGTTTAGTATTGCCAGCGGCGGAATGAAGAGGGCGCCGGGCGTGACAAGTCCCCAGGTGAGGTTGAATCGAAGCAGTCGTCCGAGCAACTTGCGAGCGTCTGCTGGTGCCAGGAACACGTAATGGTGTGTTTGTGTGAACCATGCAATGAACCCGTGATACGTGTGATACGTTAAAACGACGTCTCCGGGTTGCGGAACGGGATGAATTATCAAATCTGCGTATCTGCGTTCGAGCGCACGACTGGCAAAATGCTCGACGCCGCGAAAAAGCAGCAACGCACTGAATGTGAGGGCAATCACGATCACCGCAATGGCGATGATCGCAAGCGCAGGGGGTTGGTCAGCGAGAATCATCACAAAGCTCTTAGCATATTAACTGCCACGTCACGATTTTGCGAACAAGCTCGCAAATGTCTTGAACTGGCTTGATCTGCATTACGAGGCGATCGCGTCACTCGCTCCGTCAACATCGCAGGCTATTTCGTCGGCTCAACTTTTGTTGGCAGCAGTTCGTTCGCCTTGACCTCGATCTGGGATCGGGTCATTCCATGAATCCCCTTCCATGCGGTATCAATTGAAGTACTTGGCGTCCCCGCGTTCACCTGAAGCAGTTGCGAAACGGCCAGGGCCCGGGCGACAAAGACTTGCTTCTGATCTTCTGTCATCCCGGACGTAATTGCGCCGATTGATTTTGCCGCCGTCGCTGAACTGGTCGCGTCAAATTTGACGTCGGACGCGGCACCGCAACCCATCATACCGACAACCACAAGTAAACCGGTGAACACGCAGGCAAGGACCTTACTCATCAGGAGGCTCCGGAAAGAAACGACGTGGTTCAGGATTCTACGGCTAAGTCGTCGAACAGATTAAGACAGTTCTACGCGAAACCTCGGCCATTGACACGCGTCCCTCTGTTGTGCGCCAAACGTGACCGCAGCATCAGGATGTCTCGCAGGCAAAAAAGCTTTCACAGCGAGTCTCAGTAAGACGCCCACTTCTTGGGGATTGGCGTGATGGCTTTTGAACGATAACCGTCAACATCGCTGAGAAGCGGATGAATACCGCAAGCAACCAGAATCTCAGGGGTTATCGCCGTAAATTGCCTATCGGAACCTGCGGGCCCGAACAAATTGGCGCGATCAGCCGAAACTTTCAGCAGGGACTGGTGTTTCAGACCGGCGTTCACATTTCTAAATATTGGCCCTTTCAGACGCAACTCGTTCAATGTCGCCGCCTGGCTTTTTTGAAACGCGTTGAGAGCGATCATGGTACTGGATGTGGTGGACGTTGGCTGAACGTAGTTATCACAGTTGAGAAAGTTCGCGGGAAACAGTGATGCAAAATGTCATGAGATTCATTCGAGGCTTGGCCTTCGGCGTACTGGCATGTGCTGGGATCGTATCCGCGGCAGATCAGCCCTATAACCCACTGGATGTCTCTACGTCAGTTCGGGCCGAGCCAGTAGACGTTGATGTCAAAGACTCCAAACGCAGCCGAACAATCCCGATTCGAGTCTACCTGCCAGCAGAAAAGGCCGCGGCTCCCGTTGTCCTGTTCAGTCATGGCCTGGGGGGATCGCGAGAAGGGAATCCCTACCTCGGAAAGCACTGGTCCGCTCGTGGGTATGCGGTGGTCTTCCTGCAACATTCGGGAAGTGACGATTCTGTCTGGAAAGAGACTCCGATTGGTCAACGTCTGGCTGCGATGAAACAGGCTGCGAACCTGCAGAACACGCTTTTGCGATTCAAGGATGTTTCGGCAGTGATTGATCAGTTGGAGCAGTGGAATCAATCGAGTGACTCTCCGTTGATGGGACGCATGAACTTGAAGCATCTTGGCATGTCGGGGCATTCGTTTGGTGCAGTCACAACCCAGGGAGTCAGCGGTCAGCGGACTCCCCGAGGCGATGCCTTGTTTACGGACAAGCGGATTAATGCCGCATTGGCGATGAGCCCCAACAGCCCGCGGAACGGAGGCGATCCCAAGCAATTGTTTGGTGGAGTGTCAATTCCCTGGTTGCTGATGACGGGGACAAACGACACGGCAATCGTCGGCGACGCTGATGTAGCGTCACGTCTGGCCGTTTTTCCGGCATTGCCCCCTGGCGGAAAGTACGAACTCGTACTGGACGGGGCCGAGCATGAAGCGTTTGGTGATCGAGACCTGCCGGGGACAAAATCCAAGCGAAATCCCAATCACCACCGTGTCATACTTGCCATCAGTACAGCCTTCTGGGATGCGTATCTACGTGAAGATCCCGCCGCCCGCAAATGGCTCGATGAAAAAGGTCCCTCGACCGTTTTGGAAACAAAGGATCGCTGGCAGTTGAAATGATCTCTTCAGAAATTCACCTGACGCGTTTCTCAGGAAGACAAACTGACTTGACTCCGCCGAATCTCAGGTGACAATCACTGACGCGTCGCACTTTTGTCAGAAATGGATGAATCAATCGGGGATAGATTCCATGGCGGTACGGAGATCGGTCATTGCATTACTGGTGGGCATTGCGGCGACAGGATCGGTCTTCGCCGACGAGGTCGAGAAAATCGAACCGATCGTCAAGAAGCCCGTCAAAAAGTCGGCAAAGGGAGAAAAGCCACCCGCCATCTCCGACGAATCTCCGGAATACGGAAGCAGTCCAACAGCCGTTAAGGGAGCAGTTATCGCTCCTAGCAAGCCTATGCCTCTGCTGCCCAGTTCCGCCCCAGCACAAATCGCGACTCCTTCGACATCATCGACCTCGCTCTCAAATACGTTGTCACGTGAACGGCGCCAGCGACGTCAGAAATGGGAAAGGGCATTGCAGGAACCGGCCAAGCTCACTGTCGACGACCAGAAGTCGATCACACTGGGAGCATTGCTGAACCAGATTCGCAGCAAGCACGGATTGACTGTGCAGATTGACATGCAACATGTCTTGCCGCTGACCGCTGCCTTCGAAATGGGAGGCCAGTCCGCCGCAAAAGGTCAGGCTGCCAAGTATGCGATGCAGATTCCAATCATCGCTCGACCTGGCTCGTCGCCACTTCCATCGAATCGTCTCCGCGTTCACTCGGCAAAGCCGACAACGTATCAACTGCCTGTTGAGCTTCTCGCTACAGATGACAACAATCCCCCGGCGCAAGCTGAACTCGTCATTAAAGGTTTTGAAGAAAACTCGACTCCCAAGTTATACGAAGATGCCGCTGGCGAGACTGAACCCAGCAAGGCAGACCCCAAGAGCGGCCCCGTAAAGAAAAAGGGGAAATCGAAGAACAACGAGAACAAAAAGGGAGACGCAGGAAAAGGTAAAGGTGCTGTCGAGGAGCCAGAATCAGGTGCTCAATGTACGGCCGCCGCGATGAAGAGTTTCCTGGAGACCCCGATTGATGCGGCTCTGGTGACTCGCTCCGACATCACCGTTGAAGATGTACTGCAGAGTGCCATGAATCAGGCGTTTCCGATCCAGTCCATGTTGAATTTATCCATCGCTGAAGAGTTGCCACTGCCAATGTCATTCACTCAGGCCATGGATTGGGATTTGCTCATCCAGGATCACGGCGTCCTGGTCACCACGCGGTTGAATGCCAATCTCCAAAAAGAAACGCGAGTCTATTCGGTACGAGCACTTGAGCAGACGGCGAAACTGAAGTCCGAGGACGTGGCCCGGATTGTGACGCGGACCGTGCGCCCCTGGAGTTGGAAAAAACATTTCCCTGAAGCGAACGTTGAAATGCATGCAGAATCGCCCTCAAAGCGCAAGACCTCTCCTGCCAGGAAACTCACACTGCCCAAAGTAGACCTTAGTCTGCTCAGCCTGTTGCTGTCATCGAATTCGATCGAAGAACCGCAGATTCGCCTGGCCAGCGATGAAGAGACCAAATCGGGAGACAAGTCAGAGACGACTGAATTGACGGAAGAAGACCTGGCGATGCTTGCTCAGGCATGGGAAAGTCTGTTTCAGGGAAGCATTTCGGTCATCCAGGTGATCTACCATGCTGATCCCCCCTCAGGCATCGTGGAAGTTCTGCCTGGGCTGTTGATTATCTCACAGTCACAAGGAGCTCACCGCGAGATTGCGGACTTGTTGGAGCAGTTACAGCATCCTGAAAACTGATCGGTAAGCCAATGACATTGAAATGAATTTTCCTTCACTTCGACAGGGGCAGCGACAAAGGACTACTCGAACTGATTTCCGGCTTCGAAGCCGTCGCGCATTCTTCCGCATTGAGGACTGGTCACAACTCGACTACTCGTTGGTATGATTGCGTGCACCATGCCTGCACCACAAAATGATCGTCGTGAATTTCTGGCGAGCGTTGGATTGCTGCCACTCCTTGGTTCAGCCCTCCTCGCAAGTTCTAATGAGGCTGTGCTGGCACCAGATCCTGTTCGTGAATTGAAACCCTCGACCGCGGATCTCGGAACAAACTTCACGGCGGTCGATCAGATCGCTGAGATGTGCCAGCCCTCCGTATTCCCGCTGAAAAAAGACGCCGCGTTCGATGCGGGATTTCGTGACGAGGCGCGGGCGAGAGTCCGTGATGTCCTCAGTTACGAGCCGCCCCGAGTTGGTCTCAATCCCGAAGTGGTCGAGCGAGTAGACTGCGAGGACTTCTGGCGCGAGCGTGTCCTGATCTCGACGACGCCGTGGTTTCGCATTCCTGCAGTCGTGCTGATTCCGAAGGAGTTGAAAAAAGCTGCCCCGGCAATTGTGGACCTTCATTCGCATGGGGGAATGTTCCTGTTTGGGAAAGAAAAAGTCGTCGACTTCGGGACCAACCATCCGGCGATGGTCAAATACCACCAGCAGAACTACGACGGGCGCCCGACGGCGACCGCACTCGTCCGGCGCGGATACGTCGTGATCACTATCGACGCTTTCATGTTCGGTGAACGTCGCGTGCAACTCGACGAGGATTTGAAGTACGGTTGGGATCGTTCGAAATATTCGCTCGACGACGTCCAGCACCTGAATCAGAAGTGCCGAGCCAAGGAATCGACGATTGCCAAGAGTTTGGTTCTGGCGGGAGCGACGTGGCCGGGCGTCGTCAACTTTGACGATCGTCGCGTCGTCGAATACCTCACAACGCGACCCGAAGTGGACGCTCAGCGAATCGGTTGTATCGGAATCTCGATGGGGGGATATCGATCGGCGTACCTGGCAGCAATGGATGAGCGAATCAAAGCTGCCTGCGTCGTTGGCTTCATGTCAGCGATGCGACCGATGTTGAAGTCGCACGTCGACACACATTCCTGGATTCACTTCCTGCCGGGCCTGCATCGCTTGATGGATCTGCCAGAGTTTGTATCGCTGACCGCGCCGCGAGCCTTGTTTGTCCAGCAATGTTTACAGGATCGCCTCTTTCCTCTGTCTGGAATGCAGTCGTCCATTCAACGAATCACGGAGCTTTACAAGGCGGCAGGCTGTCCCGCGCAATTCATCGGTCGATTCTATGACGAACCCCACCGGTGGTCGATCGCCATGCAGGACGAGGCGTTCCTGTGGCTGGACGAAAAGTTAGGCCACCAGCGTTCGTGACAACAGATCGTGACAATTATTCCGGTGAAGAAAGCCGAGCCAACGCCAACGCGCCATGGACGACGACGCTCTCACCCAAGCCAGCAGGAAGCAGTTGAAATGAATTCGCCAAGGGAGGGAACACGTACTGTTGGACAGCCTGACGAAGCGGTGCAAAGAAGATCTCCTCGCCCACCAGTGAAACCCCACCACCAACGATGATGGCTTCCGGGGCGACAAGCGTAATGACATGTGCAATCGCCCATCCCAGGACCCGTGTAGCCTCGACGTATTCATCCCGAGCAATCTGATTTCCGGCGATCGCAGCTTCACCCACGCTCTTCGTCGTCAGGGTCTCGATCTTTCCCTGACACCGTTCCAGCAGGTCTTGCATCGCCGAGGAAGTTTCCCCGCGACTGAGACGCTCTCGCACATTTCGTTGAGTCGCGGCAGCAATCCCCGGGCCTGCCGATCGCGATTCGACCGTTTGCTTCGACTGGACTGCGTCCAATCCAGGTCGGAGGTGACCAATTTCGGCTGCCGCTGGGCGATCTGTTCCATGGATCCGTCGATCAATGACAAACCCGCCTCCGATCCCGGTCCCAACTGTGACGTAGAACAGGCTTCGAGCGTCGCGTCCCGCACCAAAACAGGCTTCTGCCAGGCACGCTACATCGCAATCGTTTCCCAATGTGGTCGGCACACCTAATTCCTGTTGGGTCCATTCTACAAGTGGAAACCGATCCCAACCGGGTACCTGGTGGCTCGTTTGGACGATCCCCTGCGTTCCCAGGATCGGGCCACCAAAACCGTAACCCGCTCGCTTCACACCATATTTCGAAACGAGTTCGCGGCCAACGGTGCGAATTTGTTCCCGAATCCCCGCCCCACCACGATCGATCTGAACATCGCGTCGCTCAAACGCGACGAAGTCTGAGCCATCACCATGGCCGACACCGAGTTGCAGCTTCGTACCACCGATTTCAATGCCGAGATACATTTGCTTTGTCACACCGTTGCGAAGTTGAATGGAAGGTTGCCGACATCACAATAACCGATTAAAGGCCATTCTGGCATCGAGAAGGTCTGCATTTCGTAGTGCCTGGCAGGTCATGTTCTGGCCGGGTTGGAGCGTCTTCGCGATACCCCGGGGCTTCCTTCGCAAAGCCTCAGTCCAGCCCTGGCCAGCTAACGTAGATGCGACTCAATCCGGCAGTGGTCGTCACAATCGTTCCAGTCGCTACACGCCGAATCGACTTTTCCTGTTGAGTAAAAACGACGGGATGTTGCCGCCACGCGACGTCCTGTGAGCTATGTTTTGCCAACGGCATTGATCCGGGTTACCGTCGAAATTGTCTCGGCGAACCCATATTCGGCGAGTCCGTCTGATGACGAACCGTCGGCAGGATCAGGGCTGGAATACGTGAATTGAGTACCATCATTCGATAACCCCGGAGCCCGATTGTGACCGAATCCACCCTGGAATCCACCGTTGACACGACTGCCGTCCGTGAAGTCCTTGCTCAGCATGGCCGTTTGACTGTTGATATCAGCACGCTGGACGTGGATTTCGACCTGTATGGAGCCGGACTGACGTCGCTGGCGACCGTCGGAATCATGTTGGCTCTGGAAGACCGGTTTGAAGTCGAATTCCCTGAATCCATGTTGAGCCGCAGCACATTCCGTAGCGTCGCTTCGATTGCCGAAGCTGTCGCGAAGCTGGCAGGCTGATTTTATTCGATCGTCCTCTGAGTCGACGCAATTCGCGTGTCGCTTCCATTTGTCCCCCTTCGCGAGTCCTCCCCATGACGACTGCCGTCACAGAACTGCCTGATACCGAGATCACTGCTGCCGCACCCGTGGCTCTCAATTTCGACGAACTGCTGAAACGCGTTCACGCGATCGGTCGCGAGGTGCTGGCTGTCCATGCGAATGACGTTGATCGCCTCGCCCGGTTCCCTGCAGAATCGATCGAAGCGATGAAAGAGGCTCAACTGCTGAGTGCCTATGTTCCCATAGAATATGGGGGGATGGGTCTGAACATCGTTGAAACTTCGCGGATCTGCGAAGCGTTCGGAAACTATTGCGGGTCGTCCGCAATGATCTATGCAATGCACTGTATCCAGGTGGCTTGCGTCGTTCATCATGCACAGCATTCGTCGTACTTTCGTCGTTACCTGAAACAACTGGTGGAAGAGCAGCGTCTGATGGCATCGGCCACGACGGAAATCGGCACCGGCGGTGACCTGCGTTCCAGCATCTGTGCGATCGAAGTCAATGGTGATTGCTTCACCGTCACCAAGAAGGCTCCCGTCATCTCGTACGGTGAATATTCCGACGACCTGCTGCTGACGTGTCGCAGTGGTCCGAATTCTCCAGCAAGTGAACAAGTCCATGTGATGGTCCGGCGTGGCGAATATATCGCCGAACCGCTGTCAACTTGGGATACAATGGGTTTCCGAGGAACGTGCAGTTCCGGATTCACAGTATCGGCCCACGGATCGACCGATCAAATCCTGCCGACTCCGTTCAACGATATTTTGTCATTGACGATGCATCCCTATTCACACATCGTCTGGGGAGCACTCTGGACGGGAATTGCCGCCGATGCCGTCAATCAAGCGCGAGCATTCGTGCGGGCCGAAGCACGAAAAACACCCGGTGAAACGCCGATCTCGGCCATTCGACTGGCGGAAGTCGATCTCGTGTTGCAGGAAATGCGGCACAACGTCTACGGCCTGGCTCGTGAATACAACGAACTTCTGAAGGGGGGCTGCCCCGGTCAGATTCATGGCTTCGGGTTCTCGATCCGAACCAACAATCTGAAACTTTCCTGTTCGCAACGAATCGTCGAGATTGTCGGTCAGGCCCTGCTGATCTGCGGCATCTCCGGTTATCGCAACGATTCGAAGTTCAGCCTGTCTCGTCATCTGCGCGATGCTTACGGTGCCGCTCTGATGGTTAACAACGACCGTATTACCAAGCTTAACGCCACCATGCTGCTGGCCCACAGAGAGGGAAATTGACAATGTGCCTTGCAACGATGAGTCTAACTGAAGCCTACCAGCACTGCCAGGATCAACTGACGCAGGCGGGGTTGCTGATTCCGATGGGCGTTCCTGGACTGTATGGGTTCAGCGGCGTTTTCGAAGACGTGATTGAACGATTTGAGCAGTTGGTGACACAACATGCCCGGCCACTCAAGGCCGAGGTGATGCGTTTCCCGGCTTTCCTGGCCCGCAAGCATTACCTGATGACCACGCATATTGAAAACTTTCCGGACCTGCTCGGTTCCGTTCACAGTTTTACCGGAAACGAGCGCGACCACGCAAAAATGTTGGGCAAGCGTAGTCAAGGTGAAGACTGGACTGAGCACCTGACTCCATCTGAAATCATGTTGACACCAGCGGCCTGTTATCCTCTGTACCCCACGGCCTCTGGGACAACATTGTCTGACGAAGGACGTATGGTCGACCTGCGGTCGTTTGTTTTCCGCCACGAACCATCGCCCGATCCCGCCCGGATGCAGGTCTTCCGTCAACGAGAATTCGTTCGTATGGGAACTGCCGAGCAAGCCCTGGAACACCGAGCCTACTGGCTGAAAACGGGTAAGGAGATTCTGAATTCGGTCGGATTGAACGTCGACTGTGAAGTCGCCAACGATCCATTCTTCGGACGTGGAGGCCGCATGATGGCCGTTGCTCAGAAGGAACAGGACCTGAAGTTCGAATTGCTGCATGCCGTCGCCACTTCGGAAAAGCCGACTGCGATTACATCGTGCAATTATCACCTGGACCATTTCGGTCATACATTTGATATTCGCACGGGCGACGGCGAATACGCCCATACGGCCTGTATCGGCTTCGGCCTCGAACGAATTGCCCTGGCTCTGTTCATGGCACACGGTTTTGACCCGGATCATTGGCCAACTGAAGTGAAGAGTGTACTCGCACTATGACCAAACAGGTTTTTCCACTCAGCCCAGAGAGCTATCAACGGCACGTCATTCACACCCGTGAACGACACTGGGCCGAGACGAATTGCTACGTCGATGTCTGGATTGAGTTACTGCATGCCTGGGGATTCGATCCTGTGGCGGCCTTGCCGTTCACACTGACGATCGATTTCGAAGGGGATCAGTGGACGTTCTTCAAGTTCCCGCACACGGACCTGCGATCCTTGTACGGGTTGGACGTTCAGGAACTGGCGATCTGGCAACCGCTGGTGGAACATGTCGATGAACAGGTTGGCCTCGGCCGACCTGTCCTTGTCGAACTCGATTCGTTTTACCTGCCTGATACGGAAGGGACGGCCTATCGTCGAGCCCATGTGAAATCGACCGTCGCTGCGATCGAAATTGACGTGGCACAACAGCGACTTGGTTATTTCCATGGCCAGGGATACTACGAACTCTACGGCGAAGATTTCGTCAATGTGTTTCGACTGGCGGGCCCAGTCGATCCGGCAATGCTTCCACCCTATGCGGAATTCGTGAAGCGTCGTCACAATCGAACAGTTGATGTCGGCAGCTTAACGAAGACATCCGTGGAACTGCTGAAGGAGCAACTCGAACTGATCCCAGAAGTGAATCCGTTCGAGAAGTTCAAGCCGCGGTTTGCTGCGGACCTGGAATGGCTGACCAACGAGTCACTCGATGTTTTCCATCAGTACTCGTTCGCGACCCTGCGACAGTTCGGGGCCAGCTACGAAATGGCGGCAGTGTACATGGATTGGCTTGGTGCTCATAACGTTGCAGGACTGGAGATCGCACGCGACGCGTTCCTGCAGCTTTCCAATGGGGCGAAGACACTGCAGTTTCAACTGGCACGGGCGATGGCTCGCAAAAAGCCACTCAGCTTGACCCCTGTTGATGATATGGCCGAGACGTGGCAAACGGCGATGACGCATCTGCAGTCAAGAGTTCTGGCGAGTTGATCGAAATGATCTATTGTGAAGTGGGACGCAATGGGTGGAGATTCCCAGGCAGATGCGATCGTTCGTCATGGCACGCTGGGGCCATGGCGATGTTGCTCGCATCCACCTGGGACGATTGCTGATACCGTGCAGTTGCAGGAACCGAATTCAAACTGGCTTCCTGCAACGGTTCCATCGACGGTTGCTTCGACCCTCGCTTCGAACGGCCAGTGGTCATTTGAGCACCCTCCAGAGATTGACGCTCAGGACTGGTGGTTCCAAACCACGTTTGAAGCGACTCCCGGTACAAATCAACACCCGGCTCACCTGGCCTTCGATGGACTGGCGACATTGGCCGAAGTCTGGCTGAACGGCGAACTATTGCTGACGACGGACAATATGTTTCGCAGCCATTGCGCCGACGTATCATCACGACTGCGTCGCGAAAATGAGCTGGTCATTGGATTCCGCTCGGTGACCGAGGCGCTCAAGAAAAAGCGACCACGTCCCCGCTGGAAGACCAACCTCGTCTCAAACCAGCAACTGCGTTGGCACCGAACAACGTTGCAGGGGCGTATTCCCGGATGGTCTCCGCCAGCTCCCGTTATCGGACCTTGGAAAGCGATTCGACTGGAAACAGGGGCTGTCACACCACGGGAGATCCACTTGCGATCCCGCCTTGATGGAACAACCGGAATCATCACGATCGATGCGAACTTTCTGAATGACGGTACTATTCAGCGAGCATCACTGCGCGTCGGCTCACATGTGGCTCCGCTACATGTCGAACGGGAAATCAGCGGATTCTCGCTTCACGGGGAAATACAGATTCCGGAGGCACGTCAATGGTGGCCGCATACTCACGGACAACCCGTTCTGTATGAGTGTGAAGTGATTCTTGAGGCCGAGCACGCTCGTCACGTCGTCGCCTGTAACCCTGTCGGCTTCCGGGTACTAGAGATTATCTCGGCGAGCAACGATGCCTCAGGCAATGAACTGTTTCACGTCCACATCAACGGAGATCAGATCTTCTGTCGTGGAGCATGCTGGACCGTAGCCGACATCCTGTCACTTGTCGGCAGTGAACAGCAGTTGAGACACGACTTGATGCTTGCACGTGATGCAGGCATTAACATGCTGCGCGTTGGCGGCACAATGATCTACGAATCCGACGCTTTCTATCGCATCTGCGACGAACTTGGAATCCTTGTCTGGCAGGACTTCATGTTCGCCAATATGGACTACCCTGTCGATGATGAGGCATACCGATGCAATGTCGTTGCGGAAGTGACTGAGCAACTGAAACGGCTGGCCGCTCACAGTTGCGTGGCTATTTACTGTGGTAACAGTGAAATCGAGCAGCAGGCTGCGATGCTGGGGATGCCGCGCGAGATCTGGCGCAACAACTGGTTTGCTGAACAACTTCCAGAACTCTGCCAGAGACTGCATCCCGGATCGCATTATGTTCCGTCAACGCCTTGCGGTGGTGTCTTGCCGTTCCAGCCGGAAACAGGACTGACACACTATTATGGTGTCGGAGCCTATTTGCGACCGATCACTGATGTACGCCGCTCCAATGTGAAGTTCACCCCGGAATGCCTGGGGTTTTCGAACATCCCCGACACCTCTACCATCGAAGAGATCTGTCAGGGGGCTCACCCTGTCATGCACGATCCACGGTGGAAGCGCCGTGTGCCGCGTGACATCGGGGTGGGCTGGGATTTCGAAGATGTCCGCGATCATTATTTGCGAGAGGTCTTTCAAGTTGATCCTGTCCAGCTTCGCTCATGGGATTCACCCCGCTATCTGGCTCTCAGTCGGCACGTGTCGGGTGAGATGATGTCTCAAGCGTTCTCTGAGTGGCGCAGCTCACACAGCCAGAATGGTGGTGCACTGGTCTGGTTTTACAAGGATCTTTGGCCTGCTGCCGGGTGGGGCATCCTGGACTCAATGGGAACACCCAAAGCCACGTATTATTACCTCAAACGCGTCTGGGGCAGCCGCCAACTGGTTCTGACCGACGAAGGTTTGAACGGGATGCAACTGCACCTGATCAATGAAATGACCGCGCCTTGCAACGGAACGATTGAAGTCACACTGCTCAAGGAACCCAACACGGTCGTCGCCCGGCAGGAACTTGCGGTCCGAGTCGAAAGCCGGGCTCGTCGTGTATTGAGCGCCGACGAGATTCTCGGCGGTTTTTATGATGTCAGTTACAGCTATCGATTTGGCCCCGCTCATCACGATGTCGTCGTCGCGACATGGCTCGATCCTGACCGACGAGTCATCAGCGAGGCCTTTCACTTCATCAGGCGACATGCTCCGATTGCTGACCGAAGTATCAATATTCAAGTTTCAGCCGAACTGGCGGCTTCAGGAAAGTACGAGGTCACGCTCGAGTCGGATCGCCTGCTTCAAGGGGTTCACCTCGCGGCACCCGGCTTCCTGCCGGACGACAATTACTTTCATCTGATGCCGCATCGCAAACGAACTGTGACGTTTCGTCCGGCAACCCAGGCGAGTACGACGACCCTATTCAAAGCCACGGTTGAATCGCTCAGTATGGACGCCAGTCATGTCGTCACCGTGCGACCGAAGTCGAATTGAAGGAGCCAAACATGACGACCGCCGTCGAAGAAATCCCGCTGGCTACGGAATCCGAGTGTTCTCGATCAGTGCGTCGTGCTCCGCTCTATTTGCAGAGTCGCGGCCGATCGTTGTTTGCCTGGTTGCATCGGCCAAACCATCCAAATCTCGGCGGTGATCAGTTCGAACAACCCCGACATGGAGTCGTTGTTTGTCTGCCGCTCGGCTTTGAGCAACTCCACGCCCATCGCGGCATCAGGCATCTCTGCGATCGACTCGCCCAAAACAATCTCTTGACGCTGCGATTTGATTGGGATGGAACAGGCGATTCAACGGGTAATGATACCGATGCCGAACGACTGTCGCACTGGCTGGACAATGTGCGAGATTCTGTCCGGTGGATGAAAGAACATTCTGGATGTGACCACATCAGTGTGATCGGTGTCAGAGCGGGGGCGCTGCTTGCATCGCTCGCTCTGGAAAACATCGAGATCGACAATCTGATCCTGTGGGCTCCCATCAGCGCGGGAAGATCATTTGTCCGCGAACTCAATGTCATCGACATGATGTCCGAAACTCGACCGACGGAAGTCGCGACAGAGGGTAGCATTGAAGCGGCGGGCTTCAGGATAACAGGCGAGACGGCAGCGGAGTTGTCAAAGGTCGCACTCACCAAGACCAAACCGAACTGCAGACGCATGTTCGTTGCAGGCCGTGACGATTCCCCCGCAGATACCAAACTGTTCGATCATTTCGTGAGTCTCGGAATTCCCGTCGAACAGCAGTCGCTTCCTGGAATCGCTGAACTGCTTGTTGAACCCCACAAGGCCCAGATTCCGTCGCAAGCGATCCATGGAATTGTTGACTGGCTGACGCATCAGGCCTCTCTCAACGCACCTGTCTACGGGGGTGATAATCCCCGTAGAGACGTTGTTCCAGTGGCAGAGTCGCATTTCATCGAAGCTGGAATCGGCATCCGCGAGGTTCCATGTCGCATCAGCGAGTTCCCGAATCTCTTCGGAATACTATCAGAACCCGAATCGCCCGTAGCCGAAGAGTTGCCGCTGATCATCGTCCTGAATTCGGGTTCGGCATACCGAATCGGTCCCGGACGAATGAATGTGGAAATGACGCGGCGTTTCGCATCACTGGGCTTTCGATCCCTGCGCCTCGATTTCTGCGGACTGGGTGACAGCATTGCCGCGACAACGGCGATGGAAAACGATTCGTATGCGTCGTCCGTCTTCCACGATATTGAAATCACGCTCGAATGGGTTCGGAAGCAGTTCGGAGTCCGGCGGATTGTCCTGATGGGACTCTGTTCTGGCGCATATGCCTCTTTTCAATCCGCGGCGCAGTGTCGCGACCCCGCTCTGGTGGAATGTGTCTTGATCAATCCGCTCACCTATTACTGGTGCGACGGGATGACACTCGAAAACGCTCCGACTCTGGAACTGATTCGTGAGCACTATTACATGAATTCGGCGTTTCAGCCTTCCAAATGGCTGAAACTCCTTTCAGGCCGCAGCAGTATTGGGTTTGCGGGGGCCTTCCGTCTGGCCAGGCAGCGGTTGCAATCGATTTTGAGAAATAAGAAGCACAGATCACACCCGGAGAATGTTCAATCCCCCCATGTATCTCATCCGACATGCGACGATCTCGCCGCGGACCTCAAAAACGCCGCGGCAGCGAATCGGCAGGTCTCGATGTTCTTTTCAACAACGGATCCCGGTTACAGCATCTTAACCTGCAAGGCGGGGGCTCAAGCCAGGCGAATGGTCCGGCGTCAGCAACTGTCGTTTACGTTCCTCGACGACGCAGATCATACTTTTTCACGACATTCAGCCCGCAATCGCCTGATCGAGTCGTTGTGTCGCCACCTGATCAAGCGGTATTCGAAGTAATCTTGCTTGCTTTCGGCCGAGTCCAGGACACCGCTCGTTTGGAGCAACACACGCTGGCTCGCAATCGGCTTACTTCAGGCGGAGCGTTGCAGGCTACTTTGGCTCCCGGACGTAGCGGTCGAACCAGTCCAGGTTGCGATTCATGCAGTCGAGCATCAGGCGGGGCTCTTCGATTCCGTGCGGGGTACGCGGGTAAACCACCATCGTGGTTTTACACCCTTGTCGTTTGAGAGCGTTGTAAAG